>Ga0247608_10000702_pt1 | contig 52096 bp, 34 predicted proteins | sample 176DNAGHGlowgp2_FD_193490 | JGI IMG/M metagenome (GOLD analysis project Ga0247608, IMG submission 193490) | Sheep rumen microbial communities from Palmerston North, Manawatu-Wanganui, New Zealand - 1766 DNA GHGlow gp2 | ecosystem: Host-associated > Mammals > Digestive system > Stomach > Rumen ...
TTAATATTAGACATCTTTGCCATGCGTGCGCAGACGGCTGAGGCGAAGGCCCAGGTGGAACTGGCGCAGCATCGCTATATGCTCCCTCGCCTGCAGCGACTTTGGACGCACTTGGAACGTCAGGGTGGTGGATCTGGTTCCGGAGGAGGAAAGGGTTCTGTGGGACTGCGTGGACCTGGTGAGACACAGTTGGAGATGGACCGTCGTATCATTCTCCAACGTATCACCCTGTTGAAGCAGCGTCTGGCAGAGATTGATAAGCAGAAGACCACTCAGCGTAAGAATCGTGGCCGTTTGATCCGAGTGGCTCTTGTGGGTTATACCAACGTGGGAAAATCCACTATCATGAACCTCTTGGCCAAGAGTGAGGTATTTGCTGAAAACAAGCTTTTCGCCACCCTCGACACGACGGTAAGGAAGATGACGATTGATAATCTGCCGTTCCTGTTGGCGGATACTGTCGGATTCATTCGCAAATTGCCTTCAGATCTGGTGGAGAGTTTTAAGAGTACGCTTGACGAGGTGAGAGAGGCCGATCTACTGGTACATGTGGTAGACATCTCGCATCCAGACTTTGAGGAACAGATCCGAGTGGTGGAAGAGACCTTGAACGAACTGGGATGTGCTGACAAACCCGCTATGCTCGTGTTTAATAAGATTGACGCCTATACTTGGGTGGAGAAGGAAGAAGACGACCTGACGCCTGAGACGAAGGAGAACATGAGTCTTGATGATTTGAAGAAAACATGGATGGGAAAGTTAGGCATATACCTGGAGTGCTTGTTTATCAGTGCCAAGCAGAAAGACAATATCGATGCTATGCGCGATACCTTATACAAGCGGGTGCGCGAGTTGCATGTTCAGAAATATCCGTATAACGATTTTTTATATAATGATTATGAGTGATTACAGAAACTTAACGCAGACTGAGATTGAAGTCTTAGAAAACAATGTCTGTTGGGCTGAGGACTGGCAACGTGTGTTAGTGGCAGAGAATTTTAAGCCTTACAATTTTCATCGTGTCATTTTCTATGGCGATATCCGTCTGGGAGCTTTTGATAAGATGGTCGAGGTGTCAAAAGGCTTCGTCAAGCACTCGGGTATCAATGATGCTACGCTGAGGAATGTGACCGTAGGCAATGACTGTCTGATAGAAAAGGTAGGTAATTATATCAATAACTACACGATCGGTAACGATTGCTATATTTCGAATATCTGCACTTTGGAAACGACGGATGATGCTACCTATGGTGAAGGTTCGGTGATCTCCGTCCTCAACGAGATGGGCGATGGCAATGTGACGATCTTCCGTGAGTTGAACAGTCAGTTGGCTGCCCTCATGGTGAAGTACAATACCGACAAGGAGTTGAAGCACACCATGCAACAGATGATCGAAGACGAACTGCGTGTGTCGCGTCCTGATCGTGGCTATATCGGCAATAACGTGAAGATCATCAATGCGAAGGATATCACGAATACCATCATCAAGGGCGACTGTGAGATCAGTGGCGCTGCCCGTTTGAGTGAGTGTACCGTGATGAGTTCGATGGATGCCCCAGTATTCATTGGTACGGGTGTGATCTGTGAGAACTCGATTATCTGTGATGGTTGTTCGATCAACAACTCCGTGAAGATGCAGGATTGTTTTGTGGGTGAGGCCTGTCAGATTACCAATGGCTTTACCGCTGAGGCCAGTCTCTTCTTCGCCAACTCGTTTATGGCCAATGGTGAGGCCTGTGCCGCCTTCTGCGGACCGTTCTCTGCCTCACACCATAAGAGTTCGCTGTTGATTGGTGGTGAGTTCTCGTTCTATAATGCCGGTTCTAACACCAACTTCTCGAACCATGCTTATAAGATGGGCCCGATGCACTGGGGAACCCTGGAGCGTGGTACGAAGACCGCCTCAGGTGCTTATATCCTGATGCCAGCCACGATTGGTGCTTTCTCGGTCTGTTTCGGAAAACTGATGCACCATCCTGATACGCGTAACCTGCCCTTCTCCTATCTGATTGCTTATGGCGATGAGATGGTGCTGGTGCCTGGTCGTAACATCACTACTGTGGGTCTGTATCGTGATATCAAGAAATGGCCGAAGCGTGACAAACGCTCGAAGCAGTCGAGGAAGAGTATCATCAACTTCGACTGGCTGTCGCCTTTCACCGTGGGTGAGATTATTGAAGGTATCCAGATTCTGAAAGACCTGCGTCATGCTTCCGGTGAAAATGTGTCGAATTATAACTTCCATGAGTATGTGATTGCCTGCTCTTCCTTGAAGAAAGGTTTGAAATATTACGATATCGCCTTGCGTATCTATATGGGAGCTGTGCTGAAGCGAGCACAGAAGGAGGGTTATATCGGCAAGCCCGTGAGTACTGTGGGACAAGGCAAGTGGGTGGACTTGAGTGGTCTGCTGTTGCCTGAGAGTGAGGAACAGCGTTTGATCAACGATATCAAGAGTGGTGCCATTGATAATATCCAGCAAGTGCTCGACCGCTTTGCTGAGATTAACAACCATTACAGCGACTATCGTTGGGCATGGAGTTATCAGATGATTCTCGACTACTACCAACTCGAGGAACTTGATGCTGCTGCCTGTGAGCGTATCCATGAAGACTATGTCAAGGCCCGTCGTGCCTGGATTGCAGAGATCCGTAAGGATGCCGAGAAGGAGTTTGCTATGGGTGATGTCGAGCGTGAGGTCTTCGATGACTTCCTTGAGAAATTAGACCATGAGATTGATTACGAAAATTAATATGAAATTAAAACAAGTATTGACGATTTGCGCTATTGCGCTGGGAATAAGTGCTTCTGCCAAGGAGTACAAGTATGAAATGGTGCCCGGGGATCTGATGAAGACGAGGATCTATACCCTGGATAACGGACTGAAGGTGTATCTCTCGGTGAATCCTGAGAAACCGAGGATTCAGACCTATATTGCTGTGCGGACGGGTTCGAAGAATGACCCGGCAGAGACCACGGGACTGGCCCACTATTTGGAACACTTGATGTTTAAGGGAACGAAACAGTTTGGTACGAACAATCCCGAGGCTGAGGCTCCGCTGTTGGCAGAGATCGAACAGTGCTACGAGGCTTATCGTAAATTGACCGATCCCGAGGCCCGCAAACAGGCCTATCACGAGATTGACTCTGTGTCTCAGGTGGCTGCCAAGTACTTCATCCCCAATGAGTATGACAAGTTGATGGCTGCCATCGGTGCAGAGGGTACGAATGCTTATACCTCGTATGATGTGACCTGCTATACCGAGGATATACCCTCGAATGAGATTGAGAATTGGGCGAAGATTCAGAGCGACCGTTTCCAGAATATGGTGATTCGTGGTTTCCATACCGAGCTCGAGGCTGTGTACGAGGAATATAATATCAGTCTGACAGCCGACGTGCGTAAAGTGTTGTCTGGCTTCTTAAAGCTGCTCTTCCCGAATCATCCTTATGGTTTGCAGACCACCATCGGTACTCAGGAGCATCTGAAGAATCCGTCGATTACGAATATCAAGAATTATTTCAAGAAGTGGTACGTGCCCAATAATGTCGCCATCTGTATGGCTGGTGATTTCGATCCGGACAAGACCATCGCTATCATCGATCAGTATTTCTCTGGTTGGAAACCGGGTGCAGATGTCTCTCAGCCGAAGTTTGCACCACTGCCCCCGCTGACACAGCCTAAGGACACAACGGTTGTCGGTCAGGAAGCTGAGCAGGTATGGGTGACGTGGCGTGCCAAACAGGCCAATACCCTCCAGGCTGACACCCTTGAACTGTTGGAGCAAGTGCTGAGCAACGGTCGTGCAGGTCTCTTTGATCTCGACCTGAACCAGACCATGAAGGTGCAACGTGCTGGCGGTGGGGCTCAGATGATGCATGATCACGGTGCCTTCCTCATGATGGGAACACCCAAGCAGGGACAGAGCCTCGATGAGGTGAAGACCCTCATGTTTGGCGAACTTGACAAGTTGAAAAAGGGTGATTTCCCTGACAATCTGCTGCCCAGCATCATCAACAATATGAAGCGTAGCCACTACCAGCTTTTAGAAAGCAATGAAGGACGTGCCGACATGTTTGTGGATGCCTTTATCAACGAAGTGGATTGGAAACAGGAGGTGGGACGTATCGACCGTATCTCGAAAATTACAAAGCAGGAGATTGTCGACTTCGCCAATCGATTCTTTACCAATGGCTATGTGGTGGTTTATAAGAAACAGGGAGTCGACTCTTTACAGAAGAAGATCGATAAGCCTGCCATCACACCGATTCAGGCCAACCGCGACCAGAAGAGTGCTTTTGTTCAGGCCATCCAGGATGCCAAGGTGGAGCCCATACAGCCTAAGTTTGTGGACTTCTCTAAGGATCTCACCATTGCCAAGAGCAAGAAAGGTCTGCCTCTCTACTATGTGAAGAACAATGAGAACGGACTCTTCCAGCTCAACTACCGCTATGAATTCGGACAGAGTGCAGACAAGCGCTATGATGTGGCCGCAGAATATATGGATTTCTTAGGTACTGATAAGATGTCCGCTACCGAGGTGAAGCAGAAGTTCTATGAACTGGCATGCAGCTATTCAGCTATGGTTGGCGATAACACCATTACCATCAGTCTGAGTGGTCTGAACGAGAATATGCAGCCAGCTCTGTCACTGCTTGAGGATCTGATGAACCATGCCAAGGTTGACAAGGAGGCTTATGATGCCTTGGTGAAGAGAATCTTGAAGAGTCGTGAAGATGCCAAGAAGAACCAGCGCAATTATTTCAACACACTCTTTATGTATGGTTCCTACGGACCTCGTAATGCCTATCGTGATATTCTCTCTGAGCAGGAGCTGAAGGACACTGATCCTCAGGTGTTTGTGGATCTGGTGAAGAAACTCAGCAATTATGAGCACAGTGTGAACTACTACGGTCCGCTGGAGATGAAGGAACTGACGGCGATGATCGACAAGACGCATCAGACGGGTAATAAAATGCTGGCTGTGCCTCAGAATAACTATTATCTGAAGCAGACGGCTCAGACCAATGAGGTGTGGATAGCTCCTTTCGATGCCAAGAATATCTATATGCGTATGTTCCATAACGAGCAGCGTGACTGGAATATCAATGAGGCTGCTGTTCAGGCGGTGTTCAATGAGTATTTCGGTGGTGGCATGAACGGCATCGTGTTCCAAGAGATGCGTGAGGCCCGTGGCTTGGCCTATAATGCTTCGGCCTATTATAGTCGTCCTGCTAGGAAGGGGGAGAAGGAGAGTTTCTATACGCACATCATCACACAGAACGACAAGATGATGGATTGTATCAACCACTTCCACAAGATCATGAACGAGTTGCCAGCTAGTGAAACTGCCTTTAACATTGCCAAGGAGGGACTGACTAAGCAGCTCGCCAGTCTGCGTACCACGAAAATGGGCATCATCAGTCGTTGGCATACGATGAAGTATCTGGGTCTCGACTTCGACCTCAACAAGAAGATCTACGAGAATCTGGAGAAAGTAACGCTTCAGGATATGGTGAACTTCGAGAAGGCCAACATGGCCAACAAACCGCTTCGTTACCTCATTCTCGGTGATGAGAAGGAGCTTGATATGAAGTCGTTAGGGAAGATCGGGCCCATCCGCCGACTCACAACAGAAGAAGTATTCGGATATTAATCAATAACTAACAAACAAATACATTTATGGCAAAGACAGTTGAATTCAAGTATGCCCCGATGTTTCAGGTGGGCGAGGACAAGACGGAGTACCGCTTGTTGAGTAAGGAAGGCGTGACAACCGCCGAGTTTGAAGGAAAGCAGATTGTGAAGGTCTCGAAGGAGGCCCTGACGCTCTTGGCCCAGCAGGCCTTCCACGATGTGGAATTCATGTTGCGTCGCGAGCATAATCTCCAGGTGGCAAAGATCCTGAATGATCCCGAGGCCTCAGAAAATGATAAGTATGTGGCCCTGCAGTTCCTGCGCAATGCAGAGGTGGCTGCACGTGGTATTCTGCCTTTCTGTCAGGATACGGGTACGGCCATCATCCATGGTGAGAAAGGTCAGCAGATCTGGACGGGTTTTGAGGATGAAGAGGCATTGAGTCTGGGTGTGTTCAATACCTTCACCCAGGACAACCTGCGCTACTCGCAGAATGCACCGCTGAACATGTATGATGAGGTGAACACCCGTTGCAACCTCCCTGCCCAGATTGACATCGAGGCAACAGAGGGAGATGAATATAAGTTCGTGATGGTGGCCAAGGGCGGTGGTAGTGCCAACAAGACCTACTTCTATCCGATGACCAAAGCTACCATTCAGAACGAGGGAACGCTGATCCCCTTCCTTGTAGAGAAGATGAAGTCACTGGGTACCGCTGCTTGTCCGCCGTATCATATCGCCTTTGTGATTGGTGGTACGTCTGCCGAGAAGAACCTGCTTACCGTGAAGTTGGCTAGCATCAAGTTCTATGATGGTCTGCCCACCACCGGTGATGAGACAGGTCGTGCCTTCCGTGATATTGACCTTGAAGAGAAGCTTCTCAAGGAGGCCCATAAGATTGGCTTGGGTGCTCAGTTTGGTGGTAAGTATCTGGCTCACGATATCCGTGTGATTCGTCTACCGCGTCATGGTGCCAGCTGTCCGATTGGTATGGGTGTCAGCTGTTCTGCCGACCGCAATATCAAGGCTAAGATCAATGCCGATGGTATCTGGTTGGAGAAGATGGACTCGAACCCCTCAGAACTGATTCCTGCTGAGTATGCCAAGGCTGGTGAGGGACAGAACACCATCACTATCGACTTGGGTGAGGGTATTGATGCTGTTCGCAAGGAACTGTCGAAGTATCCTGTCTCTACCCGTGTGAATCTGAAAGGAACGATTATCGTGGCCCGTGATATCGCTCATGCCAAGTTGAAGGCCCGTCTGGATGCCGGTGAGGGATTGCCCGATTACTTCAAGAAGTATCCTGTGCTCTATGCCGGACCTGCCAAGACGCCAGAGGGCTATCCTTGTGGTTCGATGGGTCCGACTACGGCCAACCGTATGGATCCCTATGTGGATGAGTTCCAGGCCAATGGCGCTTCACTCGTGATGATTGCCAAGGGTAATCGCTCAGACGTGGTGACAGAGGCTTGTAAGAAATATGGTGGCTTCTATCTGGGCTCTATCGGTGGCGTGGCTGCTGTGCTCTCACAGAGTTCGATCAAGAGCATCGAGTGCGTAGAGTATCCTGAACTCGGTATGGAAGCAGTGTGGAAGATTGATGTAGAGGACTTCCCTGCTTTCATCCTTGTGGATGACAAGGGTAATGATTTCTTCAAGACCCTGAAGCCTTGGTGCCCGAAGAAGTGAATAGTGAAGAGTGAATAGTTAATAGTGAATAGTGAAAGGTCTGCTATCGCATTGATTCTGCTGCTGCTTGTCACATTGACGGCAGCAGCAGAGGATATTATACGTCCTATGGGGTGCAGACGAGGGACACCACGTCAGGTGACGGCTCTGTGTCGTGCCCAGTCTCCTGAATACCATTGTGGCGGTGACTTCTATATAGGCACTCGTCATCAGCTGGTGGTACTTGCTTCGTTCAAGGACTATCAGTTCAGGGGTGATGAGGCTGCCACGATTGCGGAGTGGGATAAGATTTTCAACACCGAGTATCTCTCGGAACCGCCGTTCTACGGTTCTGTACATGACTATTTCTATGATCAGAGTTATGGTCAGTTTGATGTAGTCTTCGACCTGCAATATGTCGAGGTTGATTCCTGTAGGAAATACCGCAGTACGGCTTCTGAAGATGAGAACTCCCAATACCTGGTAGAAGATGCCCTCGATGTGCTGTTGACACGCGACATCGACTGGAGCCTTTACGACTGGAATGGTGACGGCTATATCAACCAACTGCTCTTCGTCTATGCAGGTTTAGGTATGAATGACGGTGGTGGTGAAAATTCCATCTGGCCCCATCAGTGGCGACTCAGTGAGCATCTTGACCTGACAACGGCAGATCCTAAAGATCACCGCGATGCCCGTTCGTTTGAGAAGGATGGCGAGACCTATATCGTCGATGTCTATTGTGCTGTGCAGGAGAAGGCCACTGGAATTAACACGAGCACCTTTGGCACCATCTGTCATGAGTACACCCATTGTTTCGGATTCCCTGATTTCTATGAGTACCAAACGAAATATATAGGCAGCTGGGATCTGATGGACTATGGTAATATGAACGACAAGGGCTATTGTCCTACCGGCTACTCTGCTCATGAGCGTTGGCTGATGGGATGGCTCACACCTATCGAACTCACGGAGCCCACAACCGTCAGTGATATTCCTGCTCTCAGTGAGGAGGGAAAGGCTTATCTCATCCGCAATGACGACTATCCTGACGAATACTACATCATTGAGAACCGTCAGCCTACAGGATTTGATGCAAAACTCCCAGGTTCGGGTATCGTCATCTTCCACATCGATTATGACGAGACGTTATGGGCAACTTATGATCTGTCCATGGATCCTGTTAATACTTCCAAGGCCCAGCATTATACCATCATCCCCGCCAACAACAAGACATCGTTCTATTCTCAGTCTGGCTGGGCTTATCCTTATAGGGTCAACAATAGTCTGACGGATACCTCACAGCCTGCGGCAACGTTATGGCATGAACGTTCAGATGGTAGTATGTTGATGTCGAAACCTTTGTTTAATATTGCCGTCAACGATGAAGGTCTGGGCTCCTTCGACTTTATGGAGGATGCATCGGCAATACAGACTGTGGAGATCAAGTCACAGACAGAACAGCGATGGTATGACTTACAAGGTCGACAGCTCCCTGACCGTCCTCAGCGCAAGGGCGTTTATATTGTTGATGGTTGTAAAATGGTCGTGAGATGAGAAAGTTATTGGCGATTTTCGTGCTTTGTGCATTGACGTCTTCTGTCTTCGCAGCCAGATACAAGACGCATCAGTTGCGTGATGGTACGGTGCTTCGCTTCGCACGTCAACAGGCGGTTCAACGCGTAGGTGAGGTACCCACAAAGATGTGGGATGCCAATAAGGTCTACCGTGTACCTGTGGTTTTGTTCTCTTTTGCCGATTGTGATTTCAGCTGGGAGGATCCCAGGGAATACTACGACCGTATGTTCAATGAGAAGGGATATAACCCCGGTGGGGGTCCTGGTTGTGTGGCTGACTATTTCCGGGCTCAGTCGAATGGGCTTTTCAACATACAGTTTGACATCATCGGTCCGGTTAAACTAACCACCAATCAGAAGTCTAAGGCGAAAGAGAATCAAGGCTGGCTACAGATTAATGAAGCATTGAAAGCCGTTGACCCAGAGGTGGATTTTTCCGTCTATGATTGGGATGGTCAAGGCAGGGTCCAAGCAGTTATCCTGATTTATGCCGGCTATGGTGGCAACGAGGATACCAAAAGCAAGGGCAATATCACAGATGGGTGCATCTGGCCTAATACGAATTTTTATTATGCGACTCTTGATGGCGTCTTGTTGAGGTATTATTCTGCCAGTAATGAATTGTGGTCAACTAACCAATCTGCTGGCATCGGTACCATCATCCATGAATATTGCCATACCCTCGGTCTCCCGGACCTCTATCCTACTGCGGGCAATGAGTATTCTATTGTCGATGAATGGGACGTGATGGATGGTGGCTGCTATTCCGGTGATGGATGGTGTCCCGTCAACCTTTCCAGTCACGAAAGGGAACTGTTGAATTGGCAGACACCTGTTGACCTTACCACCTCCGGGGATGTCACTATGCCAGCATTCGACCAGAGCGGGCTTGCCTATCGCATCATCAACGATGCCTACCCTGACGAGTTCTACCTGCTCGAAAATCGTCAACAAGTGGGGTGGGATAAGATGATTCCTGGTCATGGACTGGTGGTGGCGCATGTCGATTACAGAGATTATGCCTGGAGCGAGAATACCGTCAATGTCAACCCGGAACACCATTGTTATGATCTTTTTCATGCCGATGGTCTCGACTTCAACTATTACGAAAATCTCTATGGCCGTAAGAATAAATATAACGAGGATGGGCGTAGCATCCGTTTGCAGTATACGGCCTATCCCTATACCGATTCGTTAGGGGGGGTCCATGATGCCCTTACCGATACCACTACACCAGCAGCTACGCTCTATTATGCCCGTAGTGATGGCAGTTTCTTTATGGGCAAACCCATCACGCAGATCCGGGAAACGGACGGACTCATCAGTTTTCATTTTTCCGCTACCCCCGATGCCATCACGACGCTTTCTACCAACGACACCCCTGTGGCCATCTACTCTCTGCAAGGATATCTCGTCCAGAGCCCTTCCCGTGGCATCTTTATTGTTAAATACGTCGACGGCACTGTCCGCAAAGTAAAATATGAATAGAAAAATATTATTTTTCCTACTATTTACTTTTTTAATGACTGCTTCTGCGCAGCAGAAACCTTGTGGTACGTCCGTCCTTACCCGTCATCGTGAGGCAAAGGCCCTGCATCGTGCACTGGGGGAGGGAAATGTTGCCAATTATCAGGGTGCCAAGCGTGGACTCATCATCCTCGTTGACTTCCCCGACCAGCCATTTTCCGATGATGATGCCAAAGTGCAATGGACAGCCATTGCCAACGAGCATCATTACGCCGGCTATAAGGCCATCGGCAGCGTGGCTGACTATTTCCGCGACCAGAGTTACGGTCAGTTTGAACTCTCCTTTGATGTTGTCGGCCCTGTCACCATGCAGCATGAGTTTGCCTATTATGGCAAGAACATTGACTGGGGCGATGACGACTGGTTTGACGGTAAGGTGGATGAAATGGTAGAAGAGGCTTGTCGCGGGGTCTGCGACAGTGTGCGTTTCAGCGACTACGACTGGGATGGTGATGGTGTGGTAGAGGAGGTGTTTCTGCTCTATGCCGGTCATGGCGAAAACGACTACTGGAACGTCACCGAAGATGTCGTCTGGCCTCATATGGGCAGTCTCTCCATCGATTGGAATCATGAAAAGGGTCTCTTGTTGCAGGACTGTCGCATCGATATCTATGCCTGTTCCAACGAGATCAAGAAAAACAATGAAATCTCGGGCATTGGCACCATCTGCCATGAGTTCAGTCATTGTCTGGGTTTGCCTGATCTTTATGATACCCAAAAAGGCGTCTCTGTCCTAGGCATGTACGACCTGATGGACAGTGGTGATCGTGGTGGTGGCGGTTGGGTGCCAACGGGCTACTCCTCTTACGAGCGTTATGCCTGTGGCTGGCTCACCCCAGAGCCCATCGATGATCCTATGACCATCGACTCCCTGGCACCCCTGCATCTCATGCCTGATGTGCGTTTCTATCAGGATCTTGACTTTAGTCCGGCTTATTATCTCATTGAGAATCGTGTGGCCGAATCGTGGGATGTCTCTCTGCCCTCACACGGACTGATGGTCTGGCGTATCGACTATAACGAGCGCGATTGGAAGGAAAATGAGGTGAACTCCTATGACGGCCGACGTCGTGTGGATCGAATCCAGCTTTCTGACATTCCTACCTCCATCTCCACACCTTCTGCTGATGTCCATCCCGTCGCCATCTATACCATCTCTTCAGGTTTCTACATCATCAAATATTCCGATGGTACCACAAAAAAATGCATCCGCAGATAGCAGATGCATTTTTTACTGTTCAATTCCTGAACACCAGTCCTTCTCCGAATTCATCGATGATGATCGGTTTGTCGCGATCAATCTCATCTGCGAGGAGTTTCTTCGAGAGATCGTTGAGCACGTACTGTTGGATAGCACGTTTCACGGGACGAGCACCAAAGTCAGGATCGTAGCCTTGTTCGGCCAGATAGGCGATGGCCTGCGGTGTGCATTCGAGACGGATACCCTGTGGCTCCAGCATATCCGTTACCTTCTTCATCTGCAGGCGCACCACATCGGCAATCTGCTCCTTGGTCAGCGGCGTAAAGGTGATGATCTCATCGATACGGTTCAGAAACTCCGGACGCATCGTACTTCGTAGTTGCTCACGTGTGGCGTTCGAAGTCATGATGATGATGGTGTTCTTGAAGTTCGCCGTACGACCCTTATTATCTGTCAGACGACCGTCATCCAATACCTGCAAGAGAATATTGAACACATCCGGATGGGCTTTCTCAATCTCATCGAAGAGCACGACAGAATAAGGTTTCCTACGCACAGCCTCTGTCAGCTGACCACCCTCATCGTAGCCCACATACCCCGGAGGTGCACCAATCAGACGTGACACGCTGTACTTTTCCTGATACTCACTCATATCGATACGTGTCATCATCGTCTCGTCGTTAAACAGATAATCGGCCAGTGTCTTGGCGAGCTCTGTCTTACCCACACCTGTGGTACCTAAGAAGATGAACGAAGCAATGGGGCGTTTGGGATCCTGCAGACCAGCCCTTGAACGTCTTACGGCATCTGAGACCGCTGTGATGGCCTCTTCCTGACCAATCACACGTTTGTGCAGTTCCTCCTCCAGATGGAGCAGCTTTTCACGCTCACTCTGCATCATACGGGTCACGGGGATGCCCGTCCAACGAGATACGACCTCTGCGATATCATCAGCCGTCACCTCCTCACGCACCAGCGAGTCACCATTTTGGGCTGTGGCCAGTTGCTGCTGGATGGCCTTGATATCATCTTCGAGGACCTTCAGTTTCGAGTAGCGGATTTCCGCCACCTTCCCATAGTCACCCTCGCGCTCGGCACGCTCAGCCTCCAACTTCAGGTTCTCCATCTCCTGCTTATCCTGTTGGATCTTGTTGATGAGCTGTCGCTCGCCCTCCCACTTGGCGCGGAATTGGGTTTCCTGTTCGCGGAACTCTGCGATGTCCTTATCCAACTGTGCAATCTTAGGCTCATCCCCCTCGCGTTTGATAGCTTCGCGCTCGATTTCTAATTGCGCGAGTCTTCGCGTAATCTCATCGAGTTCCTCAGGTACAGAGTCGCGCTCCATTCTCAATTTGGCTGCAGCCTCGTCCATCAGGTCGATGGCCTTATCCGGCAGAAATCGCTCGCTGATATAGCGCTCTGAAAGCTGTACAGCAGCGATACAGGCATCATCCTGGATACGTACCTTGTGATGGTTTTCGTAACGCTCTTTCAGACCTCTCAGGATGGAGATGGCCGAGAGCTCATCCGGCTCATCTACCATCACCGTCTGGAATCTTCGCTCGAGGGCCTTATCCTTTTCAAAGTACTTTTGATACTCGTTCAGTGTGGTAGCTCCGATAGCGCGTAACTCACCACGAGCCAGGGCTGGTTTCAGAATATTGGCAGCATCCATGGCTCCCTCGCCACCGCCAGCACCCACCAGCGTGTGGATCTCATCAATAAACAGAATGATGCGTCCTTCGGCCTTCGTCACTTCGTTGATCACGCTCTTCAGACGCTCCTCAAACTCGCCCTTGTACTTCGCACCAGCCACCAGCGCACCCATATCCAGTGAGTAGAGCTGCTTGTCCTTCAAGTTCTCAGGCACATCACCACGTACGATACGTCCTGCCAAGCCCTCCACGATGGCGGTCTTACCCGTACCAGGCTCACCAATCAGAATAGGATTATTCTTCGTGCGCCTGGAAAGAATCTGCAACAGCCTTCGGATCTCATCGTCACGACCTATCACCGGGTCGAGTTTACCCTTACGGGCCAGGTCCACGAGGTTCTTCGCATATTTCTCCAGACTCTGATAATTCTCATCAGCGGATTGCGATTGCACCTTCTGTCCTTGACGCAGTTCCTGGATGGCCTTCAGCATATCCTTTTCCGTACAACCGGCGTCCTTCATAATCCTCGAGGCTGTGGAGTTCACGCTCAACAGCGCCAATAAAATCGGCTCCACGCTCACAAACTCGTCGCCCATCTTCTGCGACTGGTCTTGTGCTCGCACGAGTACATTATTACTATCACTTGAGAGATACGGTTGTCCGCCCTGCACCTTCGGTAGATGCTTGATCTCGCTGTCCACGAGCATCTCTATCTGCTGGGCGTTTGCACCGAGTTTCTGGAAGACGAAGTTTGTCACGTCCTTCGCCTTCTCCAACACACCTTTCAGTATATGTACAGGTTCTATCACCTGCTGACCGTTCAGCTGTGCCGTATTCACCGCCTGCTGCACGGCCTCTTGCGCTTTGATTGTAAATTTGTCTAATGTCATGTTTTGATCCTCCTTAATTTGTTAATAAATCCGCTAAAGATGCATCAAAGAGTATGCCGTGACACATTCGACCGACAAAATGGCAGATATAAGAATCTCGCAAAGTATGGCTTGTCGTGACCAACTTCGCGAGAATATAGAGTTGCGCTCAACTTACTGAGCCGGCGCGGATATTTCGGGGAGTAAAGTTACATCGTTACTTCGACGGTATGAGTGCCGGGGGAGTAGGGGATGACGGTACCTGTGACAGGCTGGCCATCAAGGGTGATGGTCTTGACGCCCTTCTGTGCACCGTTGGGGTGGATGGTGATCTCGTAGTCGGCCTCGCGGAACCTGCGGGTGACAGTATAGTCAGAAGCGGTCTCGGGCAGACAGGGATCAATGCGGATACCATCGTAGTCGGGTTTGATACCGAGGATGAACTCTGATACGGTATACCACATCCAGGCAGCGGTACCCGTGAGCCAGGAGTTCTTGCCCTCACCAGGCTTGAAGGCATCCTTTCCGGCTACCATCTGACAGTTGACGTAAGGTTCCACCTTGTGGAGCGTCTGGTATTTCTCCTCCACGTAAGAGGGCAGGATCTTGGCGTAGTGGCTCCAGGCATCATTGCCGCGGCCTGCCAGGCATTCACCGATGATGACCCAGGGATTGTTGTGGCAGAAGATACCGGCATTCTCCTTGTAACCCTCGGGATAGCTGGAAATCTCGCCATACTCGTAGATGTACTTGGTGAAGGCGGGATTGTTGAGTACCATACCGTGTTCGCACTCGAGGTATTTCTTACAAGAGTCTAATGACTTGCCGACCATACCTTCCTCGGCACCGATCTCAGCCATCGTACACCAGCCCTGCGACTCGATGAATATCTTGGCCTCGTCGCACTCGTTAGAGCCAATCTTTCGACCGTAGAAGTCGTAGGCGCGAAGATACCACTCGCCATCCCAGCCGTGCTTCTTGACAGCATCAATCATGGCATCGACGGCCTGCTGCATGCGAGCAGCTTCGTCGGCCTTGCCAATTTTATTACAAAGGGCCACGTAGTCCTTACCGGTGACCACGAAGAGACCGGCAATCATGAGCGATTCGGCCTTGGTGCCTTCGGAGACATTCTCTGTGGTCTGGAAGGATTCGTTGGGATCCCATGAGAAGCAGTTGAGGTTCAAGCAGTCGTTCCAATCGGCACGACCGATCAATGGCAACATGTGGGGACCGAGGTTGTTGATGACATGGTCCATCGAGATCTTGAGGTGCTCGAAGAGGGTAACCTCAGAGCCCGGCTGATTGTCGAAGGGCACCATCTCGTCGAGGATGGAGAAGTCGCCTGTTTCCTTGATATATGCCACGGTTCCAAAAATCAACCAACAGGGGTCGTCGTTGAAGCCGCCGCCGATATCGTTGTTACCACGCTTGGTGAGGGGCTGGTACTGGTGGTAGCAGCCACCATCGGGGAACTGAGTGGAAGCAATATCGATGATGCGCTGACGGGCGCGTGGCGGTATCTGATGAACGAAGCCCACGAGGTCCTGATTGGAGTCGCGGAATCCCATGCCACGGCCTACACCACTCTCGAAGAAACTGGCGCTTCGCGAGAAGTTGAATGTGACCATACACTGGTACTGGTTCCAGATGTTGACCATGCGGTCGAGCTTGTCGTTGCCGGTCTTCACCTTATATATTTTAAGCAGGGCATCCCAGTACTTGCAGAGCTCAGCAAATGCCTTGTCGACCTTCTCTGTGGTATCGAGCTCGGCAATAAGGGCATGGGCTTTCTTCTTATTGATGACCTGCGGCGCCTCGAATTTCTCATCCTGTTCATTCTCGATATAGCCGAGCAGGAAGACAAAGTCCTTCGACTCGCCGGGTTGGAGCGTCACTTCGATATAGTGGGAGGCGATGGGGCTCCAACCATGAGCGTGGCTGTTACGGGGTTTACCCTCCATCACTGTCTGCGGATCAGCAAATTCGTTATACAGACCTACGAAGGTCTCGCGATCGGTATCGAAGCCCTGGATAGGGGCATTCACATGATAGAATGCATAGTGGTTACGACGCTCGCGGTATTCGGTCTTGTGATAAATCGTAGAACCCTCGATCTCCACCTCGCCAGTCGAGAAGTTACGCTGGAAATTCTCCATATCGGTAGCCGCATTCCAGAGACACCACTCCTCGAAAGAGAAGAGCTTCAGTTGTTTGGTCTGCTGCGACTGGTTGGTGAGGGTGAGTTTCTGCACCTCGCACCATTTCTTCAGCGGTACGAAGAAGAGTACCGAAGCCTCGACACCGTTCTTCCGACCTGTGATGCGAGTGTAGCTCATTCCATGACGGCACTCGTAGAAGTCGAGTGGGGTCTTACAGGGTTTCCATCCCGGATTCCATACAGTATCACCGTCTTTGATATAAAAGTATCGGCCGCCATTGTCCATCGGTACATTGTTGTAACGATAGCGGGTGATGCGACGGAACTTGGCATCTTTGTAGAAGCTGTAACCGCCGGCGGTGTTTGAGATGAGTGAGAAAAAGTCCTCGTTGCCCAGGTAGTTGATCCAGGGCCATGGTGTCTGCGGGTCTGTAATCACATACTCGCGGTGCTGGTCGTCAAAATGACCGTAACGTTTCTGTTGCTCCATTATTTCGATTGTTTTTATTCGTAATTGCTTTGCAAAGATACAAACATATTCTGATACCGCCAAATCTTTTAGCGAATAGTGTTATCAATAAGCAAGATAATATTATTTTTCGATGAGGATGCGAGCGTCTACAGCGATGATGTCAGACCCGTCGGCAAGCAGCGGATTGATGTCCATCTCCTTGATTTCCGTCGCGAAGCGGAGCAGGGTGGAGAGGCGCACGATGATCTCAGCATATTTCTGTTCGTTGATGCCCTGTTGGCCTCGTGTACCTTTTAAGATCTTATAGCCGCGAAGGGAGTGGATCATCGAATAGGCTTCGGCATAACTCAACGGTGCCAGACCTGAGGACACATCTTTCAGTACCTCGACAAAGATGCCGCCCAGGCCGCAGAGTACCACATGGCCAAAGCGAGTCTCGTATTTTGCGCCGATGAAGAGTTCTGTTCCTTTCAGCATCTTCTGCACCATCACACCAGTGGCATCGGGAATCAGCATCATACGGTCGAATTCAAGTGCCAGATGCTCAGGAGTGCGGATATTGAGGGCCACACCACCTACATCACTCTTGTGCACGGGTCCCACCACCTTTGCGACAACCGGATAACCCACTTTCTCGGCGAAAGTCGTCAGCTCCTTTTTCGATATACTGACGATCTCGGGCACGAGCGGGATGCCGGCACAGGAGAGCAGTTCGCGGACGGTATCTGGAGCCAGGTAGCCACTCGTGACGCCTTCGAATTTCAGGCGGTTGGTCTCGCGGTAGATGATTTCGCGGATCTTAGGTACGTCGACACCATATAGTTCTAACTCGGGCGATGCGGGCTGTGGGGTGCGCATGATCTGACTCAGGGCGGTGGCCAGTGTCACCTCGTCGCTGAAATTCACATGCCCCTTGGCCAGGAATTCCGCCACTTCTGCTCCTGCGGTATGCAGGCTGGGCAGAACAGGGAAGATGGGCTTATGGCACGCACGGATTTTCTTGTCGAGTACATCGTAGGCCTCATAGAGTTGGGTAAGACCTGGTGTACCATAGATAACGGCAATGGCATCGATGTTGTCGAACTTCTGCTCGCAGTAATCGATGATGGTACCTAACTGTTCGGCAGTACCAGTGGCGAGGAAGTCTATGGGGTTGGCGACAGAAGAGCCCGGGAAAAGCTGGGCTTTCAGCTCTTCGGCAACAGTCTGAGTACTCGGAGTAATCAGAGAGGGAACTGCTAGCCCGCCTTTTGAGAGGGCATCGGTAAGCATCACGCCAGGACCGCCAGCATGCGTCACTATTGCAAAGTTCTTACCTTTGAAAGGCGGCAGAGTGAAGATGCAGCCTACGGTAGTCAGTTCTTCACGGGAATAGCAGCGCACGATGCCTGCCTTACGGAAAAGCGCCTCGACAGCGGAATCAGAGGAGGCAATAGCACCTGTATGACTGGAGGCTGCACGACTGCCACTTTCTGACGATCCTGCCTTGATAGCAGCAATGCGGCAACCTTTGCGGATGAGGCTTCCTGCGTGGAAGAGCAACTTATCGGGATTGCTGATATTCTCGATATAGAGCAGTTTGACCTTCGAATCCGTCTCGGGGTTGAAGTTCTCGTCCATATACTGCAACACATCCTCGATGCCGATCTGTTTGCCATTGCCGATACTCCAGACACTATTGAACTGCAAACCCTTGATGACTGCACTCTCCAGGATGAATACCGCTGTGGCACCAGAGCCGCTGACAAAGTCGGCACCCTTGGGATCGAGATTTGGAATGGGCAGGGTGAACACGCTATGGTGGTTGCGATTCAAGAGACCGATGCAGTTAGGACCGATGAGGGCAGCCCCATACTGTTCGCAGGTGTCGAGGATGCGCTGTTCGAGTTCGGCTCCCGCCTTCGTCTCCTCGCCGAAACCGGCAGAGATAATGATGAAGGCGCGTGTCTGTTTCTCCTTTGCCAGGAGTTCCACGTAGTCGGGACAGAAACGGGCAGCCACGACCAGAATTGCCAAGTCGGTGGGCGGCAGGTCATGGGCATCGTGGAAGGCCTTGATACCTTGCACTTCATCTTCCTTGGGGTTTACAATGCGCAAGGTTCCATTGTATTCTCCACTCAACAGATTACGTACGATAGAGCCACCTGGCTTATGCACGTTATTGGAGCCGCCGATGACGACAATGCTCCCGGGGTTTAATAGTTGTTGGTTAATCATGGCACAAAGATATATAAAAATCTCTAAAAGACAAAGCATATTGAAAGAAAATCTTTATCTTTGCATGGAGTTTAATGCGTAAGCGTATGAAAAAGAGTATTTTTTTGCTAATTATATTATTGTTTATGCCGTTTTTGAGTTGGGGGCAGACAACGTATTCTGCCTTATGGAAGAAGGCCTCGGAGGCAGAGAATAAGGATCTCCCGCAGTCGCAATATAAGGTTCTCCAGCAGATTGTGGAGAAGGCCACAAAGGAGAAGGTCTACGGTCAGTTGCTGAAAGCAGAACTGAACGCCTGTCAGGTGATGCAAAGCATTGCTCCGGACTCGATCCGTCCTGCTGTGGATCGTATTCAACAGCGTTGTGATGCCACAACAGACCCTGTTTTGAAGACGGTCTATCAGACGGTGCTCTGGCGTGTGTGGTCCCAAAATCCCCGACTGTCGGAGGCTGATGAAGAGGGTGAGGTAAGAGAAAAACCTGACAAACCTGTGCTCACACCGGAACTCTGTGAGCAGTTGGCTCAGGTGAAGGACGAGAGTTATGAGCCGTTTGTTATACAAGGTGTAGACAGTAAGGTGTTCGGCCATGACCTGCTGAGTATCGTGGGTCAGGAACTGGGCGAATACCAGGTGCTTCATGACTACTATGAGAAAATGGGTAATCGTACTGCGGCCTGTCTGATGGCATTGGAAGTAGTGGAACGTAGTGAGGGGGAAGATAAAAAAGCACAAGTGGAGCGATTGGACTCGCTTCTGGAATTGTATGGCGATCTTTCTGAGGCTGGTGAAGTGGCCATCGAACGTTATCAGGTGATGGATCGTAAGTATGATACGTTCACGACAGAAGAGAAAATCTACTTTATCCATCATGCCCTCGACAAATGGGGCAGTTGGAAAAGAACGAATATCCTCAAAAATTTCGAGGCCGCTCTGACCCGTCCAGGGTATACTGTGGGGGGGGATGTCAAGGTCATCAATTATCGGGTTGTCACGCCGATGACGGCCCAGCAGCTACCCCTCAGGAACCTCCGGAATATCACCGGACTGAATATGAAGGTCTATGCTGTGAAAGCGAAGGGTGATATTGACATCAATCCCGACTATGAATATGGGTATAAGAAGATCAAACCCCTGTTGGGGAAGGTGGTCTATGAAACCTCACGTCAGTTCTCTGTTCATCAGCCCTACGAACAATTCGAGGACTCGCTGACCATTGAGGGCCTGCCCGCAGGTGTGTATATGCTGGAGTTCTCCACAACCCCTAATACCGCTGTTGTCCGTCGTCTGTATTTCGTGACTGACATCTTTGTGATGGAGGAGTCACAGCCCGACGGGTCTACGCGATTTGTGGTAGTGAAGGCTACGACCGGACAACCTATTGCTAAAGCGACGGTCCGAGTGCGTGAGAATCCGGGTCTGGCCACTGAGAAGACCCATCTTCTGACGACTGACGCGAAAGGCCAGTGCTTCTTTAGTGGCAATGGCAAGCGGACGGAGGTCTTTGCCTATACCGATACCGATCAGGCCTGTCCGGAACTGAGTAACTATATGCGTTACAGCTATAACGATAATGGTCAGAGGGAATTGCGAGAGTACGTGATTTTTACCGATCGTGCTATCTATCGTCCGGGACAGACCGTTCATGCATCGGCAATCGTCTATGACGTGTTCAACGGCTATGAACACAAGGCCACTATTGGCCAAAAGGTGACACTGGCCCTGAGGGATGCCAATGGTAAGATGGTTAAGGAACAGCGTCTGATCACTGACCAATACGGTGTCTGTGCCGCAGACTTCACGCTGCCCAGCTCAGGACTGACGGGACAATACACCCTTCAGTTAGGTAACCGCGGACACAACTTCAGGGTGGAGGAATACAAACGACCGACCTTTGAGGTGAAATTCGACCCTTATAAAGAAGATTATAAGGAGGGTGATACCGTGACGGTGAAGGTTACTGCCAAGAGTTATGCCGGTGTGCCCGTTCAAGAGGCGAAGGTGCAGTATCGGGTGGTGAGACGCAGGGCCTACTGGTGGATCTCCTACTGGCGATATTGGGACGGTGGCTATATCGGTACCGGTTCTGAGGATGTGGAGATCACAAAGGGTGAAACCATCACAGAGCCTGACGGTACGTTTAAGGTGGATGTGCCGATGACATTGCCGAAGACCGATTATCCGATGTTCTATAACTTCATCGTAACTGCCGATGTGACGGATGGTGCCGGTGAGACGCATGCTGGAGAGTACTCGTTGCCGTTGGGTAACCGTAAGACAGCTCTGAGTGTGGACCTCGAGGAACAGGTGCTGTTGGAGAAGAGTCCTATGATGACGTTCCATCTGCGTAATGCCGCTGGGCAGGATATCGATGCGCAGGTGAGATATAAACTTGACGACGGTAAATGGCAGGATGTTAAGACACAGACTAAGATAGATTTGACATCGAAGAAACTGAAGTCGGGTATGCACCATGTGGAAGCAGTATGTGGTGAGGATACCCTCAAGTATGAATTCACCGTTTTTTCGCTCGACGACAAGGTACCAGCCAAGGAGACCAATGACTGGTATTTTATCTCAGATATCCGTTTCCCCAACGATGGTACGCCTGTCACTCTGCAGGTAGGTTCTTCGGCCAAGGATGTGTATATCGCTTATAGTATCTTCTCAGGCAAGACGGTGGTGGAGCAGGGCTTCGTCAACCAGTCGAATGCGCTTATCAATCGCAAGTTAAAATATAAGGAGGAGTGGGGTGACGGTATTCTTTGTACCTTCGCCTGGGTGAAGAATGGCAAGTGCTATAATCACCAGCAGACGATTAGCAGACCCCTGCCCGACAAGACGTTGAAGCTGCAATGGACAACCTTCCGCGACCGACTGACACCCGGACAACAGGAAGAGTGGACCCTCACCGTGACTAAGGACGGGAAACCTGTAGACGCTATGGTGATGGCTACGTTGTATGATAAGAGTCTCGACCAATTGACCCGTCATAATTGGAGCTTCTATCCCAGAACATTCCAATGGCTGCCTTCCACCAATTGGCAGTTCACTCCTAACTGGGTCCTTAGTGCAACGGGTTCTGCGAGCCTGAAGAACTATGGCTATAGCGAACTCCGTTACAGTCATTTCGACCATGACATCTATCCTACGCCCTGGTATTCCAGTCGAAGGATGCTTTATGGCACCCGTGCCAGAGGTAGTGCCAAAATGGATGCGGGGATGGTGATGGAAGATGCTGCGCCGATGATGGCTACGGTGAATGCCTCGATAGGATCCTTTGATGTGGATGAATCCTTACAGGGGCGTGTCGCAGAATTGGATGTCGTTGCCAAAAAACGAGTAGTGGGTAATGGGCTGCCTTCACCAGAATCTGCCAAGGAGACAGAGTCTCTGCAGATGGATCAGGTGCAGATTCGCGAGAATCTCAACGAAACAGCTTTCTTCTATCCCCAGCTGACGACGGATTCTACGGGTGCTGTGGCTTTGAAGTTCACCTTGCCCGAGAGTCTCACTACCTGGCGTTTTATGGGTCTTGCCCATACGCAGGATATGTGTTACGGTCTGCTTAATGGTGAGGCTGTGGCTAAGAAAGACCTGATGATCCAGCCCAACATGCCCCGATTCATCCGTGAGGGCGATCAGGCGGTGATTGCTGCCAAGATCTTCAACACCGGTGATAAAGCGCTGAAGGGTAAGGCCCTGCTCCGGCTGAAAGATCCGATGACGGAGCAGGTGGTATTCGAGCAGCAACAAGACTTCGCTGTAGAGGTCGATGGTACAACGTCTGTATCCTTCGCATTGGACATGACTAAGGTCGCTTCAGGCACCTCATTGCTCGTTTGTCAGGCTATTGCTTCTGGAGATGGCTTCTCCGATGGTGAACAGCATTATCTGCCGATTCTGCCTGCCACAGAACGCGTGACGGTGACGCGACCCTTCACCCAGATAGAACCAGGCACGAAGACCATCGATCTGACAACCCTCTTCCCGGGTGCTGACAAACAGCCGGTGACGAATAAGAAACTGACCATAGAATATACCAATAACCCTGCATGGCTGATGATTCAGGCCCTGCCGGCTATCGGTAAACCTAGAGATGATGATGCCATTTCACAGATGGCCTCCTACTATGCCAATAGTATCGGAAAGTATATCGTTGACCAGAATCCAAAGGTGAAGACAGTCTTCAAGCTCTGGCAGGAAGAAAAGGGTGATAAAACATCTTTGATGAGTGCGCTCGAGAAGGATCAGGAACTGAAGGACCTTATTCTCAATGAGACACCTTGGGTGATGGATGCCGACCGTGAGACCGAACAGAAAGAATGTCTGGTGGACTTCTTCGATGACAACCTCATGCAAAACCGTCTCAACTCAGCCTTTGGTAAACTGGAGGCGCTCCAAAAGAGCGACGGCTCGTGGTCGTGGTGGCCAGGTATGCCGGGTTCGTTCTATATCACCGTGGAAGTGTCTGAGATGCTCGTGCGTCAGAATGCTCTCATTGGTACCAATCAGCAAACCAAGAACATGCTCTCGAAGGCGTTTAAGTTCATGGGCTATGAGATCATTGAACTGGTAAAGGAAATGAAAAAGATGGAGAAGAAGGGTATCAAGCCCTCGTTCCCCAGTTTCAAGGCCTTGCAATGGCTCTACCTCTGTGCCCTCGACGGCAGAACATTGCCCGACAATGTGCAGAAGGCCAACGACTATCTCATCCCGTTGTTGAGGAAGGAAATCAAGTCGCAGACACTCTATGAAAAGGCCATGACCGCTGTGATCTGGTCGAAGTTGCCAAATCTTCAGCCAAAGGACCGTCAGAAAGCACAGGAGTATGTGCAGAGTCTGAAGGAGTTTACGGTGTATCGTGAGGAGATGGGTCGTTATTACGACACCCCGCGTGCCGGTTACTCCTGGTATGACTATAAGATTCCAACGCAGACGATGGCGGTTGAGGCTATGCAACAGATTACACCTGACGACAAGCAGACCATCCAGGAGATGCAGCGTTGGCTTCTGCAAGAGAAACGAACACAGGCTTGGGATACACCTATCAATTCTGTGAATGCTGTCTATGCCTTCCTAAATGGTTCCAAGTCCCTCTCAAATCTTACTCAGCCACTCTCTGTGATGAAGGTGGATGTAACCGTCCTCGACAACTCGAAGGCCACAGCAGGTCTCGGATATGTAAAGACCGTGGCAGCGCCGGAGAGCAAGACCTTCACCGTGGAGAAGACCTCGGAAGGAACCTCTTGGGGTGCGGTCTATGCACAGTTCAACCAACAGACGCGCGAGATTGAGAATAGCAGTAGCGGCATCAAAGTCATCCGTGAAATCCTGACGCCGGGAGAGAAGTTCGCTGTGGGAGATAGGGTGAAAGTAAGACTCACCATTATCGCTGACCGTGACCTCGACTTCGTGCAGGTCGTTGATAAACGGGCAGCTTGTATGGAACCCGTGAATCAGTTGAGTGGTTATCGTAACGGGGTTTATATCACACCACGTGACAATTCCACGAACTATTACTTTGATATCTTCCGCAAGGGCCGTTGGGTGGTCGAGACAGACTATTACATTGATCGTCCAGGAACCTATGAGACGGGTACCTGTACCGTACAATGTGCCTACGCCCCGGAGTTCAGAGGAACAACGCACTCACAAACTATTATCGTGAAGTAGAATTATGAAACGACAAATTATCATACCCCTCATGTTGCTGGCCATGTTGCCAGCGTCAGCACAGAAAATCAGTGTCACTAATGCTACCGTTAATGCCGGACGTACGGGATTTCAACAACCTATTACCGCTACGTTCGAACTCCGTAACAAGAGTAAGCGTAAACTCGAAATCGAGAGTGTGAAACCCGACTGCGGTTGTACAGCGGTGGAATACCCCAAAGAGGTGGGCGGCAATGAGAAGTTTACGATCAAGATGACCTATGACGCAAAGATGCTGGGTCATTTTCAGAAGATGGCGGCCGTCAAGAGCAATGGATCGGAAAAGCCCCTGTATCTCACGATGAAAGGCCTTGTGCTAGCGGAGTTGGAGGACTTTACCGGCAAATATCCTATCGCTTGGGGTGATCTGTTGCTCGACAAAACAGACTTGGAATATGACGATGTGAACAAGGGCGACCATCCCGTGCAGGAGATCCATATCCTGAACAATGGTGAGAAGACGATGACGCCTAATGTGATGCATTTGCCACCCTATCTCACGGCTCTTGTCACGCCAGAGAAACTGGAACCGCTGAAAGCCGGCACCATCGCCATCACATTGAACTCAGAGAAACTCCGCGACTTCGGCCTGAACCAAACATCGGTTTATATCGCCCAGCAGTTGGGTGAGAAAGTGAGTCAGAACAATGAGGTGCCTGTTTCTGCCGTTCTTCTGCCCGATCTCAAAGACTATGACGATGTGAGTAAGGCATTGGCTCCGCAGTTGCAGATGTCGGCTACCGAGGTTGATTTCACGGACTTTGGTGGAAAATCGAAGAAGACAGCTGAGATTACATTGGTGAATACCGGTAAGACGACACTCGAGATCCGATCGATGCAGATGTTCACCCGTGGACTGAAACTCACGTTGAGCAGCACCAAGTTGGAACCCTCGCAGCAGGCTACGATGAAGATTACAGGTATCGCTGACGATCTCCAGAAGGTGCGTACCAAACCCCGTATTCTCATGATTACCAATGATCCCGACCATGCCAAGTTGATCATTAATATTAAAGTGAATAGTGAAAAGTGAATAGTGAATAGTGAATAGTATGGAGCATCCCGAGAACAGTTCCGAATATGCAGGCCTGCAGGTCAATAGTGGCGTCAAGCAGCCTCCCATCGTCAATCCCTATCTGAAGCGTAACCGTCGTCGTGAACTCTCTGCCGCAGAGATGGTAGAGGGAATTCTGAAAGGCGATGTCACCATCCTCTCGCAGGCCGTGACGTTGATAGAGAGTGTCAACCCCGACCATCAGGCGAAGGCGCAGGAGGTCATCAACATGTGTCTGCCTTATAGCGGCAATAGTGTCCGTGTGGGTATCAGTGGTGTACCAGGTGCAGGTAAGTCGACGAGTATCGATGAGTTTGGCATTCATGTACTGAAAGAGAAAGGGGGTAAGTTGGCTGTTCTTGCCATCGACCCCTCGTCAGAACGTACGAAAGGTAGTATCCTGGGTGATAAGACACGTATGGAGAAACTGGCTCTCCATCCTGATTCCTTTATCCGTCCTAGTCCGTCGGCAGGTTCTTTGGGAGGTGTTGCGAGAAAGACCCGTGAGACCATCATCCTTTGTGAGGCAGCAGGTTTCGACAAGATATTCGTCGAGACGGTAGGAGTAGGACAGAGTGAGACCGCTTGTCACTCGATGGTCGATTTCTTCCTGTTGATTCAAGTGGCGGGTACAGGTGATGAATTGCAGGGTATCAAACGAGGTATCATGGAGATTTCGGACGGTATTGTCATCAATAAGTGTGACGGTGATAATGTGGACCGTTGTCAGATGGCGGCCACGAATTTCCGCAACGCCCTTCATTTCTTCCCCAAGCCCGATAGCGGTTGGTTGCCTCAGGTGCTCTGTTATAGCGGCTTCTATGGCACAGGTGTAAAGGAGATATGGGATATGATCTACGAGTATATCGACTTTGTGAAGGCCAACGGCTACTTTGACTACCGTCGTAATGAGCAGTCGAAATATTGGATGTATGAGAGTATCAATGAACACCTGCGCCTGAACTTCTATAATAACCCGACCATCAAGGCGCAACTCACTCCTGCTGAGCAGATGGTTCTTGCAGGACAGAAGACGAGTTTTGTGGCGGCTCAGGACTTGCTGGATATGTATTTTGAATTATTGAAGAAAGATGGTTCAGATTGAAATTGATAGTGGTAGTGGGTTCTGTTTCGGTGTGACGACTGCCATCAGGAAGGCTGAGGAAGAACTGGCTCATGGCGATAAGCTTTATTGTCTGGGCGATATCGTACATAACGGCATGGAGTGTGACCGTCTTCGTGAGATGGGACTCATCACCATCAAACATGATGAGATGCGCGAGTTGCATGATGTGAAGGTGTTGTTGCGGGCTCATGGCGAACCCCCTGAGACCTATGAACTCGCTCAAAAGAACAATATCGAGATCATCGATGCCACCTGTCCTGTGGTGCTCCAATTGCAGAAACGTATCAAGCGCCAGTATGATTCTAATAATGTTGCGGGTGGTCAGCAATCGCCTGCGCAGATTGTCATCTTCGGCAAGCGTGGTCATGCGGAGGTACTCGGACTCGAAGGTCAGACGCATTCGTCGGCTATTGTCATCGAGAGTTTCGACGAGGTGATGCGTCTCAACTTCACCCGTGATATTTACCTCTATTCACAGACCACGAAGTCGCTCGATGAGTACCATCGCATTATCGACTATATCCAGATGCATATCTCACCAGAAGCTCACTTTGAGAGTTTTGATACCATCTGTCGTTCGGTGGCCAACCGTATGCCCAATATCTCGCAGTTTGCCTCACGCCACGACCTGATTTTGTTTGTCTGTGGAAGGAAGAGCAGTAATGGCAAGGTGCTTTTCAACGAGTGTCTGCAAGTCAATCCCAATAGTCATCTGATTGAAGACCCTCAGGAGATCCAGCCGGAGTGGTTAGAAGGTATAGCGACGGTAGGTATCTGCGGTGCTACCTCCACGCCTAAATGGCTGATGGAACAGGCACGTGATGCTATACTAAAAATGCAACGCTCCTAACGCGTTGCATTTTTAAATTGTTCAAGCAGCCATTGTTTCTGCTCTTCAATGGTCATGTTTGAGTTATCCAATAGGATAGCATCCTCTGCCTGACGCAACGGCGATTCCTCACGATGGGAGTCGATATAGTCGCGTTCCTGCACATTTTTCAGGATATCATCGAAATCGGCAGGCATGCCTTTGGCTTTCAGTTCATCGTAACGGCGTTGGGCCCGGACTTCGGCAGAGGCCGTGACGAATACCTTCAACTCTGCATCAGGGAAGACCACTGTACCGATGTCGCGGCCATCCATCACAACACCTTTGTCCTGTCCCATCTGTTGCTGTTGGGCCACAAGGGCACGACGTACGAAACCAATGGCAGCGATAGGACTGACATGATTGCTCACTTCCAGCGAGCGAATCTCCTTCTCCACACACTCACCATTGAGGTAAGTGTCAGGACGTCCAGTCTCAGCATTCAACTGGAAAGAGATATGGATGTTGGGCATCTCTTCCTCCAACTCTTTGGTTTTCACACTACCGTCAGCCTCGAAGAGCCCCTTGCGCAGGGCATAGAGAGTGACGCTACGGTACATGGCGCCCGTGTCTACATAGATGTAGCCGACCTCACGGGCAAGGTCCTTGGCCATGGTGCTCTTGCCGCAAGAGCTATGACCGTCGATGGCGATGGTTATTTTCTTCATAATGTATAGGATACGTTTATTAAAAGACTATTGGCACTCACATGATATTTGGCATAGCCGATGTGCAGTTTGAAGCGTTCGAGCGACAGTCCGCCACCCAGCGACAGACCTGCGCCGTGGTTGCTCTCCCCCTCGCTGTCGCTGATCTTCATCTCTGAGGCGCGTCGGAAGTTGTAACCTGCTGCCAGGTAGATGGTGGGCGAGAGGATAAGGTCGGCACCAATGGCAATATGCTTTCCGATACCGTAACTCCAATCGTTGAGTCGGCTCAGTGTGGCTGAGAAGCGCAAAGGAGAGTTCAGCAGTTGTTTGCTAAAACCTATCTGCAAGTCGAGGGGGATACGCTCAAACTCGTCATCGTAGGCTTTCACCTGTCCGCCCAGATTCTTGGCAACGGCAGAAATGCTCAGTTCGCTTTCCTCTAAGTAATAGTTCAGTCCGAGGTCGATGCCCACGGCGAGTGAGTTGTAAGAGGCGATATGCGATGTGATGAACCGTGCTGTGATACCACCAGAGAAACGGTTGCTCAGGGCATAGGCATAGGAACCGGCCACGGCGATGTCACGGGCTGAGAAATCACCGAGTTGTGTGTTGTCCCAGCTCACTTCCTTCATCGTTCCGTAGTCCATGTACTGCGCACTCACGCCCCAGGTACCCCGTTCTCCTGCTGCCTTTACAAAGGCGGCACTAGCGGTCTTGGCACCTTCCATATAGGTCATGAAGTTGAGGTTGATGGTGCGGTCGCTCGCATCATTGATGAGGGCGGGATTATGGAAGATCAGGGTGGCATCGTCTTCGACAATTGAGATGTTGTCGCCACCGAGAGCTGCCACATGGGCACTTACTGGCAGACGCAGGAAATTATAGGCCGTTTGGCTCTCCTGAGCATACGTCAGGAGTGCGCTGATCAATGAAATGATGGTAAAAACGGCTCTTTTCATCTAAATAATTCTAATTTCGGTGCAAAGTTACTGCTTTTTTTCTTAATTTTGCACGCAGTTTTAGATATTAACGGAAGAAATGGCAGTTTTATTATGAACAGGACGACCAATTTCCTGCTAGGCTTGATCTTTGTACTGGCCTCATTGTTTGTCGCGCTGGAATGGAACAGCGGCGACAGCGGCTGGCATTTCTTCGATATGGAGGATGATCTCGAGGCCGAGATGGAACTCTCTCCGTTACACCGCGATGAGAACGAGGTGCCGATGATGAAGCCCACAGAGGAGACACCTCCAGAAGTGAAGTCGCAGGAGGTAAATCCTGTGGAGGAGGATGTCGAGATTCCGCCTGAGGAAGTGGAACCCACCCCTGCTGAGATGCAAGAGCCGCCGAAGCCTGAGGAGGAGAAATTGCCAGAGGCCGTCGATATGTATGATGAGCCGGTTGACTTCCGTGTTGTCGAGGACCTGCCGCAATTCCCTGGCGGTGCCGTCGAGTTTATGAAGTGGCTTACCAAACACCTGCATTATCCGGCCTCCGCCCAGCAGCGTAAGATACAAGGTAAAGTAGTGGCGCAGTTTATCGTCGAGAAAGACGGTACCATTACCGACTTGCAGGTCATTAAGAAACTCGATCCCTCCTGTGATCGTGAAGCTTTGCGAGTGTTGCGGATGATGCCCAAGTGGAAAGCAGGGCTTATGGATGCCAAGCCTTGTCGCACCCAGGTCTGTATCCCCATTGTTTTCAAATTGTAAATTGTCAAATTGTAAATGATATGATGAAATCATCAGAAGAGTTGCTTAAAAAGGTGAACGAGGCCCTGGAGAACCTCGTCTATGACCGTCAGCCACGTACACTCTACGATCCGATACGCTATGTATTATCGTTGGGTGGCAAACGCATCCGTCCTGTCCTCATGCTGTTGGCCTATAATCTCTACCGCGAGGATCCTGAGCGTATCATGTCGCAGGCCATTGGTGTGGAGACCTATCACAACTTCACGTTGCTCCACGATGACCTGATGGATCATGCCGACATGCGTCGAGGTCATGAGACCGTTCATAAGAAATGGAATGCCAACCAAGCCATTCTCTCGGGTGATACGATGCTCTTGCAGGCCTTCGAACGGGTAGAGGATTGCGAGGCTGACAAATTGAAGGATGTGATGGATATCTTTATCCTGACAACTTTCGAGGTTGGTGAGGGTCAGCAGTTTGATGTAGAGTTTGAGACCCGCGATGACGTGACCGAGGAAGATTATATTGAGATGATCCGTCTGAAGACGAGTGTGCTGTTGGCTTGTGCGCTGAAGATGGGTGGTATCATGGCAGGTGCCTCTGCCGACGACCTGAACAATCTCTATAAGACTGGTGAGCAGATAGGACTGGCCTTCCAATTGCAGGACGATCTCCTTGATGTCTATGGCGACCCGAAGGTGTTTGGCAAGAATATTGGTGGCGACATCATGTCGAACAAGAAGACCTATATGCTTATCAATGCACTGAACCATTCCAATCCCGTCCAGCATGCCGAACTCACCCGGTGGATTGAGGCAAAGAACCCCGATCGCGAGGAGAAGGTGGCTGCGGTGACGAAACTCTATAATGAAATAGGTATCCGCCAACTCTGTGAGGAACGCATCAATTATTACTTCGAACAGGGTTGTCAGTATCTCGACCGCGTGAGTGTTCCTGAGGAACGCAAGACCATCCTCCGTCAGTATATCGCACAAATGATGAACCGTCAGTCCTGATGTTGTCCTTTATCGATACCCATTGTCACCTGGATGGTGAGGAGTTTGCTGCCAATCTCAACGAGGTGATAACCCGTGCCCGTGAGGCTGGTGTTTCAAAAATCTTTGTGCCAGGCATCGATCTCAAGTCGTGCCAGACGGTCCTCGATCTCTGTCGCCAATACCCCGACTACTGCTATCCCATGTTCGGCCTCCATCCTGAAGAAGTCCGCGCTGACTGGACGGAAGTTTTGGAGCACATTCGGTATTCTCTTACCTCTCACCTCTCACCTCTTACCTCTCCTGTTATCGCTATCGGCGAGATAGGCCTCGATTTCTACTGGAGCCGTGAGTTCGAGCATGAGCAATTGGAAGCCTTCGAAGAACAGGTACGCTGGTCGGTAGAGACACGTCTGCCCCTGATGATCCACTGTCGCAAGGCACAAAACGAGATGGTGGCTATCCTTAAAAAATATAGCAATGATCTGCCTGGAGGTGTGTTTCATTGCTTTACCGGCAATGAGATTGAGGCCCGCGAGTTACTCCAGTTCGATCGTTTTGTGCTAGGTATCGGTGGTGTGCTGACCTTTAAAAAGTCGAATCTGCCACAAACCCTTCCTGCTGCGGTGCCCCTCAACCGTATTGTCCTCGAAACGGATGCCCCCTACATGGCTCCAGTGCCGCATCGCGGTCAACGTAATGAACCGGCTTTCGTGCTCGAGGTGTTACGTAAAATAGCAACGTGCTATGGCGTGAGTGAGGAGGTCGTCTGCGAGCAAACAAATGCCAACGTTGCCCGTATCTTCGGCTTGTAGAGTTAACAAAACATAATTATCCATTATCCATTGTCCATTGTCCATTATTTTTTATTACCTTTGCACCCGCTTAACTTTTGGAGAGGTGCTCGAGTGGTTGAAGAGGCACGCCTGGAAAGCGTGTAACCGGCAAAACTGGTTCGCAGGTTCGAATCCTGTTCTCTCCGCGAAAATGAAGAGGATTTTTTTCATAGTTGTGCTGCTGATGTCACTGGCTGTGTCGCAGCCAGCGAAAGCACAGGATATGTCGAAACCCGATTCTTCCTCCGTCATACTTGCTGATTCCGCTGCTCAGGATTCCCTCGTCACCACGATGGTCGACGATGAGGCTTTGGCTGTGGCTACGGGCGAAGAGGAAGAAGCGGGTGGTTTTCATAAGCAATTGAAAACCAAGTTCATCGATGGAAATGTCGGTTTTATGTCGTTGGTAGCCCTGGCTTTGGTGTTGGGACTGGCCTTCTGCATTGAGCGTATTCTCTATCTGATGATGTCGGAAATCAAGTCTAGGAAACTGCTCGACGATGTGGAAGACCGCCTGAAGTCCGATGACCTTGAAGGCGCTAAGAAGCTTTGTCACAACACCCGAGGACCTGTGTCCAGCGTGTGCTATCACGCCCTCTCGCATATCCATCAGCCGATGGATGTGATTGAGCGTAGTGTTACCAATTACGGTGGTCTTCAGGCCGCCAACCTCGAAAAGGGTTGTTCGTGGATCAAGCTCTTTATCGCCATGGCGCCTTCTCTCGGTTTCTTAGGTACTGTGATTGGTATGGTGATGGCCTTCGACAGTATCCAGAGCCAGGGCGATATCAGTCCTACCATCGTGGCCCAGGGTATGAAGGTGGCGCTCATTACCACCATCTTCGGTATCATTGTCGCTTTGGTGCTGCAGCTTTTTTATAGCTATATCCTCTCAAAGATTGAACATCTCACGGCTCAGATGGAAGAGTCGGCCATCCGCCTGCTCGACCTGATGGCTGTCTGGAAGGAAACCCATCAATAATTATGCCGTTCGTCTCACCCTTAGTCGCCGACATCATGCTCTGGCTGATGTATATCGCTGTCGTTGTGGCAGTGGTTGTGACTATCGTGTCGGTGATGAGAACCTTACGTCTGAGGACGAAGGATGATGAGGTGGTCAACGGTGTGCCTCGTACCCGTCTGGCATGGATTGTTGGCGTGGCTTTCCTGCTCTGTCTTGTGCTGACCTTCGTACTGGGCTCCTCCGAGCCTGTCAAGACCAATGGTAAACTCTTTACCGACACGTTCTGGTTGAAGGCCACCGACATGTTTATCTATACTTCCCTCATACTGATTATTGGATGTTTCGCAGGCGTCGTTTTGAGCAGATTCCGGAACTAAACACCAGTTCCACAGCCGACATCTCGTTTATGTTGCTGATCTTCTTCCTCGTGACGTCGTCGATGGACACGGACAAGGGTCTTTTGCGCCAGTTGCCGCCACCCCCTCAGGAGCAGCAGCCCCCTCAGGATATACGCAAAGACCATGTCTTACAAGTCACTCTCGATGCCAGTGACCAACTTGCTGTTGATGGAACCTTGCTTACCACTCAGCAGTTGAAGGAGCAGATCATGGAGTTTGTAGTGGCCGATCGCACAGACCATGTCATCAGCATCCGTACAGACCGTGCCACCACCTACGAGGCTTATTTCCGTATGCAGAACGCCATTGTGGCGGCCTATAACCAACTGCGTGAGAAATATGCCCGTGAGCGTTATGGCAAAGGCTATGACGAACTGGTAGAGGAACAGCGTGACGAGGTCAATCTGTATTATCCCCAACGTATTAGCGAGTCGAAGCCATCGACAGGAGGTGCCTCATGAGACATATGCAGTCCCTTTTCCGTCGCTCGTCGCATGAGATGCCGGGACTGAATCTGGCATCGATGCCTGATCTCATCTTCACCGTCCTGTTTTTCTTTATGATTGTCACCCACATGCGTCACGATGATGTGAAGGTGCGCTACGAAGTGCCTGCCGGTACCGAGGTGCAGAAGCTGCAGCAGAAGTCGGCTGTCATCAATGTCTATGTGAGTGCATCGCAGATTCAGGTCAATAGTCAGGTCACCGACCTTGATCATCTCGCTGGCTTGATTGAAGCCGAGCGCAAGAAACTCTCTGAGGAAAATGCCGAGCGCCTGACCGTTAGTCTGAAAGCCGATAAACACACGCCCATGGGCGTCATCGCCGATGTGAAGGAAGCCCTCCAGCGCTCCTTTGCCCTCCGCATCAACTATAGCGGTACAGAATCCTTAATATTAGAATAGTTTATGGAAACATTTATGTTCTTAGGTTTTGGTTTGGACGCCTGGATCACCATTGTCACGGTATTGGGTATGTTCAGCGTGATGCTGTTCACCAAGATACGTTCCGATTTGGTGTTTCTCAGTGCTATTGGTGTACTCTTTGTCACGGGTGTCCTTGATGCCAAGGAGGCCTTCTCCGGTTTTAGTGGTACGTCGGTCATTACTGTTGGTGTGCTGTTCGTGGTCGTTGCAGGACTGACACATACCGGTGTTCTGCAATGGATTGTAAAGCATTTGCTTGGCACCCCCAACAGTTACTCGAAGGCAGTGACGCGTCTGATGCTACCGGTGGCTGTGCTCAGCTCGTTCCTCAGCAACACCACCGTCGTTACGCTCTTCGTCAATATCGTCAAGATGTGGTCGAAGAAGCTGGGTGTCTCACCCTCCAAACTGCTTATACCATTGAGTTATGCTTCGGGCATGGGTGGTGTCTGTACCCTTATCGGTACACCACCGAACCTCATCATCAGCGGACTCTACGAGGAGAAGACAGGCGAGGCCATGAACATCCTGACCACCACCATCCCCGGTCTGTTCTGTCTGGCCGTTGGTGTGCTGTCGGTCATTGCCATGCGCCGTCTGCTGCCCGATCGCAAGGCGCCTGAAAGAGCGTTCGAGTCGACGGGGGAGTACACCGTGGAGCTGCGTGTACCGTCGGACAATCCACATATCGGCGAAACACTGCGCGATGCCGGTCTCTTCCATGTCAAGGGTGGAAGTCTGATAGAGATGTATCATTACGACGATGTCCCGATGCCCGTCACGGAGGACGAACCCATCATGGGCGGTGACCATCTGGTGTATGCCGGACAGATCGACGAGTTGCTTGACATGGCCAAGAGCCATCAGCTGGTTAGTGCCGACCACCATGTGTTCTCGATGAGTGAGATTGACTCGAGCCGCCAGTTACGTACGGCCTATGTCGACTTCGGCAGCAGCCTGATAGGCAAGACGATTGGTGGCAGTACGTTTGAGAAGGACAATAACCTGATGTTGGCGGCTGTCGCCCGACGCGGCGAACGTATCAAGGAGGCTCCACGACAGGTGGTGTTGCAGGCTGGCGACACGCTGCTGTTAGTATGTCAGAAGCATATCAATGTAGACAGTTCTGGCCTGAAAAAAACGATCTGTTTCTTCGACTCCGACGATGTGCCCAATATTGGGCGCGGTACGCTCATCTCCACTACTATTATGATTGCCATGGTGGCACTCTCAGCCTTCGGCGTTATGCCGTTGCTGCAATGTGCCTTCCTCGCTGCCGCCGCCATGCTTATCTGCCGTTGCTGCAACGTTGAACAGGCCATGCACGCTATCAATTGGGAAATCCTCATGGTCTTCGCTGGTAGCGCTGTCCTCGGGCTTGCCATCCAGAAAACGGGCATTGCCGAGCGTATGGCCTTAGGCATTCTCGACGTATGCGGCACTAATCCGCTCATTGTCATGACGGCCATCTGTTTTGTCGGCACCTTCATCACCGAGTTCATCTCGAACACAGCGGCTGGAGCCATGTTCTTCCCCATTATGTACCAGGCCGCTGAGAAGCTGGGCTACGATCCGTTCCCCTTCCTCGTTGCCCTGATGGTCAGTGTCAGCAGCAGTTTCGCCACGCCCATCGGCTCGCCTACACACATGCTGGTCTATGGTCCCGGCGGCTACCGTTTCAGTGATTTCATGCGCATAGGCTTGCTGATGAATCTCATCATCCTCGCCGCCAACATCTTTATTGTGAATATCGTTTATCCATTAACGCCATTACAATAGACACAAGAATCCCCACTCAAAAAACTGAGTGGGGATTCTTGTGTCTATTGTGTTCTATTGGGTGAGAAGTCTTAGTTTCTGCTGAGGTGCCAAGGCATTGGAGGTTTTCTCGGTGTATTCCTTCAGCGCGAGTGAGACTGTAGCTCGGATGTCGCGGCTGGAAGCGCCGATGCGGAAGGTGTAGGTACCAGCCTCGGTGATCCACTGAGAATTGGCCTCGTCGAAGGAGGCGAGGTCGCGTACGGGGATCGTCATCGTGAGAATCTGACTCTCGCCGGGCTGCAGTTCACGGGTCTTGGCGAAGGCCTTCAGCTCCTGAGCGGGCTTCTCTAAGCGGCCTTTCGGAGCCTGAACGTAGACTTGTGCTACTTCCTTACCAGCCACGGAACCGGTGTTCTTGATGGTAATTTGGATAACCACGCCATCATTTCTATGTATGTATTGATAACACTTGGGCTTGGAGTATTCGAACGTAGTGTAGCTCAGGCCGAAGCCGAAGGGATAGGCGACGTTACGCTGGAAGGTGTCGAAGAAACGGTAGCCCACGTAAATGTCTTCGTCGTGGTTGGTGTAGTCGTAGCCCTGCACCTGGCCCGTGTAGCCTCTCGTCACTTCGTAGGTATAGAAGTCCATCGTGCCCGGATAGCCCTTGGTGGAGGGATGGTCGGTGGCGGCGAGTGGCCATGTCATAGTGAGCTTGCCAGAGGGATTGACTTTGCCGGTGAGCAGGTCGGCCACGGAATTGCCACCCTCCATGCCCGGCTGCCAGGCGCAGAGGATGGCATCGGGGTAACCGCTCCAAGAGGCGGTCTCGATGACAGAGCCTGAGTTGATGATGACGATGACAGGCTTGCCGGCCTGATGGAAGGCGTTGCAGACGTCCTTGATCAGCGACAGTTCCTCGGGGATGAGGTTGAACTCGGTGTCGATGTCGCGGTCAATGCCCTCACCAGCCTGACGACCGATGGTGATAATGGCGGCGTCGGCAGTGCCGACTTCCTTTTCTATGGCAATCGGTGAAATGCCGATCTCAGGATACTTCTGCTGACCCATCATCTCTGTCTGGAACCACTTGGCGGGATGACGCTCGGCCTGGAACTTTACGCGGGCATAGGCGATATACTTTTGATAGATGTCGGTGAGGGTTGCGCTCGACTTGATGCCGGCGTTTTCCAGACCTTGGAGCATGTCGACTACGTAAGGCGGATGAACACAACCAGAACCGGTACCACCGGAGAGGAAATCGTAGGAATTCTCACCGAATAAGGCTACGGTCTTGATGTCTCCCTTCCAAGGCAGGGTGCCGTTGTTTTTCAAGAGCACGATACCCTCACAGGCACTCTGGCGGGTGATGGCAGCATGGGCCTTGAAGTCGGGAGTGTTAGAGGCTGGATATTTGTGGAAGCTGGGCGTCTTGACGATATATTCGAGCATATGGCGCACGTTGCGGTCGACATCCTTGATATCGAGCTTGCCTTCCTTCACGCCCTTGATGATTTCTTCGATCTGGGCGGGCTGACCGGGCTCCATGAGGTCGTTGCCAGCATGTACCTCGCGGGTAGTGGGAAGACCTTCGCGGATGCCAATCCAGTCGGTCATCACGATACCCTTGTACCCCCAATCGTCGCGCAGGATCTTGGTGAGCAGGTCGTGGTTGCCCATTGAGAATTCGCCATTGATCTTGTTATATGAGGCCATGATGGTCCACGGGTTGCTCTCACGGACGGCTATCTCAAAGCCACGGAGGTAGAGCTCACGGGCAGCACGCTGTGAGAGACGTTCATCGACAGAGGTACGGTCGGTCTCTTGGGAGTTGACGGCGAAGTGCTTGGCAGAGACGCCTGCACCCTGACTCTGCACACCATTGATATAGGCGGCTGCAATCTTACCTGTCAGCAGGGGATCTTCGGAATAATATTCGAAGTTACGGCCGCAGAGGGGATTGCGGTGGAGGTTCATGCCCGGTCCGAGAATCACGTCGCAGCGGTATTCCTTGGTCTCGTTGCCGATAGCCTCACCCACTTTTCCGACGAGTTCGGTATTCCACGTAGAAGCGAGACAGGAACCGATGGGGAATGCGGTGGCGTAATAGGTCTTGTCGGTGCCCTTGCGGGTAGGGTCGATGCGAACACCGGCAGGGCCATCGGTGAGTACGGTGGCAGGGATGCCCAAACGTGGGATGGCCGGGGAGGTGCCTGCGGCTCCCGCTACGAGGTCGGCCTCGCCGCCAACGACGGCTCCTGTGCCGAAGAAGTTGTTTGCACCGCCAACGAGTAGTTTGGCTTTCTCTTCAAGGGTCATGGCCTTGAGCACCTCGTCGATGTTATCGGCTCGGAGCTGGGGCTGAGCATTTGTTGCCATAGTAAATGTGGTTGCTAATAAGCAGGTTGTTAGTAATTTCTTCATATTGTTGAATTTTAGGGGAAGATCCGGAATTCATAGCCCTCGTCCTTGAGCCATTGAAGGGCTTCGGGCAGGGCAGTGCGGAGTTTGTCGATGCTTTTCAGCGAATCGTGGAAGGTGATAATCGAGCCGTTGCGCGCGTACTTTTTTATATTATTGACCACATCATCAGCCGTGAGCCACTTGGAATAGTCGCGGGTCACGAGGTCCCACATCACGATCTTGTATTTCCTGCTCAGCCAAGCATACTGGCTCAGACGCATCCAACCATGAGGCGGACGGAAGTAATGGCTGTGGATATAGGCATTGGCCTTCTCGACATTATAGCTATACTCCTTAATGGTATGTCGCAGTCCGCCAATATGGTTATGCGTGTGATTGCCAATCTGGTGTCCCTCACTAACGATACGGTTAAAGAGATCCGGGTATTTGCGCACATTATCGCCCACCACGAAGAAGGTGGCCTTCGCCTCGAATGCCTTGAGGGTATCTAGGATGAATGGCGTCGCCTCCGGGATGGGGCCGTCGTCGAAGGTCAGATAGACGGCCTTCTCGTGACGGTCCATTCTCCAATAGGCTCTGGGATAGAGCCAGCGGAGGTAAATAGCGGGTTGCTCAATAAACATATCTTATTGTTCGAATCTGCCGCCCTTAGAGTGATAGAGCTGAATCAGACCTTCCAGTTGCTGGTCTTTTTGAGCCCCCTTCTTCTCGTCGATGCTGGTTTGCAGGTCTACCAATTGATTCATCGCGTAGATGTTGATCATGCAGTCGCGTTGTGATCCGTCGAAGCGGTAACCATCTAGAGAACAGTACCACATCAAGTATTGTTGCGACTTCTTCCAGAGCTGGTCGATGAGTTGCTGAGCTTTTGCATTCTGTCCTGTGAGCTTATATGCACGAGCCAGATCGAGTGAGCCGCTGTAATAATCGTGAGGTACGTTGTAGGCAGGCAGTTCTTTCTCGCACTTGTCGAGCACCTTCTTTGCCTGATCTGTCTTGCCTTCATTGATAAGGCTCATGGCCAGGTTAGAGAACAGACGACGGTGGGTGAAACACATGCGGGTGACGGTCTCGTCGAGGTAGATACCCTCCTGACAGACATTACCGAACTTAAACTTATTCATCACGTTGTCGTAGACTTTCTCCGTATCGAAGTCGGTGGTGCCTGGCATGGGCACGAGGTTGCCGCGCTCGTCGGTGTAGTGGGTACGGAACGGTGTGATGCGGTTGGCAAGACCTTCCTGTACGAAGTGTTCACCGAGGTTCATATAGTTCTCCTGGCCAACGGTAGTTGCTACGTAGACGGGACGCTCCCAGTTGGCGTTGGCAACAATCTCGAGCATCATCAGGTCACCCTTGTAGAGAGCACTCTTACCCTTGAGCGAGATCACCATCTTGTCGGGGATGGAGTCAGCGGCCATCATCATACCACTACGCTTCACAGCCTCCTTATCGATGGTGACAAAGACGGTATCAGTGGGGATGACATGGAAATCCTTGACCTTAGAACGTACCCAGTGGGCGAGGATGTTCTTCAACTCAAATGGCTCATCGCCAAACTGCTTCTTAGCCTCTTCAGGACTCTCGCGGTATAGCTGGAGTACTTGTTCCTTGAGTGACGGGTCGACCTGCACATATTCGTTCGTACCAGCACAGTACTCCAGTCGGTTCCATGTGATGGGCAGCGACGGGGAGTCGTAAGCTGGACGTACCATCTGGTCGATATACCAATCGGTCTGCAAATAAGAAAGGTTGCAGACGCGGGCATCAGTACGAACGCCTTCTGTATCCTGATTGTACCAAAGGGGGAAGGTGTCGTTATCGCCATTGGTGAAGATGATCGGGTTACCTTTTTCCTGAAGGGTCATGAGGTAGTTCTGGCCGAAGTCGCGGCAGCAATAACGGTCAGAGCGATCATGATCGTCCCAGGTCTGGCTGGCCATCTGGATGGGGATGAGGATAGCGGCTATAGTTACTATAGTGGCTATGATAAGGTTCTCTTTCTTTGTCTTGCGATTGAGCCAGTCGATGATGGCTGCTACGCCCATGCCACACCAGATGGCGAAGGCATAGAACGAACCTGCATAAGCATAGTCACGCTCACGGGGCTGCATCGGTGTCTGGTTCAGATAGATGACGATGGCGAGACCAGTCATGAAGAACAAGAAGAACACCACCCAAAACTGTCGGATACCAATGGGGTCGTCGATGGTCTTTTCCGAACCATTGACTGTGACCTTACGTTTACGGGTATACCAAGCCTGCCAGAAGAGACCAAGCAAACCGAGTATCAGGGGCAGACAGTAGAATACATTATGTCCCTTGTTTTCCTTCAGATCGTCGGGAAGCAGGTCTTGATTGCCTAAACGAGCATTGTCGATGAAAGGAATACCGGTAATCCAGTTACCATGCTCCAGTTCACCATTACCCTGGATATCATTCTGTCGACCGGCGAAGTTCCACATGAAGTAGCGCCAGTACATGAAATTACACTGGTAGGAGAGGAAGAACCGGATATTCTCAAACTGTGAAGGCACCTTGATCATCATGGGCTCACCACAACGGTCGTAGGGTACCTCAGAACCACTGACACCACCCATCCACGCTTCATAGGCACCGGCATGACCGGCATCATACATACGTGGGAAGAGCATGTTCTGGGCATATTTGTATTCATCCTTCGTGCGGACTACAAAGTATGAGTCCTTCTCGTCGGCAGAGGCTTTCTCCTTACGCTGATAGACGGGCTTACCCTTCGACATGACAGGCTTGCACATATTTCCCTCTACCTCGAGGGCTACCTGTGAGGTGTAGGCCTGACCATAGAACAGCGGCCGCTGACCATACTGATCGCGACCTAAATAATCGCCTAAGGTAAAGATATCCTCAGGTGAGTTCTGATCCATCGGTGGATTGGCAGAAGAACGGATCACGATGAGGGCATACGTGGAGTATCCGATCATCAGCATCAGCATGCAGAGCAGGGCTGTATTCTTGGCGCGGGCTGTGATGAGCGGGAGCTTGTCCTTTGATAACTTCAATACAAACCATAAGGCAGCGAGTACGATGATGCCGATGATAAAGGCCGACCATCCGTAACCATAGAACGGGATGCCAAGCATACCGACAGCAATCAGGAAGGCGATGTTCTGCACGGTCAGACTGTGTTTCTGTGTCTGAGTCTCGTAAACGGCCCAGATAACGCAGGCCACCAAGAGGAAGATATAGATGATCTCACCCGTATTGAAGGGCATACCAAGCGTGTTGACAAAGAACAGTTCAAACCATCCTCCGACGGTGATGATACCAGGAACAACACCATAGAGTACGGCTGCCAGGATAACCACGGAGATGCCGAGAGCTATCAGAGAACCCTTGAGGTTGGCATTGGGGAACTTGCGGTAATAATACACCAATCCGATGGCGGGCAGACAGAGCAGGTTCAATAGGTGAACACCGATGGAAAGTCCCGTCATATACATGATCAGTACCAGCCAACGGTCGCTATGAGGTTCATCGGCGTGGTCCTCCCATTTCAGAATGAGCCAGAATACCACCGCCGTAAAGGCTGAGGAGTAAGCATAGACCTCACCCTCGACAGCAGAGAACCAGAACGTGTCGCTGAATGTGTAGATGAGTGCTCCCACGAGTCCTGAACCTTCAATGGCTATCAGCTTTGCCAGCGTGATATCCTCAAAGCGATCCACTAATAACCGGCGCACCAGATGGGTGATACTCCAGAAAAGGAACAGAATACACGTGGCCGAAAGGAGAGCACTCATGATGTTGACCATCTTCGCCACCTGCGTGGGATCGCTGGTAAATTGCGAGAACAGGTTGGCTGTCAACATGAAGAACGGTGCCCCAGGCGGATGGCCGACTTCGAGGCGATAACCAGTGGTGATAAACTCCGGGCAGTCCCAGAATGACGCAGTGGGCTCAATGGTAGAGCAATAGACAAAGGCAGCTATCATAAACGCAAGCCACCCGAGGACATTGTCCACCAGTCTAAATTGTTTCATCTAAAAAATGTATTTTTTAACGTTAAATTCCTATTTGGATGCAAAGGTAAGAAAAATAATTGAAAATTGGTAATTGAAAAATGATAATTAACTTACATAAACAGTCCGGCACCATAGATTAAGATCACATAACGGAATATTTTGCCCAAGGTGATGGCGAGGAAGGTGATAAAGATGTTTGAGCGCATCAGACCCAAGGCAATGGTGATGGCACTGCCTAAAACTGGCAGAAAGGCAAAGAATCCCATCCAGGCACCACGGCCTGCCATAAAACGATGGGCTTTGTCAAGGTCTTCTTTCTTTACGTGGAGGTATTTCTCAATCCATTCCATTTTACCCATTCGTCCTAGGCAGTAGTTAAGAACGCTGCCCAACACATTGCCTGCCGTACCATAGATCATCAGCACCCATGGGTCGAGACCTGTGGCCATCAATGCAATGATGACAGCTTCGCTGGAAAAGGGAAAGAAACTGCCAGCCAGGAAAGCCGCCAGGAACATGCCCCAATAGCCGTACTGGGTTAAGAAGTGAATGATGAAGTCCATAGGTTGAAACCTGTCAGTAGCAGGGCTGTGATCAGGATGACGTAAAAGGCAATATTGGTAATCTTGGTATTGGTCAGTGCAATGAAATGGCCTATCAATGGACTTGTCAGGATAATGGCTGGCCGGAACAATAGGTCATCATACTGCGGGAAGATGGGCAGAAGTACCAGGACGACAATATCGAAGAACATGATGCTATAATAGAGCTGTCGTGTACGGATCTTATCGTTGTAGCTTGTCCTCAGAAAATGGACGATGCCGGTGATGGTCAGAATGACCAGAAAACCGTATGTCAGATAGTGGGAGAGCGGGATGCTGTCGTAGGAAGAGAAGAACGTCACCTCTGTGAGTGGCTGGAAATGGCTGGTGAACGGGGTAAGATCGCCCTTGTATAATAATATTACAGCTGTAATCCCGAATAAATAAGGCGTGAGCAGACCTAATAGCGAGGCGATAAAAGTGCGCAGGCTGAGGCTGCTGAGGAAGATCATGATGATCCAGTAGATGGGAATTAGCACCAGTAGATGGACCTTCGCAAAACTGATCAGTCCGAGGATAAGGAAGGTGTAGTAGATCCATCCCGTAGCTTCGCGGTCCTGATAGGTGGCAAAGAGTGTCAACAGACTTGCCACGAATCCCACTGTGACAAAGGCTCCTTCCAACGATGGGAAGATAAAGCAGGCTACACCCGAGAAGACAATAAAGGCCGAAGTGATAGCCCTGCTATAAACACGGATAAGGGCATTGAAATTGTTGAGCAGTATCATCAGATAGGTGGCCAGGGCGTAACACACCAACTGTATCCACCATTGGTGTTGAATGACGCCGCCAATCAAGCAGAGCCCCAATCCATAGAGAATCGTCAACGGTAAGGTGTGACGACTCCCAGCCACTATTTTCTGTAACTGACTACCTTTCAAAGCTTTGATTATAGATCAGCTCCGATGTCGCGTCGGAAGTATTTGTCGGTGAATTGAATCTTCTGTGCCTCCTCGAATGATTTCTGGAGCGCTTCGGCTTTGTCCTTGCCATAGCTGCTCACAGCGATGACACGTCCACCATTGGTGACTACCTCGCCATCCTTCAAGGCTGTACCACTATGGAATACAATGGAACCTTCGACTTTGTCGATGCCTGTGATAGGATAACCTTTCTTATATTCCTGTGGATAGCCGCCAGAGACCAGCATCACACAGACAGCAGCACGTTCGTCGAATTCGATAGCACGCTGATCAAGATTCCCCTCAGCAACTCCCTCGAAGAGGTCTACGATGTCGCTTTTCAGACGCAACATCACACTCTCGGTCTCGGGGTCGCCCATACGACAGTTGTATTCGATGACGTAAGGCTCTGGCATTCTGTTGGGTGTATTGGTACGGTTGATGAGGCCGAAGAAGATAAATCCTTTATAGTCTATGCCATCAGCAGCGAGACCCTCTACCGTAGGACGGATGATGCGGTCCTCCACCTTCTGCATCCACTCTTTCGTGGCAAAGGGAACGGGTGTGACAGAGCCCATACCACCGGTATTCAGACCTGTGTCGTGTTCACCGATACGTTTGTAGTCCTTGGCTTCGGGCAGAATCTTGTAGTGGGTACCATCTGTCAGCACGAAGACCGAGCACTCGATACCACTCATAAACTCCTCGATGACCACACGGCTTGATGCATTACCGAACATACCGCTCAGCATCTCCTTCAACTCTTTTTTCGCCTCTTCAAGGGTAGGGAGGATGAGAACGCCCTTACCTGCACAAAGTCCATCGGCTTTGAGGACGTAGGGTGCTTCGAGGGTTTCGAGGAACTTTAGACCCTCCTCCAGGTGTTCACCGTCGAAAGTCTGATATTTGGCTGTGGGGATGTGATGGCGCTGCATAAAGCCTTTGGCGAAGTCTTTCGAGCCTTCGAGTACCGCTCCAGCCTTGGAGGGACCGATCACAGGGATGTCCTTTGTGCGGGCATCTGCTTTCAGTTCATCGTAGATACCCTTTACCAGAGGATCCTCGGGACCTACCACCACCATATTCACACCCTTCTCCACACAGAAGGTCTTGATGGCTTCAAAGTCATCAGCCTTCATGGCGATGTTTTCACCACAGTTGCTGGTACCTGCGTTACCTGGGGCGATATAGAGTTTCTCACATTTCTCACTCTGAGCAATTTTCCAAGCCAGGGCGTGCTCACGTCCGCCACTTCCTAACAGTAATATTTTCATATTTGACGATTTGACAATTTACGATTTGACAATTTATTACTTTAAGAAATCCTCAAAATATTGGGTGATGCGTTCATGTAGATGCACTGAGGCATGTCCACGCATGTTGTGCTCTTCACCGGGATAGGCAAAGAAATCCGGTTGTGTACCGGCCTTGATACAGGCATCAAGGAATGAGAGACAGTGCTGAGGCACAACCGTATTGTCATTATAACCTGTGATGATCTGCAACTTACCTTTGAGGTTCTTCGCCTTGTCGATGAGGCTGCTCTTGGCATAGCCCTCAGGATTATTCTCGGGCGTTCCCATATAGCGTTCGCCATACATTACCTCATACCATTTCCAGTCGATGACAGGACCTCCTGCCACACCCACCTTGAACACATCGGGATAGTTGGTCATCAGTGAGATGGTCATAAATCCGCCGAAGCTCCAACCATGAACACCCAGTCGGTTCATATCGACATAGGGCAGACTTTTCAGATACTCCACGCCCTTCATCTGATCCTGCATTTCAATCTGTCCCAGCTGGTGGAAGGTGGCCTGTTCGAAGTCCCGTCCACGATATTGGCTACCGCGATTGTCGAGGATAAAGACGATATAGCCCTTTTGTGACATATAGGTCTCCCAAGTGCGGGATGCCCAGTGCCAGGATGCCTGCACGTTGTTGGCGTGAGGACCGCCATAGACATAAACCACCGTGGGATATTTCTTTTCCGGATCGAAGTTGTAGGGCTTCACCATCCTGTAATAGAGGTCTGTCACACCATCAGTAGCCTTGATGCTGCCGCACTCGAAGATAGGCTGCTGATAACCCGTCCAGGGGTCTTCTGCTTTGAGCAGATTCGTATGTACAGGATTCTTCTTGGTTAAATCCACGACATCGATGACACGAGGTCTTGTAGGTGTCGAGAATCTGTCGATGAGGTAATTGCCTGAGGGTGATAATACACCACTGTGTACACCATCTACCGTTTCCAGTTGCTTAGTCTCTCCCTTCATGTTGACACTATACAACCGGTGATGCAGGGGGTGTTCCTTATTGGCTTTGAAGATGATGGTCTTCTGTTTCTTGTTGAAACCCAGCACATCCATCACCACCCAGGAACCCTTGGTGATTTGTTTCAGTTCCTTACCACTCTTGTCAAAGAGATAGAGGTGGTTATACCCGTCCTTCTGACTCTGCATAATGAACTTGGCATCATCCCACGGCAGGAACTGTATCGGATGCAGGGGCTCTACGTATTTATCCGAGGTCTCGCGATAGAGTTCTGCAATCTTAGCGCCTGATACTGCATCATATGATACCAGGCGACAATCGTTCTGACCACGATTCAGCTCGAACATATAGATGGTCTTGCTGTCAGGACTCCATGCGATATTCGTGAAATAACGGTCAGTAGGATCACCTGCTTGCAGATAGATGGTCTTATCACTCTGCAAGTCATAGACACCCACCGTCACCTTATGCGAGGTCATCCCCGCCATCGGATATTTGTCAGGCTCATACGAGGCACTGCGGCGGAAGATATCCACCTGCGGATAGTCTGTCACCATACTCTGGTCCATGCGATAGAAGGCCAGCCGTTGTCCGTCAGGACTCCAGAACGTACCCTTATTGATACCAAACTCATTGCGGTGAACACTCTGTCCATAAACGATCTCACGACTTCCATCAGTAGAGAGTTGATGCTTTTGCTCGTTGGCATCCACCACGAATAGCTGATGCTTATCGACATAAGCTGTGGCCTTCGAGACGCTGTTCCAGTCATTCGCCGTCTGTCTTGCGATACTGTCCTGCCAGACGATCTTCTTCTGCTTAAAATCCACAAGGATCACCGCCCTTCTGTTACCCACCTGAACGATAGGCTGGTCTGGGTAGGGGAAAGAGGCATTCATCAGGTGACGCACAAATTTATCGTCGTCACTACCTGCCCATTGATTAATCTCATCGAGGGTGAAGAGCTTTTCCTTCTTACCCGTCTTGGCATCAATGGTATAACACTCCTCCACATCGGTCTGTATCAGCTGGTCACCCCACCATGTCAACCACATGTTCTTGGGTTGCATGTTACCATAATTCGTACCTCCGAAATTCAGGTCCTCGAGGGTGAAAAACTTATCCTGCGCTGTCATGGTCGTTGAACTTGCCAGAAGGACTATAAGTGCTAGTCCAGTTAGATGTTTAATCTTCTTCATCATCGTCGAATCTCCTTTCCTTTGGGAAATTGCGTTCTCCCTTTTTGAATTTCCTGTCACCACGGTCGAAACGTCCTCCTTTTTCCTTCTTACCTCCTCGACGGTCTTCGCGATCTTCGCGGTTATTCCGATTGCTCCGAATACTCCGATTGTTCCGATCCTCCAAATCATGGTGGTGGAAGGTGAAACTGCGGATATCGCCCTCTTCGTTCTGTTCGGTTTCTTCGAGGCGCTGCTTAAACTCCCGTTCCTTCTTGAAGCGGTGCTTTTGGGCCATCTGTCGTTTCTCTTCCTCCGTCTTCACGATACCACCCTCATGACGGAAGTCCTTCAGTTTGCCGTCAAACATCTGGTATCTGCGGAACTCACATTCCAACGAACCATTATAAAGAGGTATCTTGATGCTCGGTTTCAGACCAATCTGTTCGAAACACTCCTCACGGTAGGAGAGAATCCAGGCGTCGTTACCCTTGAACTGATGCTTTAACCGTTCACCGATCATCCGGTAGGTACCCAGAAGGTCGGGTGTTGAGATACGCTCCCCGTAGGGCGGATTGGTAATCATGATACTCTTGTTTCGGGGTTGCGTGAAGTCCTTGAAGTCCTGTTGTTCTATGCTGATGATACTTGTCAGTCCCGCTGCCTTCACATTCAGACGTGCCGTGTTCACGGCTTTGATGTCGATATCGTAACCGTAGATGTGATGGTTGAACTCCCGCTCCTGACTCTCGTCATTGTATATCTCGTCGAAGAGGTCGGCATCAAAGTCCGGCCATTTCTCAAAGGCATATTCTTTTCGGAAAAGTCCTGGTGCCATATTCTTGGCAATCAGGGCAGCTTCAATCAAAAGCGTACCTGAACCACACATGGGGTCGATAAAGTCGGTGTCGCCCTGCCATCCCGAGAGCAGGATCATACCCGCAGCCAACACCTCGTTCAGGGGTGCTTCGACGCTCTCCTGCCGATAGCCACGGCGATGCAATGACTCACCACTGGAGTCAAGACACAGCGTACACTGATCCTCAGCGATATGGATATGCAGGCGGATGTCAGGGTTGGCGATGGAGATATTCGGACGCTTACCGGTCTTCTCACGGAAGAAGTCGACAATGGCGTCCTTCACCTTATAAGATACGAATTTGGAATGACGGAACTCCTCGGAGAAGACCACAGAGTCAACAGCGAAAGTCTTCTCGGGTTCAAGAAATTGGGTCCAGTCAATCTTCTTGATTTCTTCATAGACATCATCCGCACTCTTTGCCTTGAAGTGGCGGATGGGTTTCAAGATACGGATAGCGGTGTGCAGTTGGAAATTGGCACGGTACATCATCTCCTTATTACCAGTGAACGACACCATCCGTCGACCGATTTGTACATTGTTTGCCCCTAATTGGGTCAGTTCTTTCGCCAGCACAGGTTCCAGTCCCATGAACGTTTTGGCGATGAGCTCATACTCAGCAGTGTGAGTATTTCTCAAGTCATTGTTTTGCTCCATTTGACATGTTATTGTGGAAAACTGAGTGCAAAGATAATGCAACTCGGGCGAAAAAACAAATAAAAAGCAAAAAAAAGTGCTTCTTTCTTGTGTTATTCGGGATAATTTCTTAATTTTGCCACATCTTCTAATTAATTATGACGTCTATTCTGTTAAATACATCTTTTTTTGATGCCCATTCCGTGATGTTGATATGGATTGGAGGAGGCCTTTTGTTCCTGCTGCTCTGCTATGGCATCTTCCGCCAGTGGAGGACAGGAAAGCGTCTCCGCAAGGAACTGATTGAGATAGAAAAGGTACGTCAGAACAATATTGAATACGATTTCGTGCTGAAGGCCATGAAGATAGCGGTCTGGCGATATGATTCCTCAACCAAGGCATTCTTTTATGAGAATGATTATCGTGATGGACGGGATAATTATGTACCAGGTGTAAATGAATCATTTGTGGCAACCTTATCTGCAATTGCTCCTGCTGATGTGGAGCGTGTGAGTCGGGCATTTGAAGACTTATGTGAGGGACGATCGGATTCCTATCATCAGGAATATCAGGTCATCAACAAGAAAACTGGTAATTCGTATTGGGAAGAGAGCTATGCCACCATCGTGGAGCGTGATGCCGATGGTAAGCCGACGAAGATCGTGGGTACCTCCCAGCGTATCGACGAGCGTAAGCATCTGGAGAATTCCTTGGTGGCAGCCCGAAACAAGGCTGAGGAGAGCGACCGGCTGAAGACGGCCTTTCTGGCTAATATGGGTCATGAGATCCGTACGCCTCTTAATGCTATCTGTGGCTTCGCCGATCTGTTACCGGTGATAGACAATGCGGAAGACCGCAACCAGATGATAGCAGAGATACAGAGCAATAACCGCAAACTGCTCCGTATCATCGATGGACTGGTCAGCATGTCGAAGATCGAGGCTGGTGCCAAGAGTCTTATGATGGCTAAGGTCGACCTTAACCAACTCTTACAGCAGATGGCTGATACCTACCAGCCCACCACCAATCTGCCGATCCATGTGCAGTGTCCGTTGCCGGAGTTGAAGATTGAGAGCGATCGTGAGAAAGTCTTGGAGATCCTCGACCATCTGGTTCAGAATGCCGTCAAGTTTACCACCGAGGGCGAGATTACCTTGAGTTATGAAGTGCAGGGCAATCAGGTGCGTGTGAATGTTGCTGACACAGGAAAAGGTGTGGCCAAGGCTGACCAGGCGCGTATTTTCGAACGTTTTGTCAAGCTCGACGAGTATATCCCCGGTACCGGTTTGGGACTCTCCGTTGTCGAGTCACTGGTTAAGAATCTGGGTGGTTCTGTCGGTGTGGATTCTTCCCTTGGTGTGGGCTCCAACTTCTGGTTCGTACTCCCATTAGAATAACCCTGCCTATGCGCCGCCTCCTCTTAATACTCTTCACTCTTCACTCTTCACTCTTCACTCTTGTCGTCTCGGCTCAGGAATTCTCTTCCCAGCCCATTCCCGATTCCGTCTTCCAGCGGATGCAGGGCCGTTCCTGGCCTGAGGGCTGTACCATCCGTCGTGCCGACCTGCGTTATCTGCGCTTGTTGCACTATGATGCAGAGAAACGCCAGCATGTGGGTGAAATGGTCTGTAACAAGGCGATTGCCGACGACCTGATTGAGATTTTCAAAGAACTCTATCGGCAGAAATATCCCATCCAACGTATCCGTCTGATTGATGATTACGATGCCAGCGACGAACGGTCCATGCGTGATAATAATTCCTCCTGTTTCTGCTATCGCAGGATATCTGGAACCACCAAACTCTCCAAGCATGCTCAGGGTATGGCGGTCGATATCAACACCCTCTATAATCCGTATGTTCGGACTGGTAAGAACGGACGTCGCATCGTGGAACCTGCTACGGCCACTAAATATGTCGACCGCCGTAAAAGCTTTCCTTATAAGATTGTCAAGGGCGACCTCCTGCACCGCCTCTTCCTGCAGCACGGCTTCAAATGGGGCGGCTCCTGGCGTACGATGAAAGACTGGCAACACTTCGAAAAGTGAATAGTGAACAGTGAATAGTGAATAGTTTGCAACTTTTTGGAGGCTCGTTACGTCAAACAGACAGATCACAAACAAAAAGCGTAAGAAAATGAAAACAAGACAGTATTTGATAATGAGCGGCCTGTTGCTGATGGTGGCAGTCGGAATGACCTCGTGCGTGATGACCTGTAACAGGCCTATCGCTGGCGATGAGATCGTGGAATGGAGAAAGCACCGTGGATTTGAAAGTATTGAAATCAGCGGTTCCCCCAATGTGGTATATACCCAGACCGATACCTTCGGCGTGAGGCTGGAAGGCCCTGAGAAGATGGTCGAGAATATGATGACGGAGGTGAAAGACCGTACCCTCTTTGTTTATAATAAGGGGAGGGTGGACCTGAAGGTAGGTTTCATCAATCTGAATTGGGGCGATCGTGACGATGTCACCATCTACGTTTCATCGCCGGATTTGATTGGTGTGCGTTTGAATGGCTCTGGCGACTTCGTCAGCAAGAACCAGCTCGATACCGATGAGATGAATATCGTTCTGCGTGGATCGGGTGACGTCAGCTTTGAGGATATCATCTGTGATGCGTGTACCACGGAATTGGTGGGCTCGGGCGATGTCCGTATCGACCATCTCGATGCGAAGAAATCAACGGCTGTATTGGTAGGCTCCGGCGATATCAATATCACTGAGGCCAATGTCATCGATACCGACCTGTCGGTGCGTGGCTCCGGCGATATCGTGGTCAACTTCCTCGAGGGTTGCCAGTCGGCGGTGGCTAAGGTGAATGGTTCCGGTGATATCACACTTAAAGGTACCCTCCATCATTACGATGCCCATAAGAGCGGTTCCGGCGATATCAATACGGGTGATTTGACGGTCAGATAACAAAAAAATAGCCAAGAGTGTCATCACGACAGTCTTGGCTCTGTTCTAACTAACTTATTATCAACTATTCATTACTCATTCTGAATTTGCGCTGCAAAGGTACGGACTTTTTCGCTGAGTTTAAGCATTTTTGAGTGAAAAAGTGACGTAAACGTTTGCGAGGTTCGGGGATTTTTTGTAACTTTGTCGCCGTATTGTCAGTTAATGAGAAAATGGCAGCAAATAAACATCGCACATCGCTGAAAGATCTGGCTCAGGAACTGGGCGTCAGCATCGCTACCGTCAGCCGTGCCCTGCGCAGTAGTCCGGAGATAGGACAAGAC
>Ga0247608_10000705_pt1 | contig 51975 bp, 82 predicted proteins | sample 176DNAGHGlowgp2_FD_193490 | JGI IMG/M metagenome (GOLD analysis project Ga0247608, IMG submission 193490) | Sheep rumen microbial communities from Palmerston North, Manawatu-Wanganui, New Zealand - 1766 DNA GHGlow gp2 | ecosystem: Host-associated > Mammals > Digestive system > Stomach > Rumen ...
ATATAAGTTTTTAGCATTACCTTCATCCATTCTTATTGCAGCACCAAGAGAACCTATAATTACTACACCTTTAAGTTCTGTATCAGTTGTACCGAACATACCTTTAGAATGTTTACCATTTCTTCCATAAACATCAGCAAAACCAGTTTGTTTTGCTTCAGGATCTTCTGCGGTTGCAACACCTTGTCCTACAGTATGATTAACAACATTTCCTTTAGCAACAAATATACCATCAAATGTAGTATATTCAGGATCTGTGGTATCTGTTATATAGCTATCTATAACTGATGCATTAATAACTGCATCTGGACCAATTACAATTGCATTACCTTTAACACCACGTTGACCACAATTTGTTACAACGAATGCACCTTTAGAATCAATGAATCTAGTTTCGCCACCATCAACACCATCACCAATACCTGATGTTACATAAAGAACTGAACCACCTTTTACTTCTATAGTTACATTGTTTTCTGATTTAATTGCATCGTGATCATATGAGCCTTCTAAATCATTTTCAGCTGTATCTTTATTGATTACTGCATTAATTGTATCTTTAATAGCAGTAATCTTAACTCTACCTGCGTCAGGAAGATTAGCAATAGAAGGAGCATGGCCATCAGTAACAATTACAGCACCATTAAGATATATATCTAACTTATTGTCATATCCACCCTTAAGTTTACCTTTAGTAGAGAATTCTGGTTCAGTTATTGTAATTGCATCATTAGGACGAACAATAGGACGTGTAATTTTTCCTGTTACTTCAACTACATCATATCCAGCATTAATTAAATATGCTTGAGGAGAATCAAATACTGCTTCTAAAGGATCATCCCATACCCATGTAAGATATCCTGCAGGAGTAGTACTTTTAACAACATTTTCATTTTCATCAGCATTATAGAATGAACCTGAATTAATAGTTGTCTCTATTGCTAGATTAATTTGTACCCCATTAGTTTTTGCATCATAATCTTCTTTTGTTGGATATGCAGTAACTGTACCTTCTTCATACATATCTTCAATTGGGTGCATTTTTGTTCCTGAAACACCAGCAACTGCATAATAACCATCTTTCTTAGAATCAAATTCATCTTGTTTTACATTAACAAATTCAAATTCTCCACCAAATACATTGATCTTACCATTTTCTGTTGTTCCAAATCCATCTTTTGCATTCTGTATGTAGAATAAACCATCAAGAACATTAACTGTATTACCATGTATACCATCGTGTTCAACGTCAACATATACGTGAGATCCGCCAACATTCATAGTTTCGCCTCTTAATCCATGTGCGACATTATTATAAACAGCAAGATAACCTACACCTTGTACAGTTAAATCTTTCCAAGAATCAATAGATGCATATGTCTCATCTCCTTCTACTATGTTTTCTTTATTACATATTATAAAGTTATGAGAATCCTTTTCAAGAGTTATATATAATCCTTGATATCCTTTGTTATTTGATGAAGGGCAATCATATAAAATACCATAAGCTTCATCAGATAATATAGTTGCACCATTTAATCTAATTGTTGTCCATGCATCAGGTTTTGTGTTTGCGTCAATAATAATTTGTCCTTCATGAACTCCAGAAATTTCATAAGTTCCACCAGCAGCTAATCTTATTACCTTTTCCTTATGAACTGTTCCATTAATAATTAATACCTTTTCAATTTTAGGATTTAAATAAAGTTTTCTTAATCCTTCAATTAAAGATACATTAGGAGTAATATATTCTTGCGAATTTAAAAATTCACTATATAAAGCCTCTGTTTCAAATAAAGCAAAATATTTTTTTAACATAAATTTTATTTATATATTTATATATTGTATCTATATATTTAATAATAATAATTATGTAATAATATCATTGATAATTTTATTTACAATTACTATATTAAATATATAAATATATGTATGATAAATATGACTATTGATATAAAAGGTCATTCGGGTTGTAATATAGATATTTTAGAAATAGATGATAAACTTTACGTTAAGAAATCTACTAAAGATCCAAAATATTTAAATAGACTTTATTTACAAGGTAATAAACAGTTACATGATAATTCTTTAGGAGGATCTATAGTTAATCCAAAAATTCATGAATTAATAAAAAATGATAATGAAGCATATATATTAATGGATTATGTATATGCTAAAAATTTTATTGATTATTTTGAAAACGCTTCTCCAGAAGATATTAATCATTTTATAGAAACATTTATTGATTATATCAATAAAGAATTAGACGAATGTGAAATTAAATCTGTAGATAAAAGTATATTTATAGATAAGTTCAATTCTGTTAAAAAGAATTGTGAAAACAATAAATTAACAAAAGATAATAAAAAAATAAAAGTTATTCTTAATGATTGTGAAAAGAAATTCAATAATTTACCAAATAAAATAGATTTACCATGTAATATATGCCATGGTGATTTAACATTCTCAAATATTCTTTTCACATCAAATAAGTTTTATTTTATTGATTATTTAGATTCATTTATTGAAACACCTATACAAGATATTGTTAAATTAAGACAGGATACAAAATATTTTTGGTCAACTGTTATGTATACTAAAGAATATGATATTGTACGTCTTAACATAATATTTGATTATATAGATAATAAAATTCATTCATATTTTAATGAAAACAATATTTATTATAAAGATAATTATGATATATTGCAATTGATGAATATTCTTCGTATATTGCCTTATGTTAAGAAAGAATCTGTACGAGATTTTGTTTTAAATATATTATCATCATTTGTTGAGTTATGAAAAACGAAAAGTATACATTAATTATGCCAATGTTGGATTTATCACCAAAGTATAACGATAAATGTCCTATAGAGTTTCAATATAATAATGAAACTGGTATTATGAATTGTATGGAAGTTCTATTAAGAACTGATATGAGATTTATTAAAGCAATTCATTTTATTATATTGAAAAAACATGAATATCTATATAATATTATTAGAAAGATTAAATCAGATATAAAGTTTAATGAAGAAAGATATGATGATATTGACATTGTTATTTCAAAAGTTTTAAATCCTACATCTTCACAAGCACAAACTGTATATAATGAAATAAAATCAAATAATATAACAGGACCAATTATTATTAAAGATGCAGATAATGCTTGTGATATAGACTTATATGGAAAAAACAAAGGAAATTTTGTTTTTGTATATCCTTTGGAAAAAACACCAATTGTTGATCCTCAGCATAAATCATATATATCTGTTGATGATCAAAATTTTGTTACAAATATTATTGAAAAACGTGTTGTAAGTAATTTATTTAATTGTGGTGGATATGGATTTGATAATGCAGAAGATTTTATAAATGGATATGAAGCATTATTAAAATATGAAGATGTTAATAATCATATGTATATATCACATATTATTTATTGGCTTATGTTAAATAAGAATTTAAAATTTAGACCAATTGAAGCTGATGGATATGAAGATTTTGAAATTAAAACTAATTAAATTATAAATATGAAAAAAAATATAGTTATAGGAAGACCTGGGTTGACAATCAAATTTAAAGGAATTAAAATAGGTACGCAAACAGCATGTGATACTGATATGATGGTTTATTCATTATTATCACAACTTAATCCTGATTTTAATTTTTATTTTATAGGACCAACTGATTTACATAAATTAACTGATGAAGAATATAATGAGATATTTCCAAATCATAATGTATATTCAGCTTGGACAAATGATTTGAGAAAATCACAAGATTTTTCAAAAATCATAAAATATTTTAATGATAATAATATTAATGTTGATTTTGCATTACTTAATACTGCAGGATCTTCACCAGTATGTGTACCTGATTTTTATCCAAAGAAAGATGGTGGAAAACGTAAGTTATTGATATCTCAAATTAATTATATGGCTCCTTATGTTTATACATTAAATCATTTAGGATGTCCAGTTTATTGCATGGCTGATGATGCTCGTAATGTATTATTGAATTTTAGAGATCTTTGGAATCGTGAACGTAAAGTATTTACACAAGCTAATTATAAATTGGAAACAATTACTCATATTAAATCAATGACAGATTTTGATTTGACAACTGATATGATAGATTGTGTTTATGCTCATATTGAAAGAATTGATCTTATTGGAATGCCTGATAATTGGAGAGATAGAATTGATTTAAATAGGAAATTGAATTCTCCTAAAGAAAATCATTTATTAGTTATATCACATGGAAATGGAACAAAAGCAATTAATTCAAATGTAACTATTAAGAATGGACGTTTTCCTGGTTATAAAGAATATATTATAGATAATTTTAAAGATACTATTTATAATAAGTCTAAGATATACGGAAAATGGACAGAAGACATATATGAAAAGTATCCTAATAATTTTGAAGATAAACCAATGATTCAATTAGATGATATATTAAAGGATGCAAGATATTCATTAGTTTATTCTCAAATAAAGAATTTTGTTACAGTTAAGCCATGGGAAATGATTGCAAATGGAATTGTTCCGTTTATACATCCAGATTATGATCCTGAACATATTCTTGGATTACCTGATTATGTTTATGTTAAAGATCCTGAAGACTTAAAGAATAAAGTTATTGAATTAGATAATAATAATGAATTATATCTTTCTATTATTAATCAATGTATGGATTGTATTACAAAAGAAGATAGAGATGGTTCATATATCAATAATTTTATGATGACAGAAATTGCTAAAGACTTGGGATTTGAATATGAACCTAAGCATAACGTAGAAATTAAATTTATTAATCATAATTATAATAATATGCATATATGATGAAAACTGCAATATCAATACCTTCATATAAGCATAGATATAAAAATCTTTTAAAGTATCTTAATAATAGTGATATAAAAGATGTATTTGATGTTTATGTGTTTTTATCTAATAGTGATGAAAATATAAAAGAATATGATGTTTATAATAATATTAATCTTATTAAGACAGATTGTAATACATTAGGAGATAAGAAACAATATATATTTGAATATCTATATAATAAAGGATATGAAAAAACTTTTTTAATTGATGATGACATATATTCATTTGGTAGAAAATTACAAGAAGGATATATGTTAAAATCAGGAAAGGGATATAAAGGCATTAATATAGAAATTAAAGAATTATGTGAAGAATGTGATAGACAAATGAATGAACTTAACGTATCATATTTGACTACAGTTAAATCATTTGCATTAGGATTCTATACGCCAAATAAGATTAATATTAATAAAGTAAATAACTTAGGTCAATTTGGATTATTTAATATTAAAAGAATAATTGAAAGTGGAATAAAATTTACAAACAAAAAATATGAACATGAAGATGTTGATATGGTTTTCCAAATTAAGCTTCATAATTTAGGTATAGCTTGTTTAATGTATTGTACTTTTTTTGTTGATGTAAAATCAATAGATAATTCTTCATTTATTGATGATGAAGTTGAAAGTCTAATGCACGTTAATCTATATTTAAAATATAGGGATGGAATAACATTAAGAGTAGATAAAAATAATAAGTTACGAATTATTATAAGATGGAGTAGTTATTCTGATATTGATCATATTCCTATAAAGAATGATAAATATCACAAAGAATTGTATGAATTATGTAACGAAACTATATTAACTAAAGATATTGATAAATTAAAGAATTTTATTAAAATAAAATAGTTATGAATGAAAGAAAAAATGTTGTAATTGGTAAAGTTGGAAAATCAGTAAAAATCAAAGGAATTAAAATTGAAACTGGTGGTGGAGCAGATTTGATATTATATTCAGCAATGGCTCGTATGTGTCCTGAGTATAATTTTTATTTTATTGGACCTAATGAACTTCATAAATGTTCTCAAGAAGATTATGATAGATTATTTCCTAATCATAATGTATTTACTGCATGGGGTTCAGAAGCAAAAAAGGATTTTAATTATCAATCAATTGTAGATTATTTTACAAATAATAACATTAAAGTTGATTTTGGATTGGTATTTGTTGGGATGTGTTCAAATATTAATATTCAAGGATTCTTAAAGAAAGCTGATGGTAATTTCTATAGTCCATTAATTTGTTTTAAAAATTATACTGCACCTATTATTTATACGCTAAATCATTTGGGTTGTCCTGTATATACATTAGCTGAGGATGCACGATATATAACAATTAATGCTAAAGATTTCTATAACCGAGAACGAATAATATTCACACAGATTAATGATACATTTGAAACTACTGTACCTCATATTCAGTCAGAAACTGATTGGACTATGAAGAAGACAAAACATAAGGCAATATTTTCTCATTTGGAAAAACTTATGTTAATGGGTTTGGAAGAAAATTGGAAGGACAGAATTAATATAGATGCTAAATTAAACAGTAAAGAGGAACCTGTTATTGTATTATCAAATGGATGTGGTACTGGAAAGATTAATTGTCCTGGAAATAATAGTTCTCGTTTGCCAACATATAAAAAATATGTTATAGATAATTTTAAGGGAACAAAATTTGAAAATACAAAAATCTATGGAGTATGGGATTCTGAAATATATGATCAATATCCATCTATACAAAATAAGTTGATTATTAATTTAGGAAAGGAAATTGATGGAGCTAAATATACATTAGTTTATTCACAAGCACCAGGATTTGTAACATTTAAGCCATGGGAAGCAATTACATTAGGATTGATTCCATTCATACATCCTGAGTATGATTGTTATCATTTATTAGATCTTCCTGAGTATCTTTATCTTAAGGATGAAAAGGATTTCTTAAATAAGATTAATGAACTTGAGAATGATCCTCAGAAGTATAGAGATTTAATGAATGAATGTTTAGAAGCAATTAAGCCTGAATATTGTGATGGATCATTATTAGTTAATTTTATATTTAGTCATATTGCTGAAGACTTGGGATATTCATATGAACCTAAACCAGGTGTTAAGTCAATATTCAATATATATACAAAAGATTTTATAAATAAAGAGGAGAAATAATTCTCCTCTTTTATTATTTATGATTAGTTTCTTAGTTATTTAATTTTCATCTAAATATTTATTCTTTTCTTTTTTACCTATTACTATTTCTATAACTTGTTTTAATTCATATAAATAATCTTTATTATTATGAGGTTCTAAATCATTACTTAAGAAATTAATGAATTCTTTTAAATCTTTTTTTAATTCAGTATTATGTAATAGTTTCTTAAGATTATCTATATTGACTTTATCTCCATTTTGCTTACACTTGACAATTATCTCAATAAATTCTGACTTTTGATTTTCGTTTCTTTCAAACCATTTATCTAAAAGCCAAAATAAATTTTCATCAACATCCTCATTTATTCTGTTTTCATATATAAAGTTTTTAAGAGATTTCATACTTTATAAATTAATATATCTTTATTTTCAGATTCTGTATCTATTCTAAAACCTAGTTTTGTAATTTGTGCTTTCATTTTAGGATGTAATGGTTTGATAGCTATGCCTTCATATTGTCCAATCTTAGGAACTTCCTTTATAAAGTCGTTTAATATAGCTTTATTTAAATCCTGAGAATTCTTTACAAATAATGCAGATTCAATCGCACATAATGTTAGATAATTTTCTTTATAAACAATGTTCTTATCATATAATAACATACCTATACAATATATTCCTTTATCACCTTGATACCAATAAGGATAAGCATCTGGTTTTAATTCTTTATCTTCATCAATAAGATACTGCTTAACCTGTTTTAGCATCTGACTAATTACAACAAAACCAAAAATCTTATTATCAATTATCATCTTAAATGTTTTATCATTATAATAATTGTCATATAAGAATTCATGTTCAGGTTTATTTAATTTTTTGACATCAAACTCAATAGGTTCTATCTTATTGTTCTGAATTAATTTTAATTCAGCGTTATAAACGTTTTGAACAAACTTCTGTATATCAGGTTTTAGATTTTCAGATATATATAGATTATATAATGATTCTTTTATATATGTTATTATTGTTTTCATACTCATTTGGATGGTAAATTTGAATTTGGTATTCCACAAGACATAAATATATCCCAATTAGGTTCTTTAGGTCTCCAATGTTTTATATATCCTAAAGTTTTTAATTTTTTACAACCCTGAAACATACATTTCATTTTTGTACCATTAATTTCCCAATTTTGTAAATCACCTAATTTTACCAAGCATTGACATCCATTAAACATCCATGACATATCTTCAACATTACTTACATCCCAATTAGACAAATCTCCTGGCGTTTGCAAATACCTACAATTTTGAAACATACATTTCATTGTAGTCGCATTTGATACATCCCATTCTGATATGTCTATTTCTTTTATGTCCCAATCTTCAAATAAATATGAGAAATCATCAACTTTAGAAACATCAATATTATTAAAATTAGTTTCATTAGATATTATTTTTTTAAGTAATTCTGATTTAAGTTCGTCGCGAGTTTTAGGCTGCGATATTTTTTTTAACTTAATATTTTTATTGATAACTAATTTTTCATTAATTTTTGTATTCTTACTATTTATAATATCTATTATATGTTTCATATATTATTTATTAAATTTTGACATATCAACAGTACAAGTAATTAAGAAGTAATATAAATCATCTAAATTATCAATAGATACATTTAATACTTGTGACCATGTTATTTCTGATTTATCATCAAGCTTGCCTAATATTTTAGCAACTTCCGTTAATGAATCTTTAATTGATCCTTCAATCTTATTATTACCAGTTAACTTAACAAAGAATAATTGAACCTTGCTGCAATGTTCTAATACAACTGGATAATTCATATCATATGTTGAACAAAGATCTTTAACAAAATCATATAATTTTTTAGACTTATTAAATGGAACTATTGCATTATCTGCAGGTTGAACAATTCCTGGAGAATTCTTAGGCATTCTTGGTACAGAATATTCTATAGAACCATTGAAATATAAAGGTTCTTTTATTTCAGGTTCATCTTCTGGGTGGAACATAAATTTATTTCCAAACTGCCAGTGAATTTGATACAAGTCATCTACAACAGGTACAAATGATAATCTATCAACAACTTGATATTCTGATGTAAATCCAAATGACTTAACAGTACTACAACATTTATCACAACATGTATCACATGGTTCAACATCACAACAACCACAACAACCACAACATTCATAAATTGGTGATTCATTAAGGTTGTTTATTTTTGATGCAAATTCTTCATCAATTCCTTCTAAAGAAATAATCTGTCCAGATTCTTTAGGTTGAACAGTTTCTTTTGATTCTAAAATATAATTATTTAATGATTTCATATTATGCTATTTCATCTTTTTCTATTAATGACATAACTAAAGAAGAATATTTTTTATCATATTTAAGATCATCTTTAATCATATCTATATATCTTTTAATTCCTTCTTCAATTTTTGAAGTATTCTTTTCTAAATATTCATCTAATTCAATAAGTGTTGGATCATTATCAAAATATTTATCAACTTTTGATTGATTCATATTAGGTTCCGAATATGCACAATCACTTCTTGACATTATGATATTCCATTTATCATCTCCAACACATTTAACAATAGATAATTCTTTTATTATATCCCACCTTCCTGAAGGATGACTATCTTTACTATGTAATACATTTGGAGCATCCATACGTCCAGCTATTGCATAATATTTTCCTGGTTCTGCTTCAGATGCTTTTAAATGTTTACACCCATTCATACCGTCAATTAAAATAGAATATAATGAATTTTTTGGAGTACTCCATAAATTATTTTGTGAATATGCAGAATTTAGTGCCCAAGCTTTAAATAACAAATGTGCACCTTTATATTCATCACAGAATTCTTTATAAGCTTTATTCTTTGCTAATCTTTCGGCTTTCTTTTTAGCTTCAGCTTCTTCTTTTAATTTCTTTTTATGAATTTCTTTACCACGTTCATATAAATCAGCAATTGTTGAATCTTTCATTATTGCATCAAATGCTTCTTTATATTTTTTACCATGTTTCTCAAAAGCTTTATCACTTGCTTTAGCTGATGAATAATTATCATAATAATAGTCTTTTACAATTATCTTTGAACCTTCACCAGTTAATACATTATAACCACCTAGATTTGGATCTCCTAATGCTTTATAAACAGCATGAGCTTTATCATCTTTATTTTCAATTTCTTCAAGATTCTTTTTTAATAAAGCAATTGATTGTTTAACAGTATAATATTTCGCACTATGTGCTTCATTTAACATTCTATTGCGAATATCATATGTTTCTTGTGAATATTCTTTAATTGATTTCATATTAACAGTTATTATATATCTTTAATAATTAATAATAAAAAATAAAATTATGATTAATGAAATAATAAGAAAAACAAACTATATTATAAATATGAAAATGATATATGATAAAGAAAATGATAAAGTGATATGCCCAAGATGTAAATCAGATAATGTTTATATCAAATGTGGTATGTTTTGTGATTTATATATATGCAATAATTGTGGTTATGAATCAAGAGATATTGGATAAATTTTAACTATGATACATTAAATTATTAGATATGAATAGAATTATTAAGATTTTGATGGAACGTGACGGAATGTCTGAAGAGGAAGCACGTGACCTGTTTAATGAGACTAGAGATGAAATTATTTCACTAGAAGATCCATTTGAAGCAGACAATATTCTTATGGAATATCTTGGTTTGGAACCCGATTACTTATTTGACTTAATGGGATATTAATTATGAGTTACGATAAGAAAAACGAAGAGAAAGATAACGAGGGATTTGGTGTTTATCTTAATCATGAGGGAGTTAAGTTTGGATACGGTTTAGGTGATGGTATTCATGTTGATGATGACGGATTTCATTTTGGTGGTTTGAAATTATGAAAAAACTACTTGTTTTATTTTTAGGATTAATTATGTTATTGTCATGTGATGGTTTATGCGATGGGTTAATTAATAATAAACCTAATCGTATTGATCATTATGATAGTAAGTATATTTATGTTTGGGTTTACAATGATTCAGATTCTGTACTTATGAAATATAGTAGACCTATTGAAAGAGAATTTAAAGTAAGTGGTGGTCATCATACTAAGGCTCATCATATTAAAGTTGATTTCAATAATAATGGTGTATATGAATGTTTTAGTATTTCATCGGATATTTTTGTAAGTGAAAAACGAAGATGTGGAATTGTTGATACAGCCAAAAATGCATGGGATAAAAATAGATATATAATTGGAATATTTAAAGAAGAATTTTATCCACATCATGATTTTCATTTTATAAAATATAAATAATAAATTATATATTAATATGACTATAGACGAATTGTTTAACATGCCAATTTGTGAAATGGGAGATTGGCTTACAGAGAATTATAGAGATCCAAAAGGATATTATAAGAAAGATTATTGGTTTACAGACATTAAAGAGTGTTTTGGTGTAGAGTTTCCAGAAGGATGCGGTTGGCGTATCATTCCATGTATGTCAACATATAGAGACAAAGATACATCAGCTCTTGAAAAAATTAAAGAAAAGTATTATGATACACTTGAATTTGCAGTTGCAAAAGTATCAAAATATGGAGAATGCTTAGTCTATACACTTTCCGGTCGTTTAACACATAAAGATGTAAAGAAGAAATATGCAAACGGGAAGAAGGTTATGGGATTTGATTATTATGTTGATCGTCAGTATTCTTTTGAACTTGAAAAAATAACATGTGAAGACACTAAAGATAATAAATGTAGAGTATATATTGATGGACCTGATGTAGTTAATAATTCAGATTTGGCTGTTCATTTTCAGTTAAGTGAATCTGGTGATTATCATAATAAATGGTTAGATCAATACGAATTTATTGATAAGTTTTATTCTATTGGATTTAATGGAAAACCTATTATAAGTTCACCTCATAAGAACAAGCATACACTTAATGAATTTGCTGATAAACTTGAAAAGTTTGCAAAGAAAGTAAACGAATATGCAGCAAAGGCATATTATGAAAATAATAATATACTTGATAATAAGGAATTCATTAAGAAATGTAAGTCTGTTCATCTGAAGCCTGAGGAAATTTATGATGTATGGGTTGCATTGTATGTTGAAAACCAAAATGTTACATTGGATGATGTAATTGGTATGATGCGACTTTCAGAAAGTGAAGAAACATTTATTGAAGAATACGTTGATAAATGTAAATGCTTACATATAACAAAAGATTGGGATGATAAATATTCTATAACATCATATCCTTATTATAACTGTTATCATATATGTCTTTTATATGGTAAGAAGGGATACACAATGACTGAAAATTTCATAGGTTATGTTAAAGATCTTAATAAGACTCGTGAAATGTATAAAGCTATTGATGGATATAAAGATACAATTAAGAATGCTAAAGCTGAATATAAAGAAAATTATAAATTAATTGCACAGATATTTGAAAACAATATTGTAGATATTTATAATGATATATGTGATAGAATTGAATCTGCAAAGAACGAATATCTTGAAGCATCAAAAAAGATTTATAAAGAAATTCATGAGAAGTATCCTGGTGTAAATGATATTGATGTTGGTATCTGGGAAGATGAAACAGAAATTGTAGATAATATTTATAAGGCATTTGAGAGAACTGCTCCGATGCTGATGAAAAAAATTGATCCTAAACATAAATTGAATATTGCAAAGAAAACAAAGAAATCTAATAAAAATAAGAATGATGATAAAGAATTCTTAGATCATTGTAAGAAACTATTTGATGCAGCACCAGGATTGGAAAAGATTATTTATTATTCTGTACATAAATCATATGATGCACCATACGAAGTTTATGAATCAGACTTGGATGATTTCAATATTGATGAAGATTCAATTTATGATTATGAAGAGAAATATGGGCAGGGATCATTTAATGAATGGGTTGATGAATTTGAAAAATTGATGCCAAGTGGCCCATCTGATTATCATTCACTTGGACAGGAACTATATCCAGGATGTTCTTATAATATGTTTATTAATAGAAAACTTGAATATGATGAAGAAGATAATGTAGATTAAATTTTATATAATATTTGAATTTTTTAAGTTATGTACTATATTTAATATATAATTTAAAAAATTCAAATTTATGTATTATACAACAACTAAATTTTGTGAAGGTTTAATTCAGTCAATAATCAATTACATGAATGAGAACAAGGTGGAAGTTTTCCCGCTTGATTTCTTGGCTAATCGTAATGATTATAGTTCTTGTGAATTCGCACGTAAGTTTTACAATCACGGATATCGTTATTTTACTGTTGAGAACGGAGATTTGATTCTTCACGGAGTTTGGGATCATCTTGGAGATAAGTTCAAGGGAAAGACATTCAAATGGATTATTACTGAGAAGTATTATGGATATGAGCCTGTAACAATTCACCATTCATTTCATACTTCAGATATGATTGCTTTGGTACAGATTGCATATGATACAATTGGTTCCACTCATTTTAAGGGTCGCGGAGTTGATAGTTGGGATTCTTCTGAAATTGATGAACTTGAGGCAGAATATGAAGCTCGTAGAAATGAAGTTTAAAAAATAAAATTATGAAGTATATTATTAAGAATCTTAAGACAGGACAATATCTTCGTCAGGGTGATACATATTTTATTTGGACACCAGATATTTATTATGCACGAGTTTTTAAAGGTAAAAAGGGTGCATCAACAGTTTTAAACAATATTATATATAAGGATACTAGATGGGGAGGTGATCCTGGTGAATATAAGATTTTTGGAATTGAAATGAAAGAGGTTGAAGTATGAGTAAACAGGAATATTTAAATTTGATTATTGATTATTGTAAGATGCATTTGAGCAATGGATACCGTAGTGGTAGTTCTTGTACAGATGTAGAATATTTTCATTCAAATAAGTCAAATACACGAAAAGGAATGATTATTGGATGTCACATGGAAGCTCCTAATAAAATTAAGTTTTGTGTAGATGCTGTTGATTATGTTTATGATGGGCAGTGTAAGCCAAGTAAACGAATTGAAGTTGGAAAGATTTGGGTATCTCCAGAATATATAAGTAAAGAAGAGTTGTTCAATATTTGTAAAGTACTTAAATTAATTTAAATATGCATTATATAGCTGAACTTTTTAATTGTAACGAAGATCTGTTTTATACTATTTATGATTATCTTCGTTTTGAGAGACCAGAAAAGTGGAATTTCATTCAGGATTTAGATGACTTTAGTTTTGTTGATGTTCCTGAAATGAAAGATCTTGCTAATGATGCTTGTAATTGGCTTGCAACATTTATTAATGGTATTAGTGGTGGTGATATTGATTCTATTGCAAAGAATACATTATATTATATGACTCTTGCATATATGAATTCACATGATGAATATTTTGGTACACCTACATATAGTAGACGTGATAAGGATGGACGTAAAGAAATGTCAATTAAGACTATAGAATGGCTTAGAAATAATATTGAAAAAATTCATTAATAAAATTTAAAAATTATGGCATACGTACTTAGTGATGAAGCATTAGAGGAAATTTGTGAACGTTCTGAAGGATTGTGTGGCGGTGATTGTGATCATTGCGAAGCGTTTTGGGCAAATTATGAATATCACAATGGCGATTGATTATGGAAGAAAATAAATATAGAAATTATATTCGTGTAAAATACGTTGATGATAGATATTGCGAACGTATTGAAGATTTTAAAGTTAAGTTCGATAAATACAATAAAATAAATGTATTTGTTGGTGGGTATGATCATAATTCTTATGGCTCTAGATATTTTGAATATAAGGGACGTTCCATCAATAAGATGCTCGAACAAATTAAAAAGCATATAATTGTTCCTAAGAATGGAGAACATTGGACAATTTATGATATTGGATATGAGCAATTTATTCTTGAAGTAATTGAAGTTCATATTCCAGATAATCCAAAAGAAAATGAAATATTTGAAAAATATTCAGATATTCGTTTTGGACTATGTGAGGATTATATGACTGAGTTTCTTCCACAGTTCAAATCTGATGTACTTGAAAATGTAAAAAAGGAACCAGGATTTGAATGGAATATTGAGCTTCGATATGATTGTCATAAAGCAGATAAAGGTGCCTATGTTTGTATTGTTGGTACTTACGGTTATAATAAGTATGGAAAAGTAAAGTGTAAGATTAATAGATTCTGGTGCAATCCTGGTGGTAGGTTTTCATTTTCTGTTGATCGTTATTATTTTACAAAGCTACAGAATCTAATTAAAGAATATGTAGAAAATTAAACCAGGTTTAACTATATTATTATAATTATATAAAAAGAAAATAATATCATGGAATTTATAAAGAAAAATTGGCAAATAATTGTTATTGTAATTTTGTTATTGTTTGGAATGTCTAAATGTACATCATCTTGTACAAATTCAACAAAATTTGAAGAGTCTGAAAAGAATCATACTGAATATGTACAGAAGATGGATTCTACTATTAAAGTTTTAAATGATTCTATAATTGTGCTTAACACAAAGATTACAGTTTATGAAGAAAAAGTAAACGGTCTTAATAATGCATTATCAATTCAGAATGAAGCAAATAGACGTATATCTGAAGCTAAAAAGAACATTAATGTTCAAGTAAGACAGAAATGAAGAGGGAAGTTAGATATATTGCAATAGATCCTTATTATTCGGATATAACACAAACATATATCGGAACATCTGAAGAAGAAATTGATAATATACAATATGAGACTGAAGAATTTATGAGAGGTGAACATTATTCGTTATCAACAATATATAAAACTGAAATTATAAGAGAAGGGTAAATACCCTTCTTTTGTATTTTATTTAATATTTGACTATATTATATAAAGTATGTTAATAATATTATGAAAATTAAAGATCTTTTAAAATTTAATCCCGAAGCAGACATTGAAATAATTATGCCTAATGGTCTTCAATATGAAGGTGAATTAGATTTAGGGTGGTCACATGAAAAAGGTGAATCTGAAGATATCAATGAAGGAACTGCTACAGAAGTTTGTATTATTTTAGGTAATTTTAAAGAAAATATTGGAGAAGCATGAAAATTATAATAGATATACCAGATATTGGTCGTCCTGATGAGGCGATGTGTAAAGTTGGCAATAAAATATATGGAGGTGATTTAGTTGATTGTAAGAAAAATCAAGTTAATGATATACTTAGAAGGTTTCTTATAAATAATACACAATTAACTGACTATGAAGAAGATTGTATGTGGATGTCTTATCGTTATTGTATCGGGCGTCATACTATAGCTTCACATATGCATGCTAATGATATTTGGCAAAACTGTAAAGGAAGAATGACAAATGATCGTGCATTATTTACTGCATTTGATATTAATAGAGAAATTGAATCTCATCTTAATTGGATGGCTCCTTATTTTCATTTTCCACTTACATCATTGAATAGAATTTATACACCTGCAGTAGATATTGTTTGTCAGTTCATGGAAGACTATAATATTAATTCTATAGAAGACTTTATTAAGTATAGAGACATTAATGTTATATTATCAGATAATGAACGTGGTTATAAGATAGAGACAATAACATGGGAAGAATATTTACGACCAAAAATCTTAAAGATAATGCAAGATTTTTATAATAATGATGCAATGTCTGAAGATTTTGCATGGAAACATTATCAATCTTGGGTTAATAATGAAGATGATTATGGAGCATTGGGAAATAAAATATCTGAATTAATTAAAGACATGCCAAATAAAGAAAGATATTACATGCATGATTTTGAAGATCTTTTTGTTTGGAATGATTTAGTACATTGTTTTGATTTTGAACATCATCATAAATCTATTCTTATAGATGGAACTGAATGTGAATGGTTTTGGACTTGGACAAATAAGACTGAACCTCATGATGATGGATATTATTATAGAACATTTGGATATAAGAAGATAAGAGTTCCTGTAGATAAATGGAATGGAAGTATAACAACATATATTCCAGATGAATCAATTAAAGAAGATATATATTAAAACAAATTATTAAAACAAATATAAATTAAATAAATAAATAAGATTATATATATGAGAGAAGATGAAATGCTATTAGGTGGTGGTAAGCCAATGAAACCATCAGGTCCAAAAATTAATCCTATAGATTATGAAAACATTAAATGTGATAAATGTGGTAATGAAACATTTGAAGCAGCATATATCATAAAGAATATTCCTGGATTAGTGTTGGGAAATGGAAGTGATGATGTACAGTATCCTTTGGATGTAGTAGTCTGTAAGAAATGTGGAGCTATTATGAAGGATTATAGAAAAGAATATAAGCTTGAAGAATTTGCTGAGAAGAAAGAAGAAAACAAGAATGGTTTAATATTGTAAGATTATGAAAATACAGTTAGATTTATCAGACACTGGTTATAAGTTATTATTAGATACTATTAAGTTTCATGAAGACAATTTACATCATAAGTTAAAATGGATTAATGATGAAATTGAATACATTAAGAATGATAATTACGATAAAGTAGAAGAAAAACGTCAAATTAAATATTGTGAAGATCTTTTAGAAAACATTAAAGATTGCAATAATTTATTTAAGAAAATAAAAGCTTCAAAAAATATTAATTCATTTGAAATAACGAAGAATGAATATAATGAATTATTGCATTATTTAGTTGAACAGATATATCATGCAAAATCAAGAATTCAAGATTTTTCTGAGGACAGATTTGGTTGGGGAACTGATAACTGTAATAAATTAATAAATCAAGAAGATACTTATATAAATGTATTAACGGAAGTATTTAATAAATATTGTGGTAAACATACATATGAATCTATATTAAATGAAATATCATGAAAATTAAAACTAAACTTTGTGATGGTGAAAAGGAATTAGAAAAATTCCTTAATAATGAAATAGATTATTGTGGATTTCGTCCAGAATATATCATATTAGGTATAACACAAGATAGAATGTATTATACTGTCGTATATAAAGATTTTAAAGATGAAAGTTAAATATTATGGAAAGAATAAGATTATTTAATAGAGACGGTGCTGATTTATTTTTAGTAAGTAATCCTGAAGGAACATTTTGGCATTTTGATGTTGATGACGATCATATGTATATTTTAGAATATATGAGGGTTGGATATACTGAAGATAATAAGACTATTGATTTTATAGATCCATCGGGAGGTCCTATGGTTTATGTTGGTTCAAAATTTGATAATTACATTGTTGATAGAATAATTGATTGGAATAAAATAGTATTAAGACATACATAATATTATTTTTAGATAAAATATATAAATAAGTATAATGAAGCAAAAAATTTATATATCATTATTTGCTATTCTTTATCTTATTGTTGCGTTCTCAAGTTTTTGGCATGCAGTATCATTTTTTGGATTAGCCAATAATTCTTGGATGTCTGTTATATTGGCATTCGCATTTGAGGTTGGTCAGGCTGCTGTATTATTTAGTTTGTTAACATCATCTAAAGACAGATCACGTATAATGCCATGGGTTCTGATGACGATGTTTACATTAGTACAGATTATTGGTAATGTATTTAGTTCATATAAATATTTGAAATTGAATTCTGTAGAGAATCTTATATATTTCAAAGAACCAATATTTATTTGGACTAGTCTTCCAGATGACCAAGCAACAGTGATAGTAACTTATATTGTTGGAGCCATTCTTCCGGTTTGCGCACTTCTCTTGACTAGTATGATAACTAATTATCTGTCTGACCAAGAAGAACTTAAGAATAATATAGAAGATAAAAATAATAAAAAAATTGAAGAAATAACAAATGATGATAAAGAGGAAGATAAAGAAGATCCGCAGGAAGATCCAAAGAATTATGATGAGAATATTGATCTTCCTCAAAAAGAAATACAAGTAAATGAAGAAACTGAAAAGGAATTTGATGAATTTAATAAAGATGCTGAAAATATTGTCTTTAAAGAAAAGAATGAAGAAATTGATAAACTTAAAAAGGAAATTGAAGATTTGAAGCATCCTAAGATTCAACAAATACCTGCTACAGAAATTCATGAACCAATTTCATTTTCAGAGCCTGAAGGATTGAAACAATTAAAAGAAGAAAATTTAGAAAATGAACATCAAGAAGAACAACCCAATAATGATAATGAACAACAACCAATGGGAACATCTGGAGATTCGGAAGAAACCAAAGGTGATGCAGGTGAAAAAATAGAATCACATTTTATCAATCTTAAATAAAAATATCCCGAGGAATTAAATTTCTTCGGGATTTATTTTTTCGTATTTACTTATATCATTATATTTATTTAATATATCATAATCTCCATTATAATGTATATTTTCAAAATCTTGTTGTAATATACTTATTTTATCTTTACATACATTTAAATCTGTATATAATACTGGATGTCCATATTCATTTGAAAATATCTCTTTTCTTTTTACTAATATGAATTTTGTATTATTATGTTTCGATAATGTTGCAATCATTATATCTGCATTATTATAAAAATGACCATATATAGGAGACAATAATTTAATAAAACCAATAAGTATATAAATATCATCATTAATTTCTTTATAGATTCTATAATCATGATATTTTGATGTGAATTTATCAATTATATTTTTTGTCAATAATGATGTTTTCTTAATGAAGACATTATCTTTCATCATTATAGCATATTTATTGTCATATTTGTCAAAATTCTCTACATCATAAATTTTACTTATATTCATATGTAATATATCTTTATTTAGTAAAAATAAAATTGATTAATAACTATATTATTATACAATGTATTTTATTTTTATATAACAAAATATAAATTAAAGAATATGGAAAACGATAAAAAATTTATTGAAGTTTTTGATTTGACAACCAAAGAAGGTTTAGATAAATATAATAAACAATTAGATGAGCTTGAGGGTAGTGATTTAAGTGTTCTTAAGTTATTTGGTCTTGATGGTGATGAACTAATTGATAGACTTCGTAAGATAGGCAAAGCCGTTTATGAAAACAATAATAAAGAAGATGAAGAAGAACATAAATTTACACGTCCATCTGATTTATTAAGTGTTGATAAGAAACTTCAGATACATAAGATAGTTCAAGAATATGTAGATACAATGGTTAAACCATTCAATAATGGTAAATTAACAAATAACCAAATTAATGATGCATATGCAGGTTTATTTGAATTTGCATGTTGGGTTATGAACAGATAATTTAAATCTATTAAATATATAATTAAGTTTATATAAATGAGTCTTAAGGTAAATGATCTTAAAGAACATATAGAAACAGGAATTAAGAATATTATTGTACCTGCAGTTGAACGTATAGAATCAATGCGTTATGCTAATACTAGTGAAGTTGGTAAAAGAAAAGCTCGTGAAATTCGTGATGCATTTGATGATATGGTATCTGATGCTTTATCTGAAGTGTTAGCAGAAGCAATTGATTATTATATCAGAAACGCAGCTATAACAGGTACTATTATAACAACAGGAAGTCCGTTTACTCAACAAGCTCAAATATTTCATATTGAGACACCAATCATAAATGGAACAGTTCCTAATACTTTAGGTATTTCATAATATTTATTTATTATTTATATTATTTTATAAGCAGGAATTTAATATAATATTTGAATTCCTGTATTTTTTGTCTATATTATATTTGAATCAAACAATAAATAAATATGTGTGAAATAGGAAAAGATTTTACAAGTATTAATTTTTATAATAAAGAAATGCAAAAGGGTATGGAAGACAAGTTATTTTTTATTGACAAACTTCCAAAGAACCAAAATTATTGTTTTGTAGATTTTGGATGCGCTGATGGTAGTATGATAAGTGCATTATCAGAAATTTTCAGAAATACAAATCAGAATCAATATAAGTTCATTGGATATGATATTTCGGAAACTATGATTGATTTAGCAAAAACAAAATATAGTGGTCCGTTATACACTACGGTTAAGTTTACTACAGACTGGGATGAAGTAAGATATAATATGAGTTATCTTAATTCATATAAGAATGTATTGATTCTTTCTTCAGTGATTCATGAAGTATATTCTTATGCTGACGAAACCCATACCGTAGAAGATTTTTGGAAAGAAAAGGTTCTATGCAGTGGTTTTGATTATATCATTATTCGTGATATGTGTCCATCTGACGATATTAATAGAGAAGCTGATTATGATGATGTAATAAAAATCAAGAATAAGAATCATCCTGACATTAAGTCTGAATTGATTGATTTTTGTGATAAGTGGGGTTCAATTGATAATTACAAGAATCTGATTCATTTCCTTCTTAAGTATCGTTGGAAGGTAAATTGGAATCGTGAGGTTAATGAGAACTATTTCCCAATAACAATTCAAGATCTTTTTGAAATCTTTAGAGAATATTCAAATATTTATTCATTACATTATTTTGAAAGATTCAGAGTTCCATTCTTGGATAAATGTTTTAAGGAAGATTTTGATATTGAACTTAAAGACTATACACATATTAAGGCAATTTTTGAAGCAATGAAGTAGAGTTATGGAAAAGCCATGTAATCTTAATTGGAATAAATCTGAATTAATTCATCGTTGGAGAATTGTTGAGTTTCAGACATTTTATCGTAAGTATAATGGTAAGATGATTCCATGCAAACCAACTATAACGAGTGATGACATCTATTTTGATACAAAGGATGAAGCAGAAGCATATTATAAGAAACATAAAGGGTATGACCAGTGGTTGAAATCTTGTAAAAATCTTGGGCATACCGCATACTATGAAATGATTAATGAATATGCAGCTATTATTAGATATACAAATTCAGATAACTATAGAATTATAACTTGGTCTATTTGTGATTTCTATGAAGATGCAAATAGTTATAATAAAGGAATGTTTATAAAATAAATATTATTGAAAACATATTTATCAAATATTATTTGAATTTTTAAGATAATGTACTATATTGATATTATCAAACAAATAAATTTCAAATATGTATAAAGAACATAATTTTACATTTTCTCACCAAGAATTAGTAAACTACATTAAGAGGTATCTTGCATCTTGTGGAATTACTGAATATGATTGCTGGGAGAAATCTTATGATACAGAAGACTGGTACGGTTTTAAAACACATTGGGATACTTGTCGTATTTTCGGTCTTCCTGCTCCATATAATATCGGTCATATTCAAATTGATATTATAAACACTCATATTAGTTTCCGTTTGATTGCAAAACAGGAGAGAAAACTTGATGAGGACGAACAGAAACTGTATAAGACTGATATTATAAAAACCGCTGATGATATCTGGGTATTTGAAATGGCTGATGCTGATAAGAATGAACGATATTCAGACCGTCGTACAGGATTCAATTATGGATATGAAATTCATGAACATAATATCCAGCAGTTCAATGATTTTCTGAATACAATATTCAAAGAGAAATATAATACAATGTTTGTTGTTCAGTTAGCTGCTGAATGTTATGAGAAGCAAAGAATGATTAACGAGTTTGAAGAACTTGCTGCAAATGCGTGGCATCTTCATAAAAAGCTGTGGGATACTATTAATGATTTTTCTACTCAGTGGGGAGAAACAGATCGTATGAGCTTGATTAATAGATATAATTTAAGTTTTAAGGCGAAAGATGAAATTGATGATAATAAATAATTAAATTAAAAAATATATGAAAGTATCAATTATTGGTGCGGGTAATGTAGGTGCAACCGCCGCTATGAAAATTGCATCTGAGACTATTATTGATAATATTGTACTTCTTGATGTAAAGGAGGGAGTTGCTGAAGGTAAGGCAATGGATATTATGCAGTCACTTATGATGGTTAATAATACTAAGAATGTATCAGGTACTACTGGTGATTATTCAAAGACTGCTAATTCGGATATCATTATTATTACTTCTGGTGTTCCTCGTAAGCCTGGAATGACTCGTGAGGAATTGGTTGGAGTCAATTCTAAGGTAATGACAATGGTTATGGATGGATGCACCAAGTATTCTCCAAATGCAATTTATATCGTCGTATCTAATCCTATGGATACTATGACACAGATGGTAGTTAACTATCTTGGTGTTGAGAATGCTAACCGAGTAATTGGTATGGGTGGAATTTTGGATAGTGCACGATTTAAGTACAATATCTATATGAAGCTGAAGGAGAAGACTCCTGCAAACTATATGAAGCTTGGTGATATTTATGCTCGCGTAATTGGTGGTCATGGAGATACTACAATGATTCCTATGGTGCATTCTGCCACTATGTTCGGAAAGCCTATTACTGAGTATCTTACTGATGAGGAGATTAATGATGTGGTTGAGAATACAATGAAGGGTGGAGCTACTCTAACAAAGCTTCTTGGAACATCTGCTTGGGAGGCTCCGGCTCAGGGAATCTGCGAGACTGTTAAGATGATTACTCTTAATAAGAATACTACTGTATCTGCTTCTGTTTATCATGATACACTTGGACTATGTATTGGTGATACTGTAACTATTGGAGCTACTGGTATTACATCAGTACACTATGAAGGTAATGATCCTGCTATCCGTGATAAGTTTGATGCAAGTGTTAATGCTGTACGAAATGTAAATGCTGCACTAAGTTAACCTATTATATATATTTGAATTTTTATTTACAGATCCTGGAATTTTATTCCAGGATCTTTCTATTTTATTATAAATATATGTTAACTTAAATATGGGTGTTAAATTACAGAGTTTATTAGATGATAAAGATAAACTTATATTAGTAGTAAATGTATGCATTAAAGATGTAAGTAGAGAACGTGGAATAACTCAATTGAATCAATTAAAAGAATACTTTGAAAACAAATTTGATGATACTGTTAAAGTTCTTGTTATGCCTGTATTATGTGAAGAATATCAAGGTGTTGAAGTATTAAATCCAATCTTTGCAGATAAAGAAATGTTAGATAGACTTAATAATAATTATGAAGAAATACTTAAAAAACTAAATGAAAAAGATTCCTTATAGTATCATAAAATATACAAAAAATATTATTTTTATATAATATAAGATACATTATTAATAATTTGTAAATAATTTTGAAACTTTTTATTTGTAAGAACTATATTAAATTAATTAATTAAACATATTTATATAAGTAAGAATTAGAAATAAAGACAAGTCGTACTTGTCAAATTTGTAAAAATATTTGAATTTAAATTTTATGAGTAATTTTGACAATGATTTTTTAGGTTTTGATCCATCACAACTTGAAGTATTTAATCAACCTGAAAGTAAACCTGCAGGTAATCCTTTAATTTACAAGACTAGTCCAGCATTATCTAAATCAGAAGATGGACATTATCGTTGTACAATTAAAGTAGTCTATAATCCATTTAATCCAAAACAATCTGTACTTGAGCAACAAGCATATGCTTTACATGATAAGGATGGTTGGTTAACTGTTATCAGTGCATTAACTGTTAATAAGAAAGAAGAATGTCCTATCTTTAAGGCATGGAAGAAATGTCACTTTGCAAAACCAGAGAATGGTGGTATGGATAAGATTCTTTATGAGCAAGCTTTACCAAAAGATAAGGGTGGTAAGGGATTGTTCGACAAGCGTTATGCTCGTTATGTAGTTGTACAAGTTCTTGAAGACGAGAATCAACCAGAAAAGGTAGGTAAGTATTTATTCTGGAAGTGTCCAAAGGCTATTTGGTTACAGATTGATGCTAAGATTCACCCATCAGTAGAATCAAAGAAAGCTAAAATTCCTGTAATGGATTATCTTTTTGGTAATTCAATTGAGTTGGAAGTAACTCCTGGTGCAGGTAATCCTGGTGATGAAAGCTACGGACGTGATACAAAGTATATTGGTGAATTTTCACGTCGTCCAGTGAGTTGTATTAATCCTGATGGTTCTCCAATTCTTAATGATGAGGAAAAGGTTATATTGAACAATTACATTACTGCTATGGAACCAGTCTGGGATAGTAAAGATCCTGCTGCAAGAGCTGAAATGGAAGCTAAAATCAAGGCAGATCCAAATACAGCTGAACTTGGAAAGATTTATTCAAAAGTACTTGCACAAATTAAGTCTGTATGCCCAAATCTTGAAGAGGAACTTTCATATAAGCCATGGAGTGATGCAGTTAAGGAACGTGTAGATCGTTGGATTAAGATTGTACTTGCAGGTAATGATCCTGAAGATGAAAAATCTTATGAAGGATTTGGATTAGATAAGGAAGAAAAACAGGAAGAAAATAAGGAGGAAACTCCAAAAGTAGAAACACCTACAACTCATGATGTAGAAGATACATCTGATGATCTTCCATTCTAATATTTAGAAAACATAATGCGAGTTATAAAAATGCAAGGGTTTTAAAACCTTTGCATTTTTTTAATATTATAATTTACATTTTAATTTATATAATATTATTACTATATTTATATAAATATATAGAGGATATTAATATGCAAACAGGAATGATAATGGATGCTACTGAGCTTTCACAAAAGAATTATCAAAGTAAAGAATCAATGGAAACTGCTATTCAAAATAATCAAATGAAGCAATTAGAAGAATTAGCACAAACATGGAAGAAAGCTCATACACAGAAAGTTAGAGAACATAAGAAGATTGGCCGTAATGATCCATGTCCTTGTGGAAGCGGAAAGAAATATAAAAACTGTTGTTTAAAGACAGGTAAATATGAAGCTATTATAGAAAAACAATGATTTAATATAAATGATTAATTTAAATGACCAACTAAAACAATTACCATCTGAATTTATTGTAGAAATGGAAAAACAGAAAAAGGACAGATGGGAAGATGTATTTAATTATTTAGTTGATTATTTTAATATAGCAGAAGATATTAAGAAAACTGAGGAAGAGGGTTTTCCATTAGTTGATTTCTTTAGAAAAATACATGATATGGGATTTTATGGTGGAGTTAATTTTGCTTTAGATCCTCAAGAAGAATACATAAAAAGGAGACATTAATGTCTCCTTTTTTATATTTCAGGTCCTGCAATTAATTCTGTAGATGAATTAGATTTATAGAATTTATCATTTTCTATATCATAAAAACCTGGTATTTGTGTTTTATATTCAACCACAGGAATTAAATTTCTAATTATCTGTCCACCCTTATATATTTTCATATATGAATATTTACATACTCCAAAACGTTGTATCACATCAGATGCTGAACGTCCTGCAAATAATAGACATGTATGATCTGAAGCATTAAATGTAGAAATATCATTACATATTATATCAATATCAAATTTAGTTTCTCCAGCTAATGAAGTATTTTTTAAATTTTTTTTTAAATAACTATTATATGTTTTATAACTAGAATCATATGATGCATAACCAACGAATTTATATTTTACTGCTAAATTAAGTGCTCCATTTTCTTTATCTTTTTTATATCTTATTCTTAATCCATATAATGTGCTATCATTACCACATGATATAAATTCTGCATTATCTATTAAACTTATATTATCAATAAATCCAAATTGTAATTTAATATCATCAGAGTTTTCAATTAGCTTACATCCTAAATCAATATATTGATTACCTTCAGATGTTGAACCAACATATTGTACTCTTTTATATTTTGACATATAATTAATTTTTTTATTACTATTATTTAGAAACACATGAGGTGATATGAATTTATTATTCTTTATTATATTTATTTCTAAATCATTATTGAATTTTTTAATATATAACATAATTAATCGTTTATATATTTTACTAAAATATTTATTTATATATCTGGTCCTAATATAAAGTTTTCTTCATTAATTTCATCTCCAAATAATGTTTTAGAAACTTTATCATATAAATATCCTACTCCATTTTTTCTAACAGGAATGAAATCTCTTAACATTTCTCCTGTTGAATGTTTCCAGAATTTTAGACTATATAATTTTATTGATGATTTTTCTATGATATTATCATCAAATAAAGAGAATATACGTATTGTACGTGTATCTGTAAAATTATCATCAGTTAATGTAAAATTAGTTCCATCTGCACAAGTGAAATTTAATCCATCTTTTCTAATTGTATGGATTACATTAGTTTGCAAATTTAATTTTGGACAAGCATAACCATGATAGAATAAATCTTGAGAACCATAAGCAAAATGTCCAATATTAGATATTGAATCCATAGTATATGTTGATAATTGATATAAATTGATTAAATGACTTTGCCTTGCACCAAATATTGTTCCACTATCTGCATTTTGTATTGAATTAGGTAAATCATTACAAGAGAATTTAATTTCAAAATCCAAATCCATAGAAGGAGTTATACCAGAATTTATTGATTGTTTCTTTGTAGACTCTAAATATTGAATCTTATGATCATAATTTATTCCTGCAATAAATGGTTGATTTCCTTGAGATGTATAGAATATTTGATTTTCTAAATCCCATAATCCAACTGCATTATCTTTTTGTCTTTGAACTGGTATTAAGTTTCTAATTACTGTATTTCCTTTTGTTATTTTACAATAATATAAATCAGCTTCAGCAAATCTCCAAGTATTACCTGAACTATCTAATGAACAAAATAAAAGTGTTGTAATATGATGTAATTGATTATTAGGTATATTATCAATAGTTATATTACAATTTAATAATGAATTAAATTTATCAAAATAAATATGGGCATATGCTGCAGGATAATCGAAATTTTTTTCACTAAAATTATTACCAGCAATAACCATTATATTATTTGTATTTTCATCTCTTCTTATAGTAAATCCTGGATAAGGAGAAACTTCTTCCATTGCATTTATAATTGTTGCATGATTAGATACATTTTCTCCATTACCTTTAATATTAAATAATGTATCAATATGAATATCATCGGTGTTTTCAAATAACTTACATCCTAAATCTATATACTGCCCACCAGTTTTAGTACTACTGATATATTCTAATCTTTTATACTTAGGAAAATAATTTAAAGACTTATTTTGACTATTTAAGAATAAATGTGGAGATACAAAATTATTTTTTATATAGTTTTCTTTATCTGTATCACTATTGAATTTTTTAATATATAACATAATTAATCGTTTATATATTTTACTAAAATATTTTATGTATATTTAAAAATAATATAAAAAGTTACTATATTATTTTTATAATAATATTTAATTAAATATGGATAGAAAAAAATACTTGATTATTTATCACAACGAAGATAATGATGGATTGTTTTCTGCAGCAATCTTTTATGATTATCTTACAAATAAAATGAATCTTAAATTAGAAGATCTTTGTTTTATTGGAGCTAATTATAATATGTTAGCAGAATTTGCAAATGAAAATACTCCAAAGAAATTACATGAAGATTTCGAACATATTATCATGACTGATATTTCTTTTAATGATCCTAATTATATGAAAGGACTTTGGAAGGAATTTGGTTATGATTTTATTTGGTGTGATCATCATGCTCCTATAATTAAAGCTTCATTTGAAAAACATTTTGATGATGCACCTGGTGTACGAGATACAAATCGTTCTGCAATTCTTTGCGCATGGAAATATCTTTATGATCCATTTGATGAAGGATATAATGAAAAGAAAGTTCCAGAGTTATTCAGAATTCTATCTGCTTGGGATTCTTGGTCTTATGAACGTGAAGGGTATGATTTTGAATATGTTCGTAATGTCAATAAAGGAGCAACAGATACTTATAATTTGGAGTTAGGCAAAATTAAAACAATTGTTAATCAGGTTCGTACAGCATTTGAATCTAATTCAAAGGATTTCTTTATTGATGAACTTTATAATCGTGGTAAACTTTTGAATGAATATGATGATAAGATAATGGAAAATATCATTAAGACCGCTGGTGATACTTCATGGAAGATTATGACTGGTGTTGTTGGTGATAGTCCAACATGGAGACCTGCTTGTGCTATATTCCATCAGGGAGCTTCCAATTCTACAATGTTCAAATCAGTTATTGATACTTGTGCAAACGGATTAGTATTCAAACATGAGAAGAATGGAAACTGGGTAGTATCATTATATAACATTGATTCTAAAGGAAAACATTGGAATAATGATTGTTTCCATTGCGGAGACTTTATGAAGGAACATTATAAAGGTGGTGGACATCCTGGTGCTGCAGGTTGTACATTAACTCAGGAACAGTTCATTAAAATACTGAAAAACAAATCATTAGGTTAATATTAACATTAGTATTAAAATTATTATATAATTAAAAAATATATTTAAGAATGAGTAAACAAAGCGCAATTACACAAGACGGACAGATTATTCAAGAACTTTCAAATGCAATGTTTAGAGTTGAATTAGATAATGGCATAGAAATCATATGTCATATATCTGGTAAAATTCGTATGAATTATATTCGACTTATGACTGGTGACAGAGTAAAAGTTGAAATGAGTCCGTATGATTTGACAAAGGGAAGAATCTGTTATCGATATAAGTAAAATTTGTGAAATTTTTTTCATTATTTTGAATATATTATTTGTAAAATTCACATATAATATTTAAAAAGCATCCTATCATATTTATGTAAAATGGTTATTTTTATATATAGGAAAATTACTAATTTACCTAAGTAATATATAGAGGCAAATATGAACTTGGGTATGTATCTTTATTATCACATACTCAAGTATTTTAGTCTTATAAAAAATAAAAATAATTTACATAAAAATCTATTTTATACTAAATAGAAAGGAATATAAAAATATATTTTGCATTATGAAAGATGAATATTATCAAGAGAGATGGAACGATTCAAGAGTATAATTTTATTAAAATTGTTGATGCTGTATCAAAAGCATTTAAGTCTGTAGAACAAGAAGTACCTGATAAGTTTTTGGATCAAGTCAAAGAATCTGTTGAAAAACTGATAATAAAGAATAATGGAAACGGGACTTCGGTTGAAGAAATTAATGATACTATACAAAAAGAATTGATTAAACGTAATAAGTTTGAAGTTGTAGAATCATTTATTAACTATCGTAGAAAGAGAGAAGAAATACGTGAGCAAAAATCTGATTTAATAAAATTAGTACAAGATAAGTTATTTGCAAAAAATGTTCAAAATCAGAATGCAAATTTAGATGAAGAATCTTATGGTGGTAAAGTGGGTGAAGCCGCAAGTGTTGTTTGTAAAGATCAGGCACTTAAGATGATGTCCAAGACTAGTCGTCGTAATCATGAAAAGAATATGGTTTATATACATGATTTAGATGCATGGGCTGATGGACGTCATAATTGTCTAACATATCCATTTGATAAATCTGCATCTGAAGGAGTAAAGACACGTCAAACAGATATTCGCCCAGCAGGTTCAGCAAATACAGCAATGCAATTATTAGCAGTATTTTTCCAATTACAGTCATTACAACAATTTGGTGGTGTATCTGCATCTCATATTGATTGGTCAATGGTACCTTATGTTAGAAAATCATATCGTAAACATTATATAATTGAATATATCAAAATGTTAGATGAATTTTATGAAATTGATATATTAAAAATGTCATATGATGAATTTAAACATTGGATTGAAAATAAGATTACTGAATTTTATTTATATACAAAATTAAAAGATAAAGATTTTTATTTCGCTAATTTAGATTTAAATCCTGAACTTAGACAACGTGCTTTATTAGATACAAAAAATGAAGTATATCAAGCAGTTGAAGGAATGTATCACAACTTAAACACACTTCAATCAAGAAGCGGTAATCAATTACCATTTTCAAGCATTAATTATGGAACATGTACTGAATTAGAAGGTCGTATGGTTACTAAAGCATTATTAGAAGTGTCAATGGAAGGTTTAGGTAGTAAAGGTGTTACATCAATATTTCCTTGTGGTATTTTCCAATATAAAAAAGGAATTAACGATAAACCATGTACTCCAAACTATGATCTTAAGAGATTAGCTTTAAAATCAACAGCAATGAGAATTTATCCAAACTATGCTAACTGTGACTGGTCTAATCAAGTAAACTGGTTCAAACAAGATAGAAAACAAAAACAAGAGTATATTGAAAGCCTATCTAAATCAGACTATGTAAAATTACAAAATCAATTATCAAATAATAGTGATTTATTAAAAGAATCGCTTGGTATTTATTTAGATGAACAGAATAATATAATAGTAGATATGACTGAACGTCCTATTGAATACTTTAGCACAATGGGGTGTAGGACTGTTAATGGGCTTGATGTTAATGCAATAGATAATTTCAAAACAAATATACAACATGTAATTGACGGAGAATTTGATAAAATAGATGATGTATTCTCAGGTGTAATCAAAGATGGTCGTGGTAACATATGTCCTGCAACAGTCATTATGCCAACATTAGCATTAATGGCAGTCAATAAAGTAGACAATAAATATGGATATGAAAATCCTAGATCTGAAGAACATAAGATAATGATTTGGAATGAATTCATCAAATTGCTTGATAAGAAGATTGATGAATGTAAAGATTCATTATTAGAAAGATTCAATCATATATGTTCACAGTCTCCTAATGCTGGTAAGTTCATGTATCAGAACCATACAATGGCAGGATATCATGAAGATGAAGGCATTATATCTGCATTGAAACATGGTACATTAGTTGTAGGTCAATTAGGATTAGCAGAAACATTACAGATAATGTTTAATTTTGATCATACTTGTGAAGAAGGTATGAGATATGCAAAGCAGATTGAACAACTATTCTTAGATAAGACAACTCAATATAAGAAAGACTATCATTTGAATTTTGGTGTCTACTATACTCCAGCAGAGAATCTTTGTAAAACTGCAATGACTAATTTCAAACGACTTAATCCTGGATTTGAACAGGAAAATGTTACATATATAATTGATAAAAATGGTAATAAGATAGATAAGAAATATTTTACAAATTCTATGCATGTTCCTGTTTGGTATGACTGTGATGTCTTTAAAAAGATAGATATTGAAAGTCAGCTAACTAGGTATTCGAATGCAGGATGCATCACTTATGTAGAATTAGATAGTACATGTTTTAATAATATAGATGCTATTGAAAAAATTGTTGATTATGCAATGGAACATGATATTCCTTATTTCGCTCTAAATATTCCTTTAAATAGATGTGCTAAATGTGGTGAACCTATTTATGATGAAGAATCTAAAGAATGTCCAAAATGTGGAAGCAACGATATTATTAAGTTAGGACGTATAACTGGTTATCTTTCTACAACTATAGAACATTTTAATGAAGGCAAGAAACAGGAATTTGAGCATCGTGTTGATCATATTGGACAATCAATATTAAATGGTTGTGATTAATTTAACTATTTTAAATTTAAATACATAAACAAGTAATAATGCTTAGAATATTAGATATAACTGCACCAGATATTAATAATGGAAATGGAATTCGTGTAACTTTATGGGTAGCTGGTTGTAAACATCATTGTAAAGGATGTCATAATCAATGGTCGTGGGATTTTAATCAAGGAAAAGATTTTATTGAAGAACAGGATTTTATATTATCTAAACTTGAGAATTGGCTTTCAAGAGATTATGTAGATGGACTTACATTTTCGGGTGGTGATCCATTATGTCAAGATGAACGTGGACTAATATTATTATTAGATATTATCAAATGGGTAAGATTAAACTTTCCAACAAAAACAATATGGTTATATACTGGATATGTTTATGAAGACATAATTAAAGATAATGATGATAGCAGAGTTAATAGATTAAAGAAAGATATATTAGATAATATTGATGTACTGGTAGATGGCCCATATAAAGAAGAATTAAGAGATATTGCTCATTGTCCATTCAGGGGTAGTACTAATCAGAGAATAATAACATTAGGAAATAGAACATTAGTTTAAAATTAAAATTATGGATGTAGGAAGTAAAAATGGATATCCTGCAGGTGCATTAAGTAACTTTTCTCCACACCCATTTATTATAGATGGGGTTCAATGTAATTCTATGGAAGGATTCTTACAAGGATTAAAATTTGAATCAAAGGAGATGCAAGAATATGTGTGCAGCTTGGTTGGATATGCTGCAAAGAAAAAAGGTAGAAATAAAAATTGGCAAGAGAAACAGATATTATATTGGAGAGGAAAGCCAATTAAAAGAGATTCAGATGAATACCAAGATCTTTTAAATCGTGCATATAATGCAATGTTTGAGAATACAAAATTTAAAGCTGCATTAGAAGCAAGTAAAGGAGCAACATTAACTCATTCTATGGGTAAGAATAAGAAATCTGAAACAGTATTGACTACACAAGAATTTTGTTCACGATTAACATATTTGAGAGACAAAGGAAAATTACCTGTACAGAAGAAATTGAATTTAGATGAAAACAAAAAGGAGAACGATTAAGTTCTCCTTTTTTAATTTATATAATATTTTATTTAATATTTAATTAAATCATTAAGGATAAATCAAATGTGAGAATTCTGCTTCTGCAGTGTTATAAACAGTATATCCAACACCATCAATAGACATAGAACCAGCAACTTGATAATTTCTTGTCTGGTCTTCATCCAATCCATTTAATACGATTGCATCAGCAGGTAACGCAAGATAATATCCAGGTTCATCAAATGCAATAGATGCATTACTATATATTGGCTGGTGATTATTCTTCAAATATTGATAGTTAGTTATTACGTGCCATCCACTATTAAGCTCATATTGACCACCATATCCAGGAGTATCAGAAGCATACATTGGAGTAATTAATTCAGAATGTTCAAGTGGATCTAATGGATAAGTTTTTCCAACGTACCAATATATTGCTGCTTCCTGAACATAATATAATTTATCTGCGAATGATGCCTTAGGTGTTCTCTTATAGATATTATATAAATGTCCATTTATCTGTATTGTATTTGTTGGAGATGAAGGATCAACTAATGCAACACCAGAGTTATTAAATATGACTAATTCATAAGGAACAACTACATAATATTCAGCAGCTGCAGTATATCCTTGATAGAATGTCACTGTACCATTGAATACAGATTCAGGATTTCTATAATGTGGTAATGATTGATCAATCTTTCTCCAACCTGGATCTGTAAGTATTTCTGCAGTGTTAGCTAAGTCATTTACAGGATTTGTTGTACCAGTTGGACAATACTGACCACAATACCAATAATAATCTGTAAGTGTTGGTGTAGAACCATGATGAACATATATACGTTTAGATGCATGACAATGCTTGTATGTTAATGTGAAGTCTACAAATATGTATGAATTGACATCTGGAACATCAACCATTTCAACATGTTTCTTCCAATAGTTATGAGTATAGTCGGCAACCTCTGTACCTTCAGCAGTAAATTCACCACCCCCACCAGAAGTTGTATAATACTTAGAACCTGCTATTAATGTTGTACCATCAGCTACTTTAATATATGTAGTTTCTTCAACTTGATGTATGTTAGATGGTGGAATATATGTCCATGAATTAGCATCAATTGTACCTTTAGATGCAGTAATACTAAAGTTAGGATCTGTTAATTTTTGATATGAACCATTATCCATCACTTTATAAACTGTAGTATCGAACTTAAGTCTTTCAGTATCATAAATTCCTTTTGGTAATACAGTTGGCCAAATTATATCATGGAAATCAGGAGAGAATATAGTGAATCTAATAGTACATACATAAGATTCTTTATATATGATATTTAATGTTTCTAATGCATCCATTTGTCTCATAGGAGCAGTATATGTGAATGTATCATCTCCATTATTTGTTATATCACCAAATTCACATTCAAATCTAATTCTATTCAATAAACTAAACGGTGATATTTCTTCTCCATTTTCTTTAATACCATATACTTTACGTTTATCTAATATAAATGATTCATTAAAATCAATATCTTGTATATTATCTCTATATGCTATCGCTTCTAAATCATCATCTTCACCAGGAATATATACAATAGTTGATTTAGTATCAGAGAATGTAAGATAATTACAAGTGAATTTAATAACATTACGTTCTTCTTGTAAGCCTGCTATAGAAGGAGCAGTATATGTATGTCCATCAAATGTACCAAGAGAATCATTATAAGATATTGTGAATCCATTTTCCATTGTTTCTTCATGGTCATCTCCATATATAAGCTTAATAATACCAGCAGGAATATTTGCAGATGTACCTGCAGCAATCTTAACAGGTAATTGAGTTTCCCATCTAATGTTAACTAATAATTCAGCTACACTACCTAATGACTTAAACATCTGGTGACCAATAATACCTTCAGTACTTATACAGAATGCATAATAGTCAATTTCTTCATATTTAAATGTATAAATCATCTTTTCTGGATTTGCAGACTCTGTATATTGGATCTGACGTTCAAATGAACTATTACCAGCAGTCATCTTAAATCCTTCTCCTGTATCATTCTTGAATATATCATTTCCATTAATGAAATATTTCTGAGGAATTATAATATAGATATTTTGGTTAATAGATTCTTCTCCCGGCACTTCATCTAATCCATTTCCATAATCAAATCCATTAACATAATTAACAGGACATACATTTCTTCCTTTAATTAATGTATTGAATCTAGTTCCTGGAGCAATAGGTATATTATTTTCATCATATTCTAATATATGATCATTATATATAGAATATCCAAAATAGTAAAGATATATACGTTTAGCAGAACCAGAAACATTAGCATCAACAGTACCATTAAATCTTAACTTAAGTGTACCTGTATAACCAAGATCCTTTTTATATCCATCAGTTCCAACAATTTCCAATCCAGTTAATGTAAATTCATCAGGAACATCATAATGATCTTGATCAATAGTTGATAATGTTAATATAATTTCATCATTGACATGATAAGTTTCTTTAACATTATCATTTACATAAGTCATTCCAATTAAGTCTATCTGTAAATCATATTCAATATATTCACCAGTACCACCAACATAAATAACACCTTCTTTATTTCCTGCATCTATTCTTAACAAACCACTTTCACGATCATATGATATTATTTCAGCACCTTCAACAGTGATTGTTTCGGGAAGTCTAAATCCTTTATTAGGTACTAAATTAATACTATATGCTTTACCTTCAAATTGTGATGATGATGTAGTAGTTATATTTACTAATCTTTCATAAGATACATTATGAACATTAGAAGTTGTAGATATTAAACCAGTGTCAACTAATGTTTGTGCTAACTGCAAAATATTACATTTATAGTTAGCAACTTGACCATCGGCATTATAACCTAAGACAAAATAAAGATTCTCCCAGTCTGATATGTCTAAATCTGGTAACTGAGAAATTTTCTTAGCTCTAATATCTTCCTTTTCCATATTTATATAATATAATTATTAATTATATAAAAATAATATTTAATTTGTACTATATTTATATAATTTAAATTATGATTAACACTATTGGGCAAAACAGTTCAACAGATTTATTGGCAATGGTTATTGTTATAATAGTTGTTGCTATATGCATTTTTTATGTATTTAATATGAATAAATAGTAGAAAAGAATAATAAACTTATGAATAATATACATACATTAATATTACCAGACATACACGGAAGAACATTTTGGAATGATGCTATAAAAATGTTTCCAAAAGAAGAATATCCAGAATTAACTATAGTTTTCTTAGGAGACTATGTTGATCCTTATGAATTTGAAGGAATAACTAGAAAACAAGCTATTGATAATTTTAAAGAAATCATAGATACAGCAAAGAATGACGAAAGAATTCATTTATTGATTGGTAATCATGATATGCATTATTGGTATGATTGTAAATTTAAGTCAAGAGTAGATGAAAATCCTAAGAACTTTCAAATCATTAAAGATTTGTTTCTAAAGAATTTTGAAATGTTCAATGTAGCTTATGAAGAAACAATCAATAATGAAAGATACTTATATACTCATGCTGGTGCTACAAAATATTGGGTAGACCATTTACGTTTTATTGGTAAGAACTGTATATTAAGAAATAAAGAGACAAGAACAGATAGATTAGGTAATAAGATAAAATTTGTTGCAGATGAACGTATGCCATTCTGTAATATGTTAGTTAATATAACACCAACTGCAGATGAGCTTAACCAATTCAAATTAGATTGGCAAGGACAAGCTTTATTATGGGCTGCATCTTGGGTTCGTGGTGGAGATGAAGAAAATGGTAGTTGTATATGGGCTGACTATGAAGAATGGTCTTATGATAATGCTAATGAAAATGGTCCTTTCCAAATATTTGGTCATACAATGGCTGCTTACGGATTTGATGAAGGTCATGTTGACTATGAAAATAAAATAGCTATGGTGGATTCTCGTCAAGCTTGGGTATTGACAAATGATAATAAAATAATAAAGCTTAAAGATTATATCAACAAATAAAATTTCAAATATTCTTAAAGATCTTACATCTAACACGGTCAAACTATATAGTATTATAAATTATACTTAATTATAGTTTGACCGTGTTAGATGTAAGATCTAAGCTATCTAATAAGATTTATAATATATATTTACAATTAAAATATTTTTACAATTGTATTACTGCACGAGCATTAGCCGACATTTTACTATCATCAATAGTTCTATGATACACTTTTCCATCATCTCCACTTACTCTATAAAATTGCACATAATCATATTTAGTTGATGTGTGTAAAGGTTGTATAAATTCATCATAAGATGTGCAATAATCAGGGTATAATGTATTAATTTCTCCAAATTTATTTCTAAATAAATTATAATATGAAATTGCTAATACTATTTCACCAACTGTAGGTAAATACCAATCTCCTTGATTTGTACCTATTGTATGATATCTCCAACAACAACATGCAGCTGGGCAATAACCAGAACTAGCATAATTAGTTATTGTTGAATCAGATTTCCAATTTGATTGTGATGTTGCATATCTTAATATTTTTTCAGTATTTTCTTTACCTTTAGTATCTGTCACTGCATATATGTCTTTTTCACCAAGCTCATTTATATTCCAATTTCCATTAGAATCTAAAATATTTGGTATATCATTAGTGTTTCCTGTAAAATCATTTAAATTACCTTCATGTATTCCATTTTTATATGTAAGTTGTATATTATCTATTTCTACGATATTGTTATTTCCAAATAAAAATCCACATCGATTAGGATTACCATTATCTGGATAATCAGTATTCATGTATTTTAATGACATAAATCTAGCCTTTTCATTCTTACCAAATAAATAACTAGGAGCAGTACATATTCCAATAGGTATATATCCTTTAGATGGATCTAATACATTTTTGTTGACATATTTCTTTCCATTAGAATCAACATAAAGTATATCTAATAGATTATATTGTTTCTTATTATATTTTAATTGCTTAATAACAGAATTAATAAGAACTATATTAGGAGTAATATAACTATCTCCATCAATAAAGTTCAAATATGAATCACTATTATTAAATTTCTTAATATATTTCATATTTTTTAAATTATATTTGAATTTTTTTATGTATTGACTATATTAATATCGTAATATAAATAAAAATAAAAATTATGAATAAGTCAATTATTTCAATTATGTTTTATTTTGTCGCTATTATGGCAATAGTATTCATCTTCAATAATGAGTCAGTTTTTTTGACTTTTATTGGTCTGATGATTATTTTCTCATTAATGAGTTTTGCTAAAGCATTTGGAAAAGATGTAATGTATAATATTCTTGGAATCAATTGGCTTCAGAAAAAGTTTAAGAATTCTGAATTGATTATGGATATGACAAATGAATAGTTTTATTTATATTTTAAAAAATATAGGATTATCTATTATTTGGACAACCGTTCTTTGTGTAGGATTTTGTTCACTTCCTTTAATGTGGGTATATAGTATTTTTCAATGTTCGTCATTAGCTAATAAAAATGAGTAAGAAAAAACTTTTATATAATTTATTGGATTTCATTATTCCATTCACAATCCCAATAAGTATGAAGATTTGGAAAAAACTATGTTTAAAGAAACATTCATTAGCACATGATTTAAATATTTATTAATATGAGTGATATTAAAGTTGGTGATTTCGTAATTGTTAAGTCAAACAATAGTGTTAATCGTGAGGTAGGAAGTCAAAGACAAGTGTATCTTACAATTGGATATCGGGATGCTATCGAGGAAGGTGCTGATTTTATTTGTATTATTGCACCACGACCAATGAAACGATTCTTTAAGGAGAAATTCAATTATAAGACGTGTCATTTTGAAAAGAATGTAACAGTTCATTTCAATGGAGTTCGTATTATGTCAACAAAAACTAAAAAGATTTATGATGTTGATGCTGATTGGTGTACTGGATATGTTCCTGATTCAAAAGATTATAGAGATGCAATTACATTTTCAAGAATAGATAATATTTTTCAGGAAAGGTTTCTTAATGATTATGATGAAGCTCGAATGGAAGCTTGGGATGATTAATATAAAATAGAATTATAATAAAATATAAATTATGAATAAAATTTTTGATTTTATTATTTGTTTGTTATTATCATCAATGCTAGTAACAGCTACATTAAACAAAGAAATGTTTCTATCGTTTCATTGGTTTGGAATTGCATGCTGTATTACAACTGCATTAGTATCATCTAAATGGCATGATGATGAAATTAATAATTTAAAAGATGAGATTAAAGATATTAAGAATAAATTGAATAATAAAGAAGATTAATTATGACAGAGAATATTGATAGTTATTTTGAGGACGGTAAGGGATTTCATTCAAACCCATTTCGTAGAGGTTATTTGACAGATGAAGAGCGTAAAGAACCATTTAGATGGTTTGGTGAGAATTTTGTATTCTTTGCTAAACATGCTGATTTGTCAAATACAGGAGTAGAGATTTATCGAAATGAAAACTATTCACATCATGATTATCATGTTAATTCTTGGGAGGCTGCATTGCTTCGTGATTGCATACAGTTTGGAATTTGGTGGAGAAGTAATGTTCATAAGTTTCTTAATGGGTTTAATGGATTTGATACTGTTAAGGTTGAGATTGATCCTGCATTGAATATGAAACTTGATATTAAGTTATAATATAACATTATGAAAACAAAATATATAAGATACAAAAAACCACGAGGTGAACAAATGCTTCGTCGTATGTGGGGTTATTACGATAATAATGGATCATATATTCCATGGAGATTTATTGTATGGTCTTGTAAATATGGATTTGCACAATCAAAGTTCACAAAAGTAGATGGAAAAGGAATTATTTCTTTTATTGATAATGACATATTTGAGAAATATATTAAACCTTGGATATGTATGACAAAATCACAAAGAAGACAAATGCGAGAAGTTGGACTAGATTATAGTGTAATTGTTAAAAAGGCTTTATATGGGGCAAAAATGAAATATCAGATTTATTTGGATGAAAATTATAATTACTGGAAAGAATATAAATAATACATTATTTTACTATAATTATACTTAATATAAATATAATGAATAATCCTTGTTTTGATTGCAGGTTTTATGAAAATTGTGGTAGAGACGGCGCAATGAGAAATTATAAGTTCGGAAGAACAACATGTCATGCATATGAATATGATAGATTTGATCCTGATATTGATATTAAAAGAGATATGAGAGAAAGAAATCTCAAGAAACAAATTGAATATTTAATAGATAATAGAGTAGATCGTAGACTTTGGTAATATGAAGATTATTAATATATATTGTGTTGAATTCTGGGGTAATGATGGTAAGTTTCATCAGGAAACACAATGGCATACTTCTAAGAAATATTGTGAAGAATATATTGAAAAATTAGGTAATCCAAATGATCGTAGAATTAATTGGGCAAATTTATATATTGATGATTAAATAAATATATAAATATTAAAGGAACATTGAATATGTTCCTTTTTTAATCTATATTAGTTTATAAATAATATTAAATAATTTAAGTTAAATTAGTTTATGATTTTCAAAGGAATTAATAAAGAGAATTTAGAAAAGTACGGTAAGAATTTTCCTTATAAAGCATGGCTGCCTGAGGATGTTGAACAGTTAGTAACTAATAAGTCAAAAAAAGAAGCATATAAATGTACTGGTAAGCCAAAGACGGTTTTTTCTGGACGATTTGTTGCTGTATCTGGTTTTATATATGCAATTGTAGATGGTAAGTATTCAATTCTTGCAAATCTTCGTGGTCCTGGTACTCCAGATTATCAGGGTTGTTGGAATGCTGTGTGTGGATTCCTTGAAAGGTTTGAGAATTCAAAAGAAGGTATTGCTCGCGAGATTCTTGAGGAATGTGGATTCAGAATTGATTTAGATGATCTTAAAGTTATTCATGTTGAGACTGAACCTGAGGAATGTAATAACGGAAATGTAACTATTCGTCATCGAGCATTTCTTGGTAAGATCAAACCTGTTTATGTTAAGTCTGAAGGTGGTGAGGAAAATGAAGTAGATTCAGTTAAGTGGATTCCTATTGATGATATTGATAACTATAAATGGGCATTCAACCATCGTAAGACTATTGAACTTTATGTTCCTAAGAAATGGAAGCGCAAGTTGATAGAGTTCTATTATAAATATTTTAGATGTTATGTAGCTAAGTATTGATTATGAGTAAGTCATTTAATTCACGATATAATTATAAGCATAATAAAGAAGTAACAGAATATCCACAAGGTTTTAAGACTACTTGGAAAGAATATAAGCCTGGAGATACTTCTAATTTTGATTATTCATTTACAACAGAAAAAAAATTTAATTCATTAAATGATACATTAAATAATTGTCGTCATCCTAATAAGAAACGAAATCGTAGACTTCTTAAAGAATTTAAGACTACTGGTGTTCTTTATAAAGGAAACAATTTAGTTGGTTTTGATTCTCGTTGGGGAGATATTTATGAACGAAGAATAAATAAATCAATCAAGAGACGTGGACGAGAACTAAGAAGATCACGTTTGAAAAAACAAACACAAAGAATAATAGATAATGAAACATGAAAATATAATGAATTCTGAAGACTTAATTAATCTAAAGAATTTTGAAAGGGAAATTAAATTAAGAAAACTATTAGAAGAACAGAAAAATGCTCAATTCACTGAGCATTTTCCATTAAGTGAAATAATGGCATTATCAATAGAGGGTTTACAAATAGAAATAGACAAAATAAAAAATAAGTATGCATAAGTTTGATATTATTTTTTATAAAACATAATATCATATAAAATGAGTTATTGTGCACTTATTTATTATATCATAGGAATTATATTAACTATTTATTGGTTTGCTAAAAAATACAGACATGAAATAGATAAAAATGATAATCCTATATTGTCGTTTTTATTATTATGTTGTATTATATTCTGGCCAATTAAAATAATTTGTAATTTATTGAAAAAATTTAAAAATATATCTAAATTTTAAATATACAAAAATTTAAAGTTTTATTATTAATTATAAATTTAGATTAAATATGAAAAACATAGTTCGCATAAATAGAGACAATAGACGTAGAGTTAGACGATTCTACAAAATTGTTATGTGAACTTAATATTGGACAAACTATAAATAGTAACTATATATTTTTGATAGCAGAAGTTCACATACGAATTTCTGCTATTTTTGTTCTTTGATTTATTGAATTTTTTATAAAAAAATCTATATTATTTATATAATATTTAAATTATATAAAATATGAGTTTTAGTTCAGATACATTAAGTAAGTTAAGAGAGGTTTTGAATCTCCAACCAGGTAATCAGTTTATTTTTGGTTTTGGTATTATTTTCTGTCATCTTGGTGATAATGGAAGATATATTGAGATTTACGACAATGAGGAGAGACTGAAAGCAAAGCTTCAAATATCTGTTTATGATGATGAGTATGAGTTAGGTTATGATTTATTTAATATTTTATTTTAGAATATGAAAAGAGATTATATGACTTTACGTGAGTTTATTAATAGACTCGAGAAACTTTCAAATAATGGACGAAATGATAGTATGTCAGTTCATGTTCATGTGGAAGGATATATGGAACAAGACTGTTACGGTCAGGATGATACTGTTCATGTAAAGAATGCATATATTGCACAGTATAATAATTGTGGAACATTTGATGAGTCTGATGATTCTTATGAGTTTATTGAAATAATCGCATAAAGATATGGTTCCCAGACCTAAACTGGGTGGCGGCCTCTTGGAAAAATTCCAAGTTGTAATTTCAAAAATAAATAAAATAAAGAGATTATGACAAAGAAGTATTGGGCCGATTGGCAGAAAAGAATTGGTGAAACAAAAAACATTTATTTTTCAAATTTAAAGTATTATGGTAATGGATTTTATTGTTCATATGTATTGAATGATAATGACCGTTTAATTAAAGCATCATTTCATGGAGATACGGTTGATTTGATTATTGAACGTCACAAGGAAGTTATTGATTGGAATACACGTTCATTGAAACAACATGTTGAAAATGAATATATGACATTACATCGTAATGAAATTGAAAGTATAGAATTCAAACATTATTAAGAATGGAAATTAAACAGTTGGTTGAAACTTATTATGTTAAGTATGGAGTTGGACGAGGTCTTATTTCTGAAGCAATTCAACGTTATGGAGATAGTAAATATACTCATCGTTTTCTTGAGTTTGTAAAAAATGTACAAGAAAATTGTCCAACATATAATAAGACATTTGATGAAATTGTTAAAGATTACAATATAAGCCAGGGTGTTAGTTATTAACGGGATGCTCCCGTAGTTCAAAGGAAAGAATATATGACTACGGATCATAAGATGTGGGTTCGAATCCTACCGGGAGTACAATTGAGGATGCTGAAAGAGACTACGATAGTTTAAGGGTAAAATACCTACCGATATAGGGGATGATGGTTCGAATCCACTGAATGCTTGATTAGGTTACTTGCAAGGTTCTCAATTAAAACTTTATTTGTATATTGTAGTGTACAATACAATTGCAGATGCCAAAGGATAAAGGTTGAGGAGATAGGTTACGGCTCCTTGTAAAAATAAATTGCGTAGCCCGCTTGCTCCGATAGCTCAATTGGATAGAGCAACGGCCTTCTAAGCCGTAGGTTCTGGGTTCGAGTCCCAGTCGGAGTACAAGGTTAGATACTTTGGATTTGATAGGTGCAGGCGATAGTACCAGACCTGTAACTTGGGAGGTTCGAGTCCTACGTCGTCGCAAGGCGAGCACGGTGCAATCCTCTGTAACAACTATTATGGGTACTACATAGTAGGCTAACCATTTTGCTCCTATGGTCGAATGGATTAGGCAACAGTCTTCTAAACTGTTTAATGTGGGTTCGAGTCCCGCTGGGAGTACAAAAGTCAGATAATGCTAGATGTACATAGGCACAATAAGATCTTCGGAACTATTATCTACATTAGCGAGACGTACCTTTATGGTTTGTAGCTAATATTTTAAAATACTTGGGATGTAGGCTTGGAAACAGCAATCATCTAAGGAACTAAAATATATGACTTAAAGTAGGTTTATAAACACCTTGATAAGTATGTAATTATGAAATCGCGACACAGAATGAGATTATCAAAAGGATTATAAATTGAAATTTGCATTTGCATAACAGCGCACCAAGTATTTTATTTAAGGCCGCATAGCTCAGTGGATTTTAGAGCGTTCGTCTACGAAGCGAAGGGTCGGGGGTTCGAATCCCTCTGCGGTCACTTAAGTCATTCGGTGTTATATGTGGGTTCGAGGCCCGCCGCAATGGAGATGACGACGAACTGGAATGTATCTCATCAGTGTTAAATCCCGTCCAAGCCTTTAGTAGGGAGTTACTGGTGAGTAAGGTCGGACACTGTTAAATCTGCAAGTAGTGCGCAATGCTTGTATGAATGACTTTTAAATGAGTATGTGAAGCAGATGGGATGTGATACTAAGTCACTTCTGAAACGTTTGAAAGTTTCCTGACGAGGTAAAACTGAGGAGTAAGTAAACTTAGACTATATTGGTTCGAATCCATTCATACTCACTATTTATATGGGGATGTAGCTCAGAACTTGGACAGAGCGCGATAAAACGAGTGTCGTGGTGGAAAATGTCTTGAAGGAGAAATCCAGGAGTTAAGTTTGCGGAAGCACCGAAAATGATAGGAATATCAAGTAGGGAAGCGCGTTTTATGTACCACCTTAAACATAGCGTGGGTTCGAATCCCATCATCCCTACATATGCTTATATAGTTTAATGGTAAATCACAGACGATGGAGAACACCATCTTGGGTGGAGATCTGAGTTCAATTCTCAGTATAAGCTCATAATTATTTAAATGTTTATAATTCAATTTATGAAAGCATTAAAAGATAAGAGAAAATTTGGTTGGAATAAAATACCAAAAAATCGTAATTGTAAAAAGTTTGGTATTCAACGTGGAGGTGTTTACAAATATAGAAATGCTTTACATATTTTGTTATTTCATACTGAAGGATGGGATCGCCCAATAGAACATGGAAATTATGATATGTTATATTGGACCATAAAAGATATTAAAAATTATTATGAACATTATAAAAATGGAGAAAATTTGTTTGAATATATAACAAGATATGAATATGATCCTGAAGCATTTTGGAAAACAACTTATGGGAGATATTATAGAACATTATTTGAACATATCGAAGAGTTATATAATACATTAAAACTAAGAGGTGATGTATGATCCTATGGTGTAACGAAGGCATAAATCTCTCCTAAAGATTAGGTATAGGTTTGACTCCTATTAGGATTACAAATGGAATTAGATTAATTTCTAGTTCCATTTTTCTTTATAATATTTGAATTTTTTTATTTATGTTCTATATTATATTATCAAACAAATAAAAAATAAAGATATGGCAAATTCAATTCCTTTTCACATGATTAACGAAGTAATGAACGTTAAGAAGTCAGAAACTTCAGGTATTGTTCCTGGTATGGGTGCTACCTATTTCATTGGTTCTGATAGTTATGCAATGGTCATTACTAAAGTTCTTTCTCCTAAGGCTATTATGATTGCTCATACTGTTCCTAGTCATGAGGATAAGTTCATTACTAATGAGAACGGTTTAGATATTCTTCCTGATGATCTTTTGAAGGAATATGAAAAGTTCGTTCCTGATGAGTTCGGTTATAGAGGATATAATGTTCCTCGTAAGTATACTCTTCGTAAGAACGGCCGCTGGGTTGAGGAAGGACATGGTCTTTGGGACTGTGGAGGAATTCATATTGGTCATGCAGAATCATACAGAGATCCATCTTTTTAATGATGGATTTTCTTATTTTCTTATCAACTTAATATAAATTTATGAGTATTATAAAAGCTATCAATAATGCAATAGTCCGAGCTGTTGAAAAGAAGTGGGATTGTATCTATATTCTTGTAGATGTACATGGAACAGTGTTCAAGCCTTCATATCTTAACGAGGAAAAATTTGAATTCTATCCTTATGCTAAAGAAGTTCTTGTTCAGTTTTCAAAAGCTCCTGGCATCAAATTGATTCTTTGGACTAGTTCTACAAAAGAATATATTGATAAGTATTTAGATGTTTTTAAAAACAATAAAATTCATTTTGATTATGTAAATGAAAATCCTGAAGTTCATAGATTGGAGACAGATCCTGTATCATTAGATCTTTCAGAGAAATTTTATTTTAACGTTGGATTTGATGATAAGTTTGGATTTGATCCTCATATTGATTGGAAATTGATTTATGATGGAATAAAGGACGATAAAATTTATTAAATATGGATTTAGATAAGGTTAATGAGGTTGTATTACTTCGTGATAAACGTGAAAATATTGAAGAGTTTTTGAAACGTTTTAATAATGAAAGTGGTAATGCAGGAGTAATATTTTATTCTGATGTCTTTAAAGAAATGATTTATACAACATTTCATGAGTTTGAAGATTTACAGAATGAATTGAATGATTATGTAAAGACTTGGGCTAAAGAGAAAATTGAAGAAATCGATAATACAATTAAATCATTATGAAACAAGTATTTTTTGAATGGAATGATGCTTTTGATGAGCCAAAAGATATTAAAAAACCAATTTTAGGATTAACAGAAAATAATAAATTGATTGTATTTAAAGATACAATAGGTAGAAAAGTAAAACATGATGAATCAGGACATTATACATATGTGGAATATTCTAATTGGGATCATATAGTTGATAAATATAACATTAAATATTGGACTTATCAAAGTGAGTTGATTGTATGAAAGATAAATTGTTTATTTATATATTCTTGGGAATAGTTTTAGTATTTGGAATTATCTTATGGGATTATGCTTTCCCAGAAATGAATTTTCAGAAAAGTATAGCTGCTAATTTATCAGTTTATTGCTTTTCATTTTTTACATCAGCATTCGTAGTGTTTGGTTTGAAAGATATTAATAATAAAAAGTAATAATTTATGAAGAAAATTTTGATTTTATTTGTAATGCTATTTGCATTTACCTGTGTATCATATGCAGGAGTTGGTGATGTTTTGACTAATAGTGTTGATTCTGTTTATCATGATGGTAAGGCTGTTGCTGATACATTATATCATGATGGTAAAGATGTTGTTAAAACTGTCTATAATGATGCTAAAACTGGTGCTTCAAGTATCTATCCTGATGTTAAGTCTGCTATTGTTTCTATTGGTAAGGCAATTGGTGTAGCTGCTGAACATGTATATGGGGTATTGGTTAAGAAGTATTTTGTCATTGGTGTAAAGGAATGTTGTATTATGATTGGTGGCGTCATCTTGTTCTTTATTGGATTATGGAATTGGAGAAAGTACACAAAGAACATGCAAGCAATTACATATGCAGTTGTTGTACCGTTGATTTTAATGATTATTGGTATGTGCACAGTATTTAGTGTAGATTATGATGCAATGCTTATGGGTCTTATCAATCCTGAGTATGGAGCTATCAATTATATTCTTGAGTATACAAAGGGAATCATTAAGTAATTACATAATTAAATAATAAGCATATATGTGGGGATATTATTTTAGTAGAAGCTCTGTAATAACATTTTTGATAATAATTGCTTGGCTTATTGCTAATATCTTTGTAAATGTTCCACCAGATTTTTTAAAAAAAGAAGGTGAAGTAATTCATAAGACATTGGTTCATAAAGAAGCTTGTCAATCAAATAATAATCATTATCATTATTTCTATGATTTCACTTATATGACAGATAATGGAAAAACTGTCACTATAAAAAATGAAGAGTTCAAAGATAATGAAGAAACTTATAAGAAATTTATAGAATCTAATGAATATTATACAATTAGTGGATGGTTTGTTGTCATATTTGTCATTTTATGTATATATGGTATTGTTGGTTTTATTGTAACAGCAGCAAATGATGGTTTTGATGATCTAGATGAATTTGTTGGTGGGTATGAAAATAGAATTAAAGCCAGAGAAATGAGAATCAATCATTTTAGAATTTTTTCTAATTTCATTGGATATGATGATCAACAGGATTATGAAGATACCATGAAAGCTATTGAAATGTATAGAAATAATGAAAACTATCAATATGCAGTAAGAAATCATTATCAAATTAATATTCCAACATGGAGTCAGATGTTTGATGATATTAAAGATTATTATTATAAGATTATAAATGAACGAAATAAATCTGATAAACAAAATAAATCTAAAGAAAAATATGGAGGATTCAAAGACTAAGAAATTTCCTATGCAGAAATGTCAAGATGAGATATTGACTAATAAATTTAGACAACTTCATTACGATATTGTTAATCAAATCATAAGATTCTGTAAAGAAAACAATATTGTTGTAGATGAGTTTCATTTGAATGCAGATGGATTGCAAGGATCTATTCCTTATGGTGAATGGGAATCTTGTACAGATTCAGGATTTTCTATGATTAAGTTTACGGATGAATACAACGATGTTGTATCTATGAAAAAACTAGTAGATGAAAAAGAATGGAAAAGAATTAAATTAGAGCAAGAAAATTTTCTTTTTAGCATGTAATTATGGATAGATATTCACAAGAATTACTTATAGATCAATTAATACATAACATAGATAATATTGATGATGATCTTTTAGAAAAACTTCGTAATCATTTGGATTTAAATTTAAGTGAAGAAACAAAGTATCTAAAATTTATTAAACTGTATGAAAAGGCAGATAATTTCATAAGCAAGCTTCTTAGTGTTCAAAATACTAAAAATTATGATATTTGGGAAATAATGTGGAATAAGCTTTTTGATGATCCTGGATGGGTACATCAAGCATATAAGCTACATAAATTTGATGCAGATATTATTGATAGTTCATATGAAGATGAAGTACGAGACATAATGTGGAAATGGAGAGAATCTGTTGATAATGTTAAAAAACTAATTAAAGAAGAATATGAAGTGGAATAAAGATGCTTTTGGAAACGAACTTAAAGTTGGAGATAAAGTTATAGCAGCAGTTACAATAGTTCAATCTCCAGGTTTAAGAAAAGGAACGATCATTAAAGAGACAGGTAAACCAGTATATGAAATTGATTGGAAGAAATATACTGGTGTCATTAATGATATAGATGAATGTAAAATTGAAGTACAGAAATATCTTATTCATTGGGATGAATTTTCTGTAAATGACTATTGGAATAATAAAGAAGGTCTGAAAGATACTGTTATCAAAGGAACTAATCTTATTAAAATATCATGATTATAATATTATAAATTATGAAAGATTTTTGTAATTTCTTTATATTTGACTTCATAAGATTTGGAAGAAAGAAATATCCTTATCTATTTACATTATCTATTATATGTGTAATATTTGATTATTATATGTTATTTAATAATACATATAACAAATTTACTATTATAGGAGCAACATGTTTGTCTATTTACTTTATTGTAGTTTATATTGCTTATTTAGATAAAAGATATAATGATTTGAAACTATGAATAAATTTTTAAATAACTTATTAGACATTCTTATATATACAATCATATTTGTATTCTTCTTATGGATATATAATCCTAATATGTCTGTAAGAGAATATATTGGTTTGTCTTTAATTTTTGGATTCTTTGCAGGAATGATTAATAATATAGATAGAACATTAAAAAATAATTGAATATTAATATACAAATAAACTATATTATTTTTATATAATAAATTGATCTTTTATATATTGGGCTCATTTTGGTATTTGATTGGTAATTTGATTATTAAAATCATGTCGACTTGATTATGTCGTTAAAGAATCAAAAACAATAAATGACGATGTAACAGAATATCGTATGGCTGCTTAATCCCTCAGGGATACCATTATTTTAGAATAGGTTATAAATAAGCATAGCCGGCGCAGTGAGAACCTACGGGTCGGGCAACAGAAGTCTCACAAAGGACCGTTTCTAAAAATTCTATTGTGGTCGTTAAATTAGAAGAAATAGAAATAAAAAGATTTTTTCTTATTTTCACGAAAAAGAAATAAAAATAAGATATTGAAGATAGAAATTTTCAAAAGCATGTAAATAGTTTTAATATGAAGGTTATTAAGACGACGGTTCGAATCCGTCTGGGTCCACAATTTAAGGTACGTTAATTCGTACCTTTTTGTTTTATATAAAATTCTAATAATATTGAATTTTTTATTATTTGTTCTATATTAATATTATATAATCAAACAAATATAATATGGCAAATATTAAAAAGAAATTAATTCTTCTTAAAGAAATTGAAAATCTTATGTATCAATTAGGTTGGCCAGAGAAGAAATATTTTTATGATGAATATTCTATAGATTCTATGAAGAATTATATTTCTTTACTTAATCATTTTCTTGATATTAAAAAAGATACTGGTAAGTCATTAAATTTATCTGAAGTAAATTTTATGTCTTTTGATTATGATTGATAAATATAATTTTTTAAAATTACTATATTATAATTGATAAATTTTATTAAATAATTGATATATGTATACAGACAAGAAAAACATTAAGAAGGATGTTCGTAAGAACGATGCAAAGAAGTTTAAGGTAAAAAACACTGGTTCTAAATTGGATGATCAAATTAGTGTTATTATTGTAGATGACCAATTTGATTTTGGCGATCCTAATGGAGCCCTTTATGTACCTGGTGGAGAAAATATCAATAAGCCAATTTTGGACTACATTAAGACAAATCGCAATAAGATTAATCAGGTTATTTTGACTCGTGACCATCATCCAAAGAAACATATGTCATTCAAGGAAAATGGTGGTCAATGGCCTGCTCATTGTGTTCAAGGTTCTGATGGCGAAAAGATTGCTAAGGAGCTTTATGATGGACTTATTGAAATGCGAATTCCATTTACTGTAGTTGATAAGGGTACTGTTGTTGATCGTGAAGAGTATGGCGCATTTGAACATCTTGCAACATTTCATCACTTGCATCCTAATGATCCACCTCATGTAAAGAACTGTTATTTTGCAAATTGTGAATCTTCTTCAGGTTGCAGAATTATCAATAATAATATTGTAGTATGCGGTATTGCTGGTGATTATTGTGTAATGGAAACTATGAAGAATCTTATTAGCCATTGGAAGAAGTTCAATATCAGTGTTCTTATGAATGGAACTGCTTCAATTGATGGAGGTACTGCTCTTAATGATTTCATTAATTCTCATGATAATATTAAAGCTATTTAATTATG
>Ga0247608_10000707_pt1 | contig 51834 bp, 111 predicted proteins | sample 176DNAGHGlowgp2_FD_193490 | JGI IMG/M metagenome (GOLD analysis project Ga0247608, IMG submission 193490) | Sheep rumen microbial communities from Palmerston North, Manawatu-Wanganui, New Zealand - 1766 DNA GHGlow gp2 | ecosystem: Host-associated > Mammals > Digestive system > Stomach > Rumen ...
TATGCTTCTCTTTATATGTTTTATATTCTTTATTATATAAATTGACAAAATAATTACCTATGTCTTTCAATTTAGTAATTATTTCAGGGTCACATTCGAATGCTTGATAACGTTTATTTCCTTCATCAATATTATCAAGTATCTCATGCATTTTATTTATAATTCCATTATATTGGTACATTGCATTTTCAGAAGTATAGTAATTATCTTGATAGATATTCTTATATTCCTGCATCCATCCCATGTACTTATAAGCATCATCATCAGAAGGTTTAAGCAACTTACCATTAAATGTTACTTCTCCCTTGAATCTAAAGAACTCATCTCCATACCAAGAATCTGTACAAGTTTCAAAGAACTCTCTTGTGAAGAGTTTTTTAGCCCGAAGTTCCGCTAATGTCTTTAAAAAATCATCACTTAATTTTCGTTTCATGCGTTCTTTATATCTATAAATATTTTACCAATAACTTTGTGAGCATTATACCAAGCACATACGTTTGCGACTACAAGTAAACTAATAACCAAATATTCCATATTATAAATCAATATTGTTAATAAATCTTCTATTAATCTAAATGTGATTCGATTCTCATTTCAATTCCTTTGGTCTTTGCAAAATCACGTACAATCTGATAATACTTAAGCTGCAAGTTTTGCATTTGGTACCAGATAGCTTCCACAGGGCAACCAATCTTTTTGAAATAATTGTAATCTTTCTTTGGAAGCTTTTTGACAATCATCTGAAGTACTTCATTGCCACGATATTTACGAGCAGCTTCATCAATTTCTGTGGCTCTTTTTGATTTACGATACTTAAGCCAAGTCATTCCACACCCCATACCAACGAATGCAAATCTTTGTTTCTTTCCATTTACATCAGGTATTTCGTCTTCAAGAATTGACTTGTAACCAGTTTCACCAAGAAAAGCTTGATACATTTCATCTATATGTTCCTTAAGATAATCAAGCAGTTCATCCCCAATAGTCTTTTTGGAATTCTTTCTTTTGTATTGAGGATCTCCAAGCTCTTGAATGAGCTTAGCTGCTTCCTCTTTTGAAAGAATCTCATTACGATAATCCTTCTTGGTAATGCAATAGAGGGCCCATCTCTGTCTTGGTGTAGCTGTATTATTCTGTTCCATATCTATATATTATTTACATATATAATATAGAAATTTCTATAAAAAATTCAAACAATATATAAAAATCCATCTACTTTCACAAGCAAATGGATTTAAAGAATCAAGTTTCGTCCAGGTCTCTTCAGATGAGTTTTTATAGTCTCCCTGGCTGACTGTCAATATGGTGTATTACAGATTCTGCTAAGGTAATCGTGGAGTCAAATAGCAATCTTCAGTCATTTTCACATTGACTCTATCACCAATTTTATATTTACGATATGTGGTGCCATCAACTGTACGTGTGGTCTCTTCCCAACCGGTATTTTTAGTACGATTGCAATACTTATAATAAATATGATATTCAGTTTCAGAAGCACGACCACCAACTAAATGCCAAGAACTACCAATATCTTCATACTTATCAAGAATGCATATCTCGTATGTGTCATATTTTGTTGGATGATTTTCCTTATAGCTTTTACTACATGAATTAATTCCACACATAATTAAAATTGCTAAAGGACAAATAACGAGCATTGCCTTCCAAAATGGATAATCACTATCGAAAAATCCATCAAAGTAATGTTTGAAAAAGTCTTTCATATTAGTAGCACTTAAAATCATCTTTGTTTTTATCAATCCAATCAAGTAGTTCTTCGCAAGCATCATCTACACTTACTGCATTACCAATGTACTCATTAAGAAAACCGATTGTGCTTGGAATTGAACGAGGAGTGTTCTCTGGTTCTACACATACAGAGAAAAGATCTTTATGATGAACATCTAAAGGATTGCGATAACCAATACAAAGCCTACCAAAAGCCGTTACCCACATTCCTACTTGATACAAATCATCCTTATAATAAATGTCCCTAGGAAGAAGTTCAATCTTATTCATATTATTTATATTTTATAGATTACCAATCAGGGTTTGCGTAAATCTTTTTTGCTTGTTTGTTCAATCCAAATTCCTTAAACCAGATAATTCCAGTTCCATTACACATGAACCAATCTGAGCACTCTTTAAGTGCTTCTCGAGCCTCTTCTTCAGTTTGGAAATAACCGGAAATCTTGCTTCTCCGTTCATCAACAGTGTTTTCGATGTAATAAATTCCGTTCATAATATTATTTATTATTTATTATTTGTTTTACAAATATAATATAGAAACAAATATAAAAAATTCAAATAATATTTAATTTTTATTAGATAATTTTATTGGATGTAGTGCATCGATTTTTACCCAAGTCATTTGACCTTGTTTTCCTTTGAATGTAATCTTTTTATGTTCTTCGTCTATAGTAAAATCAGACAAATGAAAAAGATCGGCATTACCAAAATCAACAAATATATCGTATTCTTTAAGAGTTTCAGCTAAATTCATATAATTATAGTATCTTTAACAATTTCAATCTCATCACAAAAAACAGCAGCATTCAAACAAAACTCATGATCATAATATTCAATAACTAACCCAGCATTACCATTCTTATCAACAACTGGTTTAATAGCAGTTACATCTTCAAATGGCAACTCATCTACTTCAATATTGTTTGAACCTATAAGTTTTAGTGTAAATTGTGGAAACTTGATTTTTCCATTCTCTGTAAAAATTCTATCTTCCATAATTAAATCTTCTTAATATATAAATCATAACAATTTGCACTTAGATCAATATCTTTATCATAGACTTGATATGTTTCCTCACCATAGACAATTTTATCACCTATATTAATAGGTCCTTCAAAGTGTTCAGTAGTACAAAAATTATTATCTAAAAACAAAGCATATTTCATCACTTAAACTTCTTATCATATTTATATTTTTCCCAAAGGTAAATCTCATATTGCATTTTTGCTCCTTTTAAGGCTAACTTAATAATAGGACTATAATCCAAACCCACCTCTCTCATTTTCCTATGTTGAGACTTTGTCATACAAATCCAAGGCTTGATATATTTTTCAAATACATCTTTATCTATAAAAGAGATAATTCCTTTACCATCCTTTTTAGTATACTTAGACTGTGCAAAACCATATTTACATGACCAAACTATAAATCTCCAAGGAATATATGTGCCATTCTCATCATAATAACTCCACAAATTCCTAAGCATTTGCTCACCACGAATTTTCTTGTATCTTTGGTATTTCATACTTAAAGCTTAATAATTTTTCCAGTTGACCAATCTGTTTCTACTTTATTAGGGAAATACTCATTATGCATTGTACTCAAGCTAAATAATGCTTGACCAACTTCAGGATGATATTCACCAGTTGTATTAAACCAAGGATCATTTATATCAAACTTGATATATCTGAAATGATAATTACCTGATGGACCTCCATTAGTCTCACGCTGATCCTTAATATACTGTTCAATGGCATCCCTCATATACTTTTTATTTGAGAAGATACCAAAAACCATTGATGCACGAATTAACAAATACATAACTTAACGAAATTTCCAAAACTTAAATGTATAACTTGTAACTGACTCACTCATAAGATGAAAATTGTTGTCACCATTCTTGTCTCTTTTAATGAGTTCTTCAAGAATATCAGCTGTTGAAATTTTTGACCAATCTATCATAATTCAAATATTTAATTTTCAACCCAACCATAAGAATCACAATAATATTTTTTGTCGTTCAATATAACGATATCACTAACAGAAAGACTATGTCCTTTGTAATCTTCAGGATGATTAATATTCAGTAAAGTAAAAATCTCTTCAAGAATTTCATATTCATCAGTCTTATCAGTCTCAATATTACCTTCATATGTCTTCTCATAATACTCAGGATGAACATAATCAATACTATCTAATGACCGATAAGCATATTTACAAAAAATCTTTTCCTCTGCCTCAGTACGTGGGAATGGAATTTGTAAAACTGTATATTTCATATATATCTGTTTAATTACAAATATAATATAGAAATTAAATTAAAAAATTCAAATTATATTTAAAAAATTCTTGATAATTGATCCACTAATTTAAGCATGGTTGGTATTCTATATTTACCATACATGTATTTAACCGTATATAATACAATAATTGGTGCGCCAGTTGTTTGTACATATAATGGAGTTTTAGATGTTCCTCTTAATATTTTATAAGATATTTTGTCACAATCACCAAATTTAGATTTAGCAATTCCATATATAATTTTATGTTGACCATTTTTTATTAAATAATTCCATAAATGTCCTCCTAAGCCATCCCATTCTTTATCTCCACTTTTTAATTTTATGTAACCATCTACAATTATAGCATGTACAGAATCCCATATATCTGAATGTTCTTTTATTAATTTTTTAAGTATCTTTTTAATACCTGGAAGTTCTCTTTTATAAAATTCACCTGGTACATATTTTGATGTTACTTTTGTATATATTGTATCTTGATAAATTGGAACACTCTCATCTTTATTAAATACTACTAATGATGTATTACATATATCATCTTTATAATAAGAATCTAATGCTAATAAGATTGTTTTACTCATAATATTTTTAATTCTTTTTAATCTGATTTCTTAATTCGTTATAATCATCAACATGCATATATGCCCCACAATCATAATCTTCTTCTCGAGGATCATCATCATTTATATCATCAAAATAATAACAATCTTTAATTGGATCAAAATCTAAGCAATCAGGAAAAATATTTTTTCCACCATTAACACAAACTTGACATCTTCCTAAAAGTTTCTTAGATAACTCTTCTCTTTTGTACATATTAGTCATGTATTGTAATATCTTTGAAATATTCTTTTAAATATGTTTTATAGTTGTTAGTCACATACAATTCATTTTTATCAATATAATAACAATTATCTTTGAATCCATCGATATAATCTACATTGACAATTTCTGATCTATTAATGTAAACAAAATTTTCATTGTTATTTAACATTTTTGCTATTACCGACAATTGGTGGTTAGCCATAATGGTACGGTTATTTGTAAGAAATATAACTGTACTATTTTCAAAAGCTCTTAAGAATTTTATCTCATCATATTTTATCCTTATCCATTTTTCATCAGTATTTACAAAAAATGAATCACTTATTTTATATCTATTCATAATTATTTATTATATATGTGTCTATAATTATCTAAAGGTCCCATAAAATCTGGATATAAAAATGAAAATTGGCTAGCACCTAACATAATTAACCCTGAACTTTGAGAATCAAACCATTGCCTTACTTCATCTTTATTTGGATAATTCTCATCATCTTTCATTCTTACATTATATTCCCAAATAAGTTCTTTAGTAGCATCACGAAGTAAATTCATTTTAAGATACCCAAACATAGCATCCGGGTGTTCTAAATAATATTTCTTCATCTTTGTTTTACCATCATTAGTTAATTGGTAATGATCAGAATTTAATTCTTTTTCGAACATTTCCATAAACTTATCTAAATGAGGTAAACCATCTTCTTTGATTTGATTAATACTTCTTCGGACAGCACCAAAGAAATCTGGTTCTCCTTCTTTTACTCCATATAGAGCTGCAAAATCAATGTTTTCTATTTGTTCCATATTATTTTTTAATTATTCGTGATACATGAAAAGAATATACCATCTCTATTTCTGGTTCATCATAAAGATATTCATGTTGTGGATTTTGATTACCAATATAAGGTCCCCATTTATGCCATCTCCAACCACCACGTTCTGGTTGTCTATTTTTTACATGACGACAAAGAAAAATTACAAACTTTTCATTTGAGTTTTGATAATTCTTAATTTCCGGAATCTTTTCAAAAATTTGCTCCCAATTATCACAAACTCCATAAGGATGACTCATATAAATTTCTTTGTCACCTCTTTCAAGACACCAATCAAGAAATTCAAAATGAAGTTCTGTTGCAAGTTCTACTGGTACATACTCATGTGTTCTAAAATCTATTCCATTGAAATTCGGATCATTACAATCAAAATATTCATATACTCCAGTAGATAGTTTTTTAATCACATTATCCCAAATAAGATTCTTATGATATTCTGCAACTTCATCACCATAAGCTTCTCTAAGTATTTCAATAGTTTTCTCTACACCTGGATAATTCCAAACTTTATCTTGTGGATTATAATTTATATCTACAAACATATTATTTACAAATTAAAAATTTATCACATAGTCTTGTTACAATAACTCCAAAAAATGCTCCAATAAAAAACGCAATACCAATTGAAAATATAATATCACCCATTATTAATAAATTTTGCTAATGTTCTTGCTTGTAAATCAACCATTTTTTCAATTACTTCATTAACTTTATTTTGAATATCTTCTACTGATTCATTTACTTTAATTTTACGTCCATCCCATAATTGAATTTCTGTATAAGGTTTTCTTTTAATATCATAAGAATATCCTCCTGGGCCACGATGGTCATAATCATAGATTTTAGTTTCATCAAATTTACCATTCATTATTTTAATATCAGATGGTCTTATTGAAATAGTTTCTTCAGGCCATGCATTAAATACATTTAGAATAATAAATGGCTCAAGCTGACGTGCTTCTCTACTTATTTCTGAAGCCTTTTCTTGTTCTGATTTTAAAAGTTCTTGATTATGCCTTTTAATTTCTTCGGTTTGATTATTAATTGCCCTAATACGTTGTTCATTACGTTCATTATCAGCTCTATTATATTTTTGAGCAAGAATAATTGCTTCTTCTGTTGTTATTCCAAAAAGTCCCATTATAATTCTCCTTTAAATATTAATACTTCATTTCCACGTTCAAGTTGGATTTGGTCAAGCCATTTTTCTCTTTGATCTTCCAATTGACCTGTCTTATTATAATCTGCAATTTTTGCTTTTAAAATCTTAATAGCAGTTTCTTTATTTTGAATTTGACTTCTTTGCTCTTGACAAACAACAGTAATTCCTGTTGGTATGTGAACTACTCTTACACATGATTCGGTACGATTAACATGTTGCCCACCAGCTCCAGATGCTCTCATTACATCAAATCGAACATCCTTCATATCAAGTTTTACCTCATTATCTTTATATTCATAAAACTTGCAACCAACAAACCAATTCTTACGTTTATGATTAGGACGAATATTATTCTTTGTACAAATATATTTTATCGTACCTTCCCATTTTTTCTTTATTTCGGTTAAATCATCAGGTGAACCACATAATATAGATTTACACCCATAGCAATCACCATCTTCATAATTAATTACTTGTATCTTAAAACAAAATTTACTTGCTTCTTTTACAAAAAGTCTAAATATATTATAACAAGCTTGATTACATTCCTCAGGTCCTCGACCGGCGGTGAACTGTATAAACCACTTATATTCCATGTTTACATCTTTTTATGTAATAACTCTTCTTTTACATATAAATTCCAATAAAGCTTATTAAGAGCTTCCTCATAAGATTTACCATAACAACAATAATAGAAATGAGCATAATTATAAGGTTTATACCCTGCATAATAATGCTCACCATTATTGTAATTATTAGAATGGTTTCTTAAATATCCTAACTTAAGGTCACACCATACCTTTTTATTTTTATTTTTATTATGTTTGAATAGTTTTCTTTCTGGGATGTCTAATCCATAAGCTAATTTGAAATATTCTCTATAAGCTTCTACTTTATCGGTATATGTATATCCTACTTTTTTCCATTTATTCCACCAATGTTTCTTTGATTGTATTTCCCAATAATCTGACCCTCCCATATTTAGAAAGGCAAATGGTGTCAACCAAAGAAGTGATGTATCAATATGTTTAATCCTATATTTCATCTTCACATTTCATATATTCATCCCAACATTCAGGACAAGTACCACTAATCAATAATTCACGTTTAGAAGCTGGCCATCCTAAAAGTATATCTTGAATATGTTCTTTACGTTCAACAATTCTTCTATATTGGTCATTAGTTAACTCTAACTGATGAACCTTTCCACAAAATGGACATGGTTGAGTAGTTACTATCATATTTACCTTAAATATTTAAATTTAATAATTACAATATAATATAGAAACTTTATAAATATTATTTAATTTTTTAAACTGTTAAAAATGTTAAATATGTCAATTTTAAATACTATTTTTATAAAATAAGATCTCATTAAAGTAATAAATATATATAATTTATGAATAGTGAGAGCATTAGTCATAGGTGACTTACACTTTGGCATTAAATCTAATTCATTGCTATGGTTAGAGTCACAGTTGAAATTTTTTAAAGACCAAATATTTGTCGAAATTGAAAACCAAAATGTTGATAGGATATTGTTTTTAGGTGATGTGCACGATGTCCGATATTCAATAAATCAACAAATAGGAATAGAATTGAAGAAGTTATTTAGGGAGATGTTAGATAAATTCAAAGATAAAGAATTTATAATATTAGCTGGTAACCATGATTACTATTCACCATTAGAAGAATTTTCTGAATATACCGCTTATGAAGTATTATTTGGTGAAGAATTCTATGATGCACATCCTAATTTAAAGGTAATTTCAAAAGATCCATATTTAGATGAATATGGAAATTTATTTTTGCCTTGGTATTGGACTGAGAATTCTTATCATTTTGATGAGATTCTTTACAATTATGATTTTTCAAGAGAAGTTAAAGCTGTATATTGTCATGCAGATTTAATGACTTGGCCAGGAGCACGTATTGGTTCACTTAAAGGTTGTCCTGTATATTCAGGGCATATTCATGATATTCATATTGATGAATTATCAAATCTTTATAATTTAGGTGCAGCAGTTGCATTAACATTTAGTGATGTAAACCAAGAACGTTATCTTTATGTTATTGAAGATTACAAGATTGTAAATAAAATTGCTAATCATACAACACCTAGATTTATAAGAATATATGATGAAGATATTTTTACTGCAAATGCAGAGACATTTGATAATTCTTATGTTCAATTGTGTATTTCTTCATCAAACATAAATAAAGCTAAATATGTTGAACAAGTAAAATATCTTAAGACAACATATGTAGATGCAAATATAAGGGTTCATGTTATTGATAATGATACAGATATCAATACCTTAAATGTAGAAGGATTCCAAACAAATATATCTAAGTATATTGAGCAAAATATTCCTGAACATCTTGATGAGAAATATGAACTTATTACAAATAAACTTAAAGAATCTTAATGGACGTTAGTAAAAGAGACCCAATAGATGTTATAAGTGAAAGTTGGATTGAACAAATAACTAAAGAAGTAAATAAATCTATTATTAAAAAATTAAAAGGTCAATATTCTTATTATCATAATCCAGAAAATGATAAACTTTATAGGGATAAATACAAAATTATAAGTAGTGGTGATAAAGAAATTCCTTTTAATGTTTATGTTAAAATAAATGAACTAATTAATAAAGAAATTAGTCAAGGATATATTGAATGTAAATATAAAAATCAAAATGGTAAAATTATCAATTATAAAATATCATTAGATAAATTACATTCAGTATCTTATATTTGGGATTATATAGAACCTAATTCTATAATAAGAATGCATCAAACAGAAAAAGAATATAAAAAATCTCAAGAACCATTACAACCTATATTTTTGAATTATGAATTAGATTTGACACATACACCAGCAATTGGAAATTTTGTAAATAATAAAACAATTGTAAAAGGTAAATATTATATGGACCCATTAAAATGATTTTAATAAGCAATACTTGTGTTAATTCTATAATTTACAAAGATTATTATAAACAACCATATAATAATCCATTTGTAAATTGTTTTATAGGTATAAAAGATTTTACAAAGTTAGTATCTGAATATTCAAGATCATTAAACCAAGGATATAAATTCTATGTAGATTACTCATTAGAAAGAAAATTGATTAATGATGATTTTAAGTATATCAAAATGCTTACTGGAATTTATAATGATCGAATAAAGATAAATTATTTACATGATACCAATCGTAAGTATGATTTGGAATATTGTTGTGAAGAAAATCTAAGAAGATTTTATAGATGGTTAAAAATCAAAGATAAAGAATTAACTATTTTTGTTTATGTGCAACATCCATTAGATACTGAGGATGATATTCATAGACTTATCAATTTAAATCTATGTAATAATTGTAGATTAAGGGTATATACTTCATATGCATTTTCAAGTTATTGTGATTGGCATCAAAGAGAAAAACCTATAATAGATCAAAATTATAGGGCAAGAGATGTTTATACATCAGTTATATATGTTAAGCCAAAATCTTCACCAATAATTGAATTTGATTCAAGTAATTACTTATGTAACCCTTTACAAGATATTTTAAGAAAAGAATGTTTTAATTTAATAACAAAAGATATTTGGGAATATTTACAAGAAAATAAAATTGAATATAATACATGATATTACATAATATTAAGATAACAAATTTTAAATCCATTTATGGTACACAAACATTTAATTTTGATAATCTTAAAGGATTAATTAAATTATCAGGTCCTATAGGTAGTGGTAAGACAACTTTAGCTGAAGCTATTCTATGGGGTCTTTATGGTACAGTAAAAGGACAAAACAATACTCAATTAGTAGCTTGGAACACTAAAGCTTGTGAAATAGAATTAAACTTAACTTCGAAGAATAAGGAAATACATATAATTCGTAATATTAGAGAGCCACTTATTATAGAAGTAGATGGCAAGACTTTATCGGCATCTAATAAGCGTAACTCCCAAGAAATTCTTGAAGAAGAAATATATGATGTGCCTAAGTTAGCCATTACAAAAATGTGTGTAATATCTTTTAGTGCATTCAATAGCTTAGCTTCAATGAATCCAGGTGAAACTAAACAATTCTTAGATGATATATTTGGATTCAAATTATTTACTGATTATAATAATGAAGTTGTAATTGAACGTAAGAATCAACAAAATGAATCAATTAAACTTCAATCAGTTTATGAAGAAAATCTTAAACAAATAGAGAATTTAAGACAAAAACAAGCAACACAAACAGTTCAATTAAAAGAATCATTAAATGTTGATGAATTGCAAAATAATAGAACTGAATTGGTTAATCAAGGTATTGCATTAAAGAATAAGAAAGCAGAACTTAAAGCCGAAAGAGAACAAAAAGATAGAGAATATGATTCTAAAATCCAAGTCTTTAAGGATAAAATGACCGAGGCTGCTACTTTAGGTAAACAAGCTAAAAATCATTATAACACATTCAAATCTGGTATATGTCCAACATGTGGTCAAAAAATAGATCAAGCTCATATTGATGAATATAAAACTAAGATGGAAGAATATGCTAAGGTTTATAGAGATAATGAAGCAGAAAAGAATAAATTAGAATTAGAGAAACAACAAACTCATGATTCATATCACCAACCAATGGTAAAATGTGATGATGATATGGATATACTTCGTAAGAAAATATCTTCAATAGATGCTGAATTAAAATCTTATAATGATTCAGTTCAATTATTGAATGATAATTTTGATGAACTTATTAATGAATATGAAGAGAAGTCACAGAAATTAAAGAAAGAATTAGATAAATGTGATATAGAGATTGCCGAATGGAATGAAATGAATGAATTGTTTACAAAGACACTTCGTTATAATCTTCTTGAAACTTTGATACCACATATAAATAAATCAATTCAATTCTTTATTAACAAATTAGACCAATCATATAAAATTGAATTTGACCAAGAATTCAAAGCTCATATATTTGTAGATTCATTTGACAAAGAAATTGCTTATAATAATTTATCTACAGGTCAACGTAAATCATTAGACCTCGCAATTATATTTGGTATCTTGCAAAATGTGATTACATCAGTTGATTTTAATGTTTTCTTATTGGATGAATTATTTTCAAATATGGATGCCAATACACGTAATATAATGCTTTCATTGTTAAATGAGACAATGGATAAAGATAATTCTGTATTTGTAATAAATCACGCAGAAATGCAAGATGATTATTTTAAACATAAAATTCGTGTTGTGTTACAAAATAAAAAGATTGTATCTGCTTCTAAGAAAGCAGGAGAAGATGTAATTGTTAAAGCGTCTAAGTATGAATTAATCAATTTTTGATCAAATTATTTTTAAATAAACATAAATTTTAATAACAACAAAATGAAAAAACTAATCTTTAGTTTGTTATTTTCTTTAATTTTAGGATTTGGCATTAGTTCTTGTTCAAAAGATTGGAATGTTTATAATCCTGAATTAGCCCAACAAGAAGTAACAAGTAATATAAGTAAAGTTTTTGGAGTTGAATTCCCAGAAACACAAGATTGGTGTACAGCAGTAAATAGTTATATTAAAGTTCATGTAAATAGTGATGATGAAACTATTAAAGTTGTACAGATTCTTTTATCAAATGTAACTGATTCTGTAAGTACTCTTAGATTACTTAATCAAGCAGAAGTACAAAACAATGATGTAGTATTTTTTACATTTGATACACCTAAAGCTTATACAAATTTATTTATAGCTTTCATTAATGATAAAGGACAATATTTCTACAAACCTTTTAATATAGGTGGAGGAGATGTTTATTTCAAAACACCAAAAACAAGAGGACTAACAAGAGCTTTATCACAAGACTATCAAATTCCTACAAATATCCCAGTAATTGGTGGAACAGTTGAATCATATGCAAATTTACGTAATTGGTTACCTGGTGAAGTATTATATACTTATGATTACCAAACATTAAACGCAAATGATTATGATAATGAATTCAAGTCTATTTTTAGAGGTGTTATATTTAATTACTTCCCAAATGGAAGAGCATACAATAATCTTCCTAAGATAAAGAAAAGCGGTTATTATAATGAATCATCTTATCCTATTACAACAGGTGATGAACCTATCATAGTTTCTCCTGTTTATAAGAATGATGGTGGTTATTATGAAGTTTGTTTTGGTGATTTATATTACTATTACTATAATGGTAATACAGAATTATCAAGAGAAGAAATTGAAGCTTTACCTAAATATAAAGCAATTGATTTAAGTGAAGTATATTCAAATGATGTTAATAACCAAATTGAAAAATCTAAATCTTATGTTTTAGTTTATTGGGGTGATAGTCAACCAGAAGTTGGTACAACAGGTTCTTATCAATTCCCAACAGGTTATAAAATTGGTTTCATGTATCGTTCTAAAACAGAGATCAATAAAAAATCAAATGGTTCTACATATACAGATAAAACTAAACAAGGAGAACTTTATGGTGATGGTCGTTTAAATTACAACATCAATAATTATGGTTCATTTAAATCTTCTAAATTAGGTGCTACCGAACCAAGAATGGCATGGATGTCAGTTAATGAGCATATGTTCTTATGTGTTGAATCTGGAACTGACTCTGATTATAATGATTTAATTCTTGAAGTTGAAGGTGGAATAGAACCTTTTATAATTATACCAGATGACCCAGAAAATCAATATTACACATTCTGTTTTGAAGACCAACGTCTTGGTGATTATGATATGAATGATGTAGTATTAAAAGGTACTAGAATAAACAAAACACATGTTCAATGGACTTTAATGGCTACTGGTGCTATGGATGAACTTTATATATTTAATGTAGAAGGTCAACATATTAATCATAATACAGAAGTACATGATATATTTGGTAAACCAAAGCAATTTATAAATACTTCTAAAAATGACCATACTCCTTACATTACTGATATTGTAGAAGTTGATCCTAATTATAGTTTCTTAGATGTAACTACACAACCTTATATTTATGATGTCTCTAAGAAATGGTATGTTAAAATTGCAAGAGTTGGGGAAGACCCACATGCAATTATGATACCTTATGATTTTAGATGGCCTTTAGAACAAATTTGTATAAAGAATGCATATCTAAGATTTAATGAATGGGGTCAAGGTTTAATCGAAGAAACAGATTGGTATAAATACCCTATTGAAAATAGAGTTTATTAAATAATAAATGGAGCTACTTTCACAAGTAGCTCCATTTTTCATAATCAAATGTTCAAAAATATCTTTATCGCTCATATTTATAATTCCATACAGTATTGATTGAATCATACATCGACTTGCAATCGACTTTACATTCCTTAATGTCATAATTCATCTCCACAAACTTCTTCACAAAGTCAAGAGTAAGATAGTCTTTGCAGCTATTATAATACTGCTCTCGCCAAGTATATTTTGAAAAATCTGTCATCTTTTTGAAGAGAACTTCAGGACTCTTCTCACCTTCCTCAAACCATACCTGGAGATCTTCAAGGAGACAACGAATTTCATTAAACTTCATAAGCTGCTCATAAGTAAGCTCTGGATAAATCTTTCCAAACTTTCCAAAAGCAATGATTCGTGTGGCCCACATATATTCAGTTTTTCCATCCTTACGCCATCCCTTGATGTACTTCGAGAACCATTCATTCAAATTATATTTCTTCTGATAAACTCCATAGTTATTATAACCACGAGTATAAGAAGCTTCCTCTAAACCTTTAGAACCATCAACTACAGCGTTCTTTACATTGCAAAGCCACTTCCAATGGTCATAAGGACGAGAGTTTTCATATTTACCATCTGAAAGCTGACCTTCCATCTCCATAAAGTAAAGACACATTGCTGAAGCATTCTCGAAATGAATTGTAGTATTCTTTGCCATTGTTTAATTTGTATTTATTTTACAAATATAATATAGAATTTTTTTCTAGAATTTCAAATAATATTAAAAAATTTTTAAACCTAACCGTAATTAGTAACGGCTAGGAATCTTATTGTTATCACGAAGCCAAAGGATTATCTCCATACGAAGCTCATCATTAAGGACGTGATTATCAAGCTCATTAAATACTTGACCAACACTCATTTGGCTAACATCCCAAAATCGGCTATCTACCTCATAAACATCATCAAGATAATCACGAACATCATTAGCTTTAGACTCCATATCATAATCTGGAACATAAAGATGCCAATAAGGATCCTTGATTGCCCACATTGGGAGCTCAAGATCATCTAGATTCTTAGGAAGATTATCCTTATCAAATATCAACTCTTTATAGTCATTTGGCTTCCTAAGTCGCATCTGAATATCCTTTCTGTCAGGATTATTCAAAACCATATCAATGGCCTCATTAAGACTGTAGTTCTTATTATCAAATGGTTTCCAATATATGTAATTCATTTCTTTGTAACTTTAATTAAATAAACATTTTTCCAATTAACTTTATAAGTCTTTCTAAGTTTGTTAATATTACAATAGCCAATATCAGGTATAATTGTAAACTTATCATCTCCTTTATTATCATGAAACATCTCAGTAATATGGCCATAAATTCGACCACCTGATGTATTAGCCATAACAGTCATTCCAATTTGCATCTCATGACCAAGACCATCATAATAACTTTCAAACAATGTACTCATATCTTTATTATTTGTAATATAAATATAGTATTTTTTATATATTATTCAAAAAATAATTTAATTAAATTTGAAATTAACATTTTTTAATATTCTATTTTATATAAATAAGTATGTAGACTTTATTGACTTTTGATATATAAAAGTTATTTTTTATTAAATAACAAATAAATATATATATATTATTTTTTATGGCTAATATTAGTGACGAAGAATTGTTAAATTCAGGTATTTTAAACCAGATGCCAGATGCTACAGTTAATCAAGATCAAGTTGGTCCAGAACCTGCAGTAGAACCAAAAGAAGTTGATGAGGCCGTAGTTGAAGCACCTAAAAATGAAGCTGCACAATATCTCGGAACAGAATTGTTGCATAAACCAGGTGAAAATCCATTTAGGGGAGATCCTGAAGAAGATAAGAAGATTATTGAAAAGCATAAGCTTTCAAGAATAGGTGATACCATTGGAGAAAATGCATTCTATCGTGATGGTTGGATTGATGTAGATAAGAGACTTCTTGGCGAAAGAGCAATTTTCTATCCAGAAGATTGGGAATTCCGTGTACGTCCTGCTACAGTAGAAGCAATTCGTAACTGGTCAACACTTGATGATGAAAATGCAAATTCTATTGATGATGTATTTAATGAAATTCTTAAGAGTTGTGTTTCTATTATGACTCCAATTGGACCACTTCCATGGGGAAATATTTGTTCTTGGGACCGTTTCTTCTTCTTGCTTCTTGTAAGAGAATATACATTTACCCAAGGTGAAACAAAGATTAAGTATGAAGAAGATTGTATCAATTGTGACAACCCAGTTACATTTGAACTTAATTCACAATCTCTTATGTATGAAATGCCTGATCCTGAGGTAATGAAATATTATGACCAAAAATCTCGTACTTGGACAATTGATCCAGAAGAATTTGAAGTCGAAGGTCAAGATATTGTTAGATTATATGTTCCAACTCTTGAAAAGGATGCAAACATTAAAGCATGGGCTATTGCAAGATTACAAGAAAATCGTAATCGTAAGATTGATCAAACATTCTTGAGATTCTTAATGTGGATGGCTCCAAAGATTTCTAAAGACACTACTATCTCTCAAAAGCAAATTAAGGGATATGAAATGACATTCAAGTCTTGGGATGCTGATATGTTCTCATTTATGGATGATGTACTTAGAAATATTATTGTGATGCCTTCTTCTAAATTAACTGCAAAATGTGAAGTTTGTGGTGAAGAAATGACATCTGAAATACGATTTCCAGGTAGCGTCAGAGACTTATTCAACGTACAGAAGAAGCACAAGAAGTTTGGTAAGAAGTAATCCAAATGCCCAATCATTAAAAGATTTAAAGCATGAGGAAATACTTGAATTAATGCTGGAACATGCTATTTATATGATGTTCCGCATTAATATGAAAAATTTGGTAAAGAATAAACTTTATATTTGTAAAGAATATCATATACAACCAAGTGAATTGGATAGAATGGTATATTATGAGTATGAATGGATATTAGAAGAGATTAATATATTACAGAAAGAACAAGAAAAACAAAATGAAGCTCAACAAAAAGAATATGATTCTATGAGGAAGAATATGAATATGGGCCAAATGATGAACAATATGAAATCTTCAATGCCAAATATGGGAAGTATGAAAATGCCAAATATGGGACAATTAAAAATACCAAAATTTTAGACAAGTATCATTTAGATACTTGTCTCTTTTATTTTATGTAATTTATTAGTTTCAATTAAAGAATTTTTGATTGTTATTCCATCTATATCTTCACAATTTATTATTTGATTAGCATTTGGATTATTGAAATTTTCAATAATTATTTGGAAAATATTGTGTTTTGATGAAAAATGGAAATCTTCCCTATTACCTATATATTCACAATTGTTTAATATAATTTTACCTGTATTTTTATTTTGATGAAATCCACAACCTCGATTATATAAAGATTTACAATTATCTAATTGAATATTGTTAGTTGGTAAAATTATTGATATATTTTCTGGTCTTAAACCACCTAATTTAAATCCCATTCCATTACCATAATTATGATAAGCTTTTAAATCAACATCTTTAGATATTGTAGGATCTTTTAATAATCTTTTATTTTGAGATAAATCAATTTCATATAATCCATTATATTGAGCTATACAATTTTTTAATTTTGTATATTTTTCTGATTTGTTTACTCTTTGGAAAAAATCAAATCCATCATCACCATTATATTCACTTAAACAATCAATAAATTCATTTCCTTCACCTTCAAATAATTTATCGGCAAAACCATCAGAATTAAAACCAAAATGTTCTTTGTCATCCTTATATAATCTATAATCTAAATTATGATGTGAATAGCATTTCTTAACAATGTTGTTACCATTATAAAGCATAAATCCACAATCACAATTGTATGATGTTTCTATGTTTTCAAAAATATTATGATGACCAAAACATTGTAAACCTCTGAATGGAGAATATTTAATTGAAATATTTTTTAATTCTAGATAGTTACCATAAACATTGATTCCATTATTTAAATTTTCTTTACAATAATCTTGGTAAGGCATATCTGAAAAATCAAATTCTACATCTCCTTCTCCAATAATTTGTATTTTATTTTCTTTAGTACCTGAGCAATTAATATTTAAGGTATCATTAAAAATATAAACACCAGAATAAATAATACATACATCTCCAGGTTGTAATTTTTTTAATGTTTTAGATAAATTACCTGGAAATCTATGTATTGGTGAAGTTTCAATATTTGAATTATTTGAACAATAATATTTCAATTATTATAAGATTTTTTTAAAAATAAAAAATGGATATGAAATCATCCATATCCATTTTATCTAATATATAGAAAATAAATTACTCAGTGGTATCATTGTTATTATCATCTACAACCTTCTCCTTATCCTTCTTTGTAGAAGTCTTCTTAGTGGTAGATTCCTTAACAGTTTTGGTCTTAGGAGTTTCATTTACAGGAGTCCCAAAGATGTTAAAGTTCCCATTCTGGAGCATATTCATAAGAATAAACTTCTCCATCATATCTGACTTGTTACCATCCTTATTACCTAAAAGCATCATGAACATCATTGGGTTATTCATCATATTACCCATATTTCCACCATTCTGCATCATGGAAATCATAAGGAAAGTTTCCATATCAAACTTTTCACTATCACCAAATGCCATTAGCATTAAAGGATTAAATCCATTCTGATTATTAGCAAATGCATTACCAAACATATTAAGAACAGTGCAAACTGTCTCACCATTTGTAAGGGCATCACGAGTCTTGTTCAAGATAACATTAAGACCGTCGAAGCAAAGAACTTCAAGCTTAGTAGGTGTAACCTTAGTTACCTTACCATACATTGCTTCCTTACCTTCTTTGACAAGAACAACATCATCAACCTTAACCTGAGCATAAGGACGATTGATAAGATAAACTGGGAAGTCCATTACAAACTCAGGATCATAAGAAATAACCTCGTTATCACTTGCAATACCTACATAATTCTCTTCATCACCAACAACCTGTCTAAGTACAATAGTACCATCAAAAGTCATTTTCAACTGGCCAGACTTAGTAGGCATATACTGGCTCTTCATCTTCTCAAGCATACGCTTGAACATTCCATTTTTACGTACTTCCATAAAATTTAATTATTAAAAAATTTGTTATGTTAACTCAATTACATTTAAATATAGATTTCTAATATTATAAAATTCAAACAATATTACATAAAATATGCATTTAAAAGATTACCTAAATACATTCTAATTTCCTTTTCGTATGTCTTCCATTTTTCTTCTGACAACTTATTTTCCATTTCCTCTCTACAATTTAGAGGACATTGCTTCTTAGACATATGAGAGCATTCCCAATCAATCATAAGAGCATACCAATCTACTTTATCCAAACCATGTTTTAGGCCATATTCTAGATGATGTTTATTATGTTCACGATGCCACTTCTGAACTTTCTCATATGGCCAAAATAACTTCAACCATGGTTTCTCAAAATCATGAAAAAGATATTTGAATTTCCAAAGGCCTAAATTAAGTGCACAAACTTGAAATGAACACCAATGGGCAAACCAATATGGGAAAGAACTTTTATCTTCTTTTCCAAACATAAATAAATTACAATAATCTTTTAAGACATCATCAAATGTGCTATAAAGATAATAACGTAAAGAATTTTGTTCTATAACTACCCAAGGCTTTGGATTACCTTCATCAAATGATTTATTTACTTTTTCACAAAGTGCTAAATATTCGTCTTTTCCTAAATGTTCAATTAACCATACTGTAGCTTTAGAACTATCTGGGTCTGACTGCATATCAATTACAATAACAGGTAGACGTCTCTGAAACACACTATATCTTTTCTGTAATTCAATCATATAATTTTATTAAATATTAAATATTATTAAATACCGTGCTCTTCAAGATATTTCTTCTGACGTTCTTTACGTTCTTTAGCCGATTGTCTCTTCTTTTTCTGAAGTTCCTTGTAAGCATCAGAATTTAAATATTCTATATTAGCTTCAACTGCCTTTTTAATAGTCTTCTCCAAAGCTTTCATCTCACTTTCATATTCTTCAAGAGGCTTAAGCCGATATTCATGCTTCAACTTAGTCTTATCATCAATAAACTTAAAGTCCTTTTTATATTGCTTAATATATTCATTAGCCTCATTCTCGGACATTGGAGTAGTTTGCCAAGCATACCAATTACAAAACACTTTACCTTCAGAGGTCCAATGTTCATAACGACATTCAATAATAAATTTATTTTCCATATTATATATTTTAATTACATATGTAATATAGAAAATTTTATTTATTATTCAAATTTGGCATTGGAAAATAATGATATTTGAACCAATTATTATAAATTCCTGAAGGATCAGAAACGTGGTCTTCTAATTGTTTACAAAGCCTATCCCATTCCTTAAACTTCTTATATTCCTTTATGTATGGATTATCACTTTCAGGATATCTTTCATGATGTGTATATTCATAATCTTCGCATGTTTCTGGTGTTTCCATAGTTTTATCGATATCACTATTCATCCACCAATACCCATAAGGATAAAGTATTCCATATTGATGGATTTTCATTTCTTTAGTGCAACAATAATCACCATCCCACCAACAAAATCCATTACAATTAAGACAACAATATTTATTAGTAAAATCCTTTATTTTTTGTTTCATTAACGTAATTGCTTACATTTATTTTTTATTGTTTTTTCAGAAATTCTTAAATCGGTTTTACTTTTTGATTTATGTATAAACCAATCATTTTTATATGATAAATTTCCATAATATATTCTTTCGGTAATTAGATTACCATCTTTTATAGCTAATTTAATAAATAAAAAATATTCATCATTTTCTTGTGGTGTTCCATTTGTCCAAAATACGTTAGCATCATCTGAAATACGCACATATGTACTTTTACCATCAATTTTTCGTTTTGAATATCGTGGCCATCCAAATGTACATTTAATTTCTAATCCTTTATTATATTTACGTGAATAAATATCAGGTAAACCACTTGTATCTGCAGGATGATATAAATCCATTTTTGGAAATGCTATATCTGCATCTTTTAGTAAACGACGTTCAACTATTTTATGAAGACAACCAGCCTTTAAGTCATTAAAGAATTCTTTTAAATCTTCATTATTATTGAGTTTATCAATACTTTGATCTACAATATCTATAATTGTCATTCTCTAATAAGTTTAATTCCATAATCTTGACCACGCTTTGCAATAGTAAACTTACCGGTCATAATACCGTGGTCCATATTGTTAATAATCACATCCGCATCACACAGAAAAACTCCATAGAACATTGGTTTAGTTTCACCATTTTTCTTAGTGTAATGACGTTCTGTATCAGTCACATAAAGTTTACAACCGGAGCCATAACCCTTTCCTATACAAGAATATTTGATTGTTGCATCAAATACAACCTTTTCAGGTTCAATTGATTCTACTTCAACATCATAACTATCCCAAATTTCTGTCCACGGAATAATTGTATCTTTTAATACAAATGCTTCCCAAGTCTTTTTCTTTGCCATTATTTACTTAATTTATTTTCAACCCAATCATCTAACATAGCCATACATCCAACAATAAAGAATGATACTACAAAAAATATAGCAATCCATGAGGACATACCTGCCCAAAATGCACGCCATGCATGTACTTTTTTATTTACTTTGGTGTCTTTGTCAATGTACACTTTATATACATAATAGCCAATTGACATAATTAGCCAACCAACGAACCAAAAAGCTAAATACATCATTTACTTATTATTTTTTAAGCATTTACATCCTGCCCAATGGTCAATTGATAATCCACCGGCACGACCAATATAATTATTTGCAACTACATAATCATGGATTTCATCACCTTTCTTTAATGTAACAATACGAATATCTACTGGACTATAATTGATATTATCCCAGTCAATATTATATTGTATATTGCTACTATCCTGAGAATTAATCACAGAATTTCTTGTAAATTCATTTACTGTTTCTTTTTGTTCTGCTGATCCACAACCAAATAAAATCAAACAACTAAAAACTAATACAAAAAACTTTTTCATCATTTAATATTAACTGTTCTTATATAAAATTCTAATGTTTCTGAATAACAATTAATTGGGTTGCCAGAATATGGTTTTGGCCCTTCATTTAATTCTTTTAATTTTTTATTAGCTTCATCCTCATTAAGATAAATATCCGTATAAGGATAGCATTTTTCTACCCTAGTTTCATCAGGGTCAAATTCATCAACTAATTCACTACATCTTTGCCAAATTTGATAACCTGTCATAATTCAATAAGTTACATAATTTAATACATTTTTATATGCTTGAATCATTCCTAAGCAATAATATTTATCTTGGTCATTAGTTATAGTTTCATAAATATTACTTTGCTTAGTTAATTCACAATCTATAAATTCTGCTATTCTATTTTTTAGGAGATTTTCAATTAATCTATCATGTTTATATTGTGAAAAACCATTATCTCCACAAGGATTCAAATCGTTCTCCATATTAATCACTATAATAATAATCTATGTCTCTTCGGTATAAATCACTATTTCTATAGTCATTATTGTATGAATCTGACTCAGAATATTGAGCTGTTCTAATAGTTTCTCTTATTCTTCTTAACTTATCACTCATAATATTTATATTGTTAAATTAATAAAGTTCAATTCTAATTCCCTTCTCTCTAGCCTTCTTCATCTTACCAGTATTACTTTCTAATGAATTAGTAAATACAATCTGTACTTCTTTCCAAGAACCAGTATTACGATACTGAGGATTAAGTTTTAAGAATTCTCCTTTAGATTTGTAATTATTAGGCTCACCAGTAAGAATAACAGGAATCTGCTCTGAAGCTGTCTTAGTGGCTTCCTGATGCTGAACTTTGAAGTCTTCAATATTCTTACCAAGATACTTCAAAATATTCATAATTTCCTGATACTGCTCAGAGTTCTTATCAAATACCCAATTGTAACCTTCAGTTGCCAAATGTGACCAATCAGCATCACCATTAAGAAGATAATTAACAACCTGCTCAGTTACTTTTCCACCACAGAAATGGAAATTACAAGATTTAATAATATCATTTAAAGAAAGATTTTCGAGAATAGTCTTAAATGCCTTTTCAGCATTCTGGCCAGTTTTACCAGCACCGGCACCAAAATAAATATCTTCAGGAGAAATCATCAAAATATTATTTGGAAGCTTCTTTGTTTCTTCATTAAAGAAGTCCATAGTAGTCTCATCATAGGCACGTTCAATATACTTGAAAATCTCTTTTGCTGTCTGGCCACCAATTGTAGGAATATTAAGAGCAGCTACTGAATTGATAAACTTATAATAGCACTTATCATTATCTGAAAGAACAGCCATCAAATGAATATCATCTTCAAAATACTCATAATCTGTTGGCATCGGAATTTCACCACCAATATTTTCCTGAGTAACCTTATAAAGGAAAGGAATAATATCACCGGCAAGACTCATAATAACCTTAGCACCAATGGTAACTCCCTTTTCTTTAAGATAACCAAGATTATGACCAGAACACTTCTGAACCATTCGACCATCCATTTCAACTGGCTTTACCCAAACAATAGGGGTATATTCACCAGTCTTACCAAGATTCCAAGTAATATTAAGTACCTCAGTCTCCTCAAGCATAGGAATGAACTTAATAGCTACACAATCCTTAGGACGACGTTCTGTTGTATTGTTTTCACGAAACTGTGCTTGTGGCTTAATTACAATTCCATCAAGTGCATACTCACAAGATTCATGACGATACTGATTCATGTCATTGTAATACCACTCAAAATCTTTTTCATTTTTAAGTGTAGTAGTCCAATATCTTTTTGGAAGTACATTAGAATCAGGAAGCTTTGTCCAATCATAATCTACCCATCTATTATAGAACTCATCGAACCTACGGTAGTCATAGATGACAATTGAAAGATCCATCACCATTTCTTGGAACTCCTTGTCAAACTTATCATAGTCACGATTAAGAACACCAGAAACAAATGAGCGAGGATTAGTAAATTGCTCGGCATATTTCTTTTCGAAAATATCCTTCTTAACAAGTACTTCTCCACGGAGTGTATAATGACCTCCAAGGTGTACATACTCATCTGGGATAAAGATTGCTAAATGCTGCAGCAAATCTCTTCCCCATGAACCATCACCTCTTGAAGAAATTGATTGGATGAGGTCATCAAAAATATCTACTTCAAATGAGCAGCCATCAAATTTTGGAGTAATGATTACAGGATTACTACCAAAATACTTACTAGCTTCATTAAAGTACTTTTTCCAATCAATATTTCCTTCCTTATCTTTATGGATCTGAACTTTAGAAATAGACCCCATTACAAAAGGATGCTTTACTATATAGGAAGGATTATGCTTAGCACCAACTTCTGCTTTATTTTCAAGACCAAGCTCCTTCTCAAGAGCATCGAACTCGAAGTCAGTCATAATTTCCTGACCATTATAATATGCGTCTTTAGCTTTGTAATAAAGTTCGAGTTTTTCTTTCTTTGTCATATGGATTTAATATTTATTCTGTATAATATGTATCGATAATTTGTTGATCCATCACTATTTCAACAGTATCATCATCAATTTCTGGTATATTTCTATATTTGTGATCCAGATAACCAAAAAATAATATAATTGAAACTATTAAAATGATTCTCCAAATTAAATTCTTCATATTATATATTTTTTAATTACAATATTAATATAGTAATTTTTATATAATATTCAAAAATTAACGATAAATATTTGTTTTAATTCCAAATAAATCTTCTTTTTCTTCTTTTTTCTCTTCAATTACATGAAATCGCTCTCTAAATTGTACAGGTGTAAAATCACACCACCTACCTGTCAAATCTTTAACTTGAACACACCATCCATGAAATTTAGCAAACCCACCAGCAAATTCATATGTAGAATTTTCTGGATAATCTGTTTCTTTTAAGAAATGATATCCTAAAAGAACTCCATTAAAATTTGAATTATCTTGGCAAGTACATATCCCTTTAATTGTTAAAGGATTAAATTCATAATGATTCATCTATAAATATTTGTTTTAATTTCAAATATATCATCCAACCCACCGGTTTCAATATCTACTCCTAATTTATCTGATGTAGAAACATTACTAAGAGGAATATTATTTTTAGCTTTTATGATTTCATATTTCATGCCTTTAAGATTAGTTCCTGGTGGAATAATACCAATACAAACAGAATTATCTTTATTATCATTATCATCATTCTTAGGGTATTCTTTTAAGGCATTCATAATCTTAATAATCTCTTTAGTATTTATTCCATCAATTAAAGTTTCATTTATATAAGTTATTAAAGGAATTGTTGTATCTTTAATGAACTTATTACGTTTTCTAACAAGATTTTCTATAATAATTTTTTCAATTTTATCTTTATTAAATTGCTCATCTTGTTGAAGAGATTTTACTTCATCAAAACGTAAATGATATTTCTTATCTAATTGGTGATAATATAGGGTTTCACATAATACTGAATATTTCTTTACTTTTTCACATTTTTCATATAGTCCATCATAATCATCGAATTTCTTTGTTTTAAGAACTTCAACCAATTCATCAAGCATACAGTTTGTTATAAGTTTATAACACAATCCAACCGTTTTTAGTATTTTACCATGAAGATCATGAGTTACTAAAAATGATATAAAATGAACTTGACCTAAATTTGGTACATCTTTAGTCCATTTTTTGTAAATCTTTGGTTCGGAATTATGACAAAATGCAGTTTTCTTAACTAACTCTATACCTTCTTGAATTACAAATTTATTTTCCATTGATTCGAAGTATTATATAAATAAACATTAAAATAAATACAAAACAAATTAACCAAATCTTAGGATCTGGCCCATTATTATATTCTATTATCCTATTTGACTTTAAGTCTCTGACGTATATTTTTTCCATAATTCTTTATTATATTCAATTTCCTCTGGACTTAAACATCTCCATTTATCAATAATATAATATTCTTTACACCAATCATTATAAGGAATTTCTTTAGTATAGTCTTCACCATCCCAAATCTCTACAAATTTCTCTTTTATAAAACGATAATTATATCGAAGTTTAGTTTCAATATTACAACAAATCATAATCTTTTATCTTTAATAATTAATATATAGTATAATTATAAATATTATTAAAAGAAAAAAAAGGAGAAGTTATTCTCCTTTTGGTAATTCTTTTATTCTATCTAAAATAATTGGAATCATTTTATCAACTGCATCTCGAGATTCAACTTCAATATATTTTGCTCCATATTTTTTGTAACATTGTTTTATCTCTTCATCAATTTGAATTGATTGCTCATAAGTATGAATTCTTCCATAATTTTCAAATTCTATATTTCCACGTTTGATAAAGAAATCTAAATTATTGAATCTATGGTATTCAGCTACAATGAGATTATTAAACTCTTCATTATTTTCAAAATTATATTGAATATTATTTATAAGACTTCCATCATGGATAATTACTTGAACTTTTCCAATCTTGTTCATCATATTATAATGTTCCATTCCAAAAATAGCTATTTGATTATGTGCTATAGTTTTGTTTTCTTCATAAATACGATCTTTGATATATTCAGTACATAATTCACAATGAACACCCATTTTCTTAAGTCTTGCAAATAATTCTGCAGCTATTGTAGATTTACCACTACATGGTCCCCCAATTAAATTAATCACTAAAGTCTGATTTCTATCCATTAAATATACACTATATATTTTAATAAATATAGAAATCAGACTTTATATTATTTTTTGAATAAAGGCCAAAAATTTTCCTTAAGCCAATCTTCTGCTAAAATATACCAAACAAATAATGTTGAACAAATAGCTGTTGGTATAAAATGATATTTTAAACACCAAAAATACCCATAAATACCAGACATTAATAAGGCTATTGCAATACACATCATAAATATGTAAATTGCCCTTATCAATAATATTTGTTTTTTATCCATTCTTCTTCCAATATGAATATACAGAACCCTTTGGCTCCTGTTTTACATCATAACAAATACCATCCTTTACACAAACATAATAATTAGCAAAGTACATGATAAATGTTCCAACTGGATTTTCCTTAACAAACTCTTCAACTGTCATACGAGCAGAACCGGTCTTAGGTTTACCATAGGTGATATATTCAAATCCATTAAGAACACAATAATCATCCATGACTGCTTTACTTGTTATGACATCATGATTCTTTCTTGCAATTTTTACTAATTCGTCAAATACTGTTTCCCATGATTGTCCTGTTGCTGCACAAATAGCTCTGATAATAGAATCATCCTTTACCCAGCCCTTTGGCTTACCTGACTTAAATGTGCTGGCATTAGGATTTGGATTAAAATACTTATATTCCATATTCTTAAAATTAAATTATGTTAATATTTCTTTGTCATATTTATAAATAGTATTAAATCTATACTTTATTCAAAATTATTTTCATTTTTTTAAATTATATTACATAACAATATACATAGTACCATCCCTGATACCATGTATATTATAATTAATATGTCGTTGTTTATTGGATCCAGACAACTTCATTACTTAGTGTTTTAAAAGCTTCCTCAAGAGAAGCAAAAAGGTCGCGTTCCATATATTTACGATTACCGATGGTATAACGAATAAAAATACTAAGATCACTATTTACTTTACTGATATTAACATCAATCTCATCAATGTAGCCCTTCATCATCTGACCATTCTTAGTATCAAATGTATAAACTAAATCACCAACACCAAATTTTGTCTTAATATTCATATTCTTATTTTGTTTAATAATTACAAATATAATATAGAAAATAATTTAATTTTTTCAAATATAATAAGAATTTTTTTATAGTTAAAAAAATTTAATTTTATAAAGTTACATTTCTATTTTATAACAAAATATATTGAAATTATGGAAAAACTTTTAAGTGATTTCAAACCAAGTTTTGCTAATATAAACATTGATCCTAAAATACCAACAATAAGTATTACATCTATTTTAGGAATGCTTGAAAAACCTTTTGATAGAGAAGGTGTGGCTCAAAAGACTTATGACAAACATCATAATAATCCTAATTCGGAATATTATCAAATGACTGTCAAAGAAATTATTGAACAATGGGATAATAAAGGAGCAGAATCTCGTAGATATGGGTCAATGCTTGATGATTATATTGGTAATATTTTGACCGGTAATGAAGCAACATTACGATTATACAAATTGGATAATAATTATGAATTTGATGAAAGATTACATGGATTATGTGATTCTTTCGATAATTTCTATAAAATATTATCTAAGTCAGGTGATACTGTATTTGTTGATAGAGAAAGAACAGTTTATTATAAAGTTGAAATTCCTAATCCATTAAAAGAAGGAGAAAAATTAACTTATTATGTTAAAGGAAGATTTGATGCTTTATTCTATAATAAACGAACAAAAAAATGGATTATAATTGATTGGAAATCTTCTGGTACCATAGATAAAGTACCATCAAAATGGACTGAAAAATTATTAGGTCCAATGAATAAATATTGGGCACTTAATTATTATACTTATACAACACAATTATATTTCTATAAGAAAACTTTAATTGAGAGTAGATATTTACCAGAAGGAACTTCTTATGATGATGTAGTGGTGATGATAGTTAATTTACCTGGTAAAATCATTGAAGAATTAGGAACTAATTTTGGTACACATCAAGCAGCTTATCCATTTGATACAGATTTAATGGATAGATTATATAAGTTTGGTATAGAAAAGGACTATATTAATAAGTCATTAGATCAAGAAAAGAAAGAAGAAAGTGAAAATAAAGAAATTATTAAAGAAACGAATAATAACGAAGATTTAGAAAATTTATTTTAAGAACTATGAAAGCTTTTAAAGATTTACAAAAAGGAGATAAAATTTACTATTGGGATAAAGGTAAATTACATGAGCAAATCGTTCATGAAATAGAGATTAAAGACGAAGTTTCATCTTATACTGATTGGTCTGGTAGAGTAACGGAACAACATAGAGAAGTAGTTAATATCGTAGCTGGCAAGAATAATCGTACAAAATTAGATTTATATTATGATGCAAAACAATCTATAATCAGACGAGGATATATGATTCGTTTTTCTTGTATCGAATCAGCTAATTATTGGTTGGAACAACAACGTAATTGGTATGATAGAAAAATCAAATATTTAGAGAATAGAATAGCACGTATGAAGAAATGGTATAGTGCATATAGTAATCCTGAAATTAGAGAAGCAAAATGGTAATACCTCAAGTAAAACATATTTACCTTTATGAAGGTAAAAAGTATATTGTAAGATATTGTGCAATGATAGATCCAATATTAACTGCACAAACATGTGAAGACAATGAGAAAGAGTCAACTTTCGAAACATTCAATTATTGGAAGTTTGCTTTTAAAGCTAAGCATATTAGTGAAGAAAAATTAGGCAAAGCATACTAATGATTAATCCTTTTAAAAAAATAGAATCCAATTCAAGATGGACCTACAAAGATTTAACTATCATTGTAGAAGAAGCTAATATTGTTTATGTAAGTTACTACTATCTCGATGAATGGTGGCCTAAACAACCACGATTTGTAAACTTGCATAAGATGTCTAGATTAGGTTTTATATTTAAAGTAAATAAATACAAGTATATATAATATGACAAAGACAGAAGTAAAATTATTTGCATTTACATCAGCTGCTGGAAATAACCCATTAAGCAAGTATGTTCCATGTAAAGTATTTGCAAAGTCACGTAAAGGTAAAAATAAAAATGGTAGAGAATTTTTATCTGTAACTACAACTAAAGAATTCATGGAAATTATGGGTTGGGTTGAAGATAATAAATACATTGAAGATTAAAATGAATATAGTTCAAGCTAAATTTGAAATAATAGATCAAAAATATACTAAGACCAAACTTCTTGAAAATATGTTCAAACATATAGAAATATGTGGTAGAACATGTTATAAGTCAGAAGATAAGATTACAGAAAAATCTTATGAGAAATTTATAGAAGATTTAGAAAAGAAAGAACATGGTGCCATGTTAGAACATGGTACTGTATATTTGACTATTCCACTCGGAACTCCTATTGATGATCCACAATATATGTGGAAATTGGATATTGTTAAATTCTTTAGTGGTAATAAATATTCTAAAGTAAAGAAAGAAGTAGTAAATGAGAATGTTAAAGTTGAAATAAAGGGTTATGGAATGAGAACTCAAGCTTCAGCTACATTCTATTATATTACAACTAATTGGAGAGTAATATTTGAAGCTAAAGACAAGAATTTAGTAAAATATTTCTTGAATAATTATCATATTGAAAAAGAATCATTAAAAGATTCAATATTACAATGGATGACTCCTCCTACTGATAAACACGAAAAACGTTATACAGTAAGATTTACATATCATCTTGCTGTAGCACGAGATATTAATCGTCATAGAGTACAATCTATTGGTGAAGAATCAACTCGTTATTGTAATTATTCTAAAGAGAAATTTGGCACTGAATTAAACATTATTGAACCTGTTTTCTTTTCTGATTTAGCAAAGAAACGTATCAATTCAGAAAATCAATGGTCATTACAAACAATGTGTAAATTGATTGCAGAAGGTCGAGAAAATGAAATGGATGATATTGATATGTGGAGATTCATTAATTTAGCTTGTGAATTTGGTTATTTGTATAATACAAAATTTTTCAAATGGACCCCACAACAAGCTTCATTGATGCTACCTTTAGATACTAAAACAGAATCAATTCATACGGCATTTGCATCTGATTGGTGCCATTTCTTCAACTTGCGCGCGTTAGGAACAACTGGCGCTCCACGCCCATCGGCAAAAGAAGTTGCAGTTCCATTAATGTTAGAATTTATTGCAAGAAATTATATTAGTTTAAATGATATTAACCTTGAAAAATACAATGAAATTCAGAGTAAATATCCAAAGATAATTGATTACGTTAAAAAGTAAATATGAAAGAAGATTTAGAATATATGATTCAAAGGTTTTGTATGTGCAACAGTGTACATACAAAACTTCGTTATAAGAATATAGTTAACCAAATGATGTTAATAGATATTTATGATAGGTGCTAGTTATAATTTCCAAATAGATAAAAATGCTATACCTGTATTTTATATTAATAAAGGTAGTTGGGATGAGAATTATAAACAAATAATAAGAGAATGTACTTATTATAGAAAAGCATATTTATTATGTGAGCCTGATGATAAAACTAAACCTTATATGGAAATAACATGTATGTGTTTGAAAGATTTTGAAGATTTTATTGGTGGAATAGAAAAGTATATAGGGATAAAATAATGGCTTGGTTTGAAATAAGAGGACAAGAAATTTGGTCAGATGATTATATTCCAAGTGGAATGGGTGGAGAACATCATCTTTATGGAATGAAACTTGGTGGAAGATGGTGTTTAGATTATTGGTTTAAGATAATGTTTGGACTTTCAGATGAAGATTGGAAAAATCGTTGTAGTAATTTATGTACTAATAAAGATTTTTATGACTTATGTGAATGGTTGGGAATCTATTATATGAGAGACAATGTTATATATCGTAGAGGTGAAAAATATGATAAATATGGAAATAAATTATGACAGGATATAAGATACATTATGGTGAATATGGACATGATTGTTGGGGTAAATCAGAATGGTGTGGTTGGTATGAATATGATAATGTAGTTTACACCAATAAAGATAAAGCTACTAAAGTAATGGAAAATGTACAAGAGCAATTCCCTGACCGTCAATTTGAATTATATGAAATTGAATTACAATAATGAGTAGTCAAAGATATCAAAAGATAAAATTTGCTGATTGTGGTTGGAAAGATGATTTTTATGGATCAGAACCACATTATTTATATATGCATTACGAACCACATTCAGACATAACTCATGTTATAGATGAAGATGGTGAAACAATTATTTGCGGTGAGGATTCTGGAGCGGTGGAAGCATTACGCAAATTATTAAATTTTGAAGGAGAAGAAATAACGGAAGAAGAATATAACAAAATATAATATCATGAAGACAGGAGCAGAATTAATTTCAGAAGAAAGAAATCGTCAAATAGAAGTTGAAGGATATGATAAAGAACATGACAGTGATGAATATTACCACAATATTGATGCATTTGTAAAAGCAGCAGTATCTTATGCTATAATTGATTTAAAAGGTTCAGAAAAAAAGTATTCATATGCATGGTGGCCTTGGGAAGGAATTTCTTGGAAGCCAAAAGATAGATTAAGAAATTTGGTAAGGGCCGGTGCATTAATTGCCGCTGCTATAGATAAATTGCAAAATGATGAATCAGAAATAATTGGAGAAGAGTATGACAAAATATAAAACTTTTAATGAAGTAAAACAAGGAGATACTTTATATGGAGTTGATATAAGTAATGTTAGTTGTCAATTCAAAAAATATAAAGTTATATCTTTTGATGATTATTTTTCAAATAGTGAAGTTCTTGAAACATATATAGATGAATCACCATTGTCATTTGATTTTAGACGAAATGAATCACAATGGAACAAAATGATATTTACAACAAGAGAAGAAGCTATTGAAAGTGCAAAAAATCAAATTGTTAATAAAATGTTAGAATTTACTGCTAAAGTAGATGATTTAGCAAATATATTAGGAGGTATAGATGATATTGAATTTAGACAAGATTAAGTGGCGAAATTTTAAGATATGGTTTTTAGACCAAGTAAAACGTAGAAGAGTATTTATAAACTTTTTTGTAACACGAAATGCTTGGGGAGCCTTTTCATTAAATAGCCATATTAATCAACATACAGGACAACCAAAAGTTATGTATAATACTATTAAGTCAGCACAAAAATCAGCTGATGCTATGAGTAAAAAACATAATACACATTTTTCTTATTATAAGTGTTTGTTTTGTGATGGATATCATATAGGAAAAAATAGAGATAATAAAACTGATTATGACAAGAAATGATTGTTTATTAAATGTAGAAGATTATCCAGGTACATGTTATAGTTGTCAAAGATATCGTGATTATGGCCCTGTAGCTGGGAGATTTGGTGATTATAATGGTAAATGTAAATATGATAATCATGAAACAGATGCTTTAGTTACATGTACTATTGGTCAATATAAAAGTATAATATAATGGAATATAGAGAATTTATGGATATATATCATACAGAACATTATTGTTGTCCTGTATGTCATAGTAAAAATTATAGTAGTACATTAGCTGGATTTGCTTATGATCCAGCTAATCCTAAAGATTATGTAGATCATAATAGTTGTCATTGCTATAGTTGTGGTTGGGAAGGTGTTGTACATCAATTGGTACCAAAACCAGAAAAGACAGCTTTTAAGATTGGTATATTAGGTAAAAAAGATATATGCCAAAATTATGATAATAAATTATATCAAGTTGAAGAAGCTAAAAAAATAGTTGAAAATTTACAAAAGAATGATGTAAATAATTATTACTATTGTTATGAAGTTGAAATACATCAAGATATTAAATAATGGCAGAATTTACAATTAAAACATTTGATGAAAAGATACATAATATTTACTTAAAAGGTGAAGTAGATGAAAGTATGTGGCAAACATTAGTTGATAAGATTAATGAAATTAAATCAGCTGATGATGATATTAGCGATCAAAATTTGGCATCTTTGATGTCAGTTGGTATTGAAGCACAAATTATTAGACCAGCAATAAATATTTATTTAAATACTGTTGGTGGATATGTTTATGATATGTTTTCTATATATGATGAAATAAAAAAATTAACTTCTGAATATACAGTTAATATATATTGTGTTGGTAAGATTATGAGTGCTGGTACAATAATTATGTTGGCAACAGATTTAGAGCATAGATTTGCATATCAAAACACTACATTTATGTATCATACTTTAGCAGGTTGTGCTTGGGGAAAAATGAAAGAAATGGAAGAAGATGTTGAAGAGAATAAACGTCTCCATAAATTAATGTGGAATATCTTTAAAGAAAGAACCGAAATACCAGAAGAAAAACTTGATGAAATATATAAATGTAAAAAAGATTGGTTTATAACCGCTGAACAAGCTAAGAAATTTAAAGTAGTTTCAAAAATTTTATGATAGATTATGTTGATGAATATATTAAATCTAGATTAGCAGAAGAATATATTCGTAGACAAAAACCTGTAACAAGAGCTGAACAAGAATCTATATTAAAATATATAGAGAATATTTATGGCAGTAAAACCAATATAAATTTAGATAATTATATAAATGATAACATCAGAAAAACAACTTAAAATAGCTATGCATACTTTATTAGATGAATTGACAAATTCTCCTGATAAAGCTACTGACGGTAAAATAATAGCTAAAGCTGTAAATTTAGGTATGCAATATCAAGAATTTAAAATAAAAAGTGGAATTGATATTGTATTTAATGAATTACATAAAAAATAAAATAAAATAAAATGACAGAAAATTTTGATTGTATCGTTGATAATGGTAATGTTATTGACACAACAGGTAATGTAGGATGGGTATGTCCTAAATGTGGTGCTTCCGTAGCTCCATCGGCAATGTTTTGCCCAGTATGTGGTGGCAAACGTACAAATGAAAGCTTAGCACCAGGAGAAAAAATGATTTGCGGATAATATGGATAATTTAAATCAACCAATAAGACAAATAAGTGATTATTCATTAGATGAACTTAATAAGCATATTTCCATAGTTTATCAAATTCCGGATTATATAATGGATTTAGTCAGACGTCAATATTGGGTGGACCAAATAAAGATGTTTAAGAATATTATTTTAGATGGAATTGAACAAAAAACTTGTATGTTTGATAGACATACTAAAGTTCAAAAATATCTAAGTGGTAGAGATCCATATTGGAGATTTGATAATAATTATGTGTATTATGATGACGATAGAAGTCATAAGAAATATTCTTATCATGAATTCTATTTTGAATATAGAGAACAAATAGAAACATATTTTATGAATATGTTAGAAAAAACTGGTACAGCAGTACCTGAATTAAATAGTGAGATTGAAATCGAAACTAATGTTTTAGAGAAATTTCAAGCTGATGAAAAACAATTTTTAGAAGAATAATTAGATAAATATATAGGTTATGGATAAGTGATGGTAGAGAATGTTAATAGAATTTTCTTAGGTGGAACATGTGCTGATACTACATGGAGAGATGAACTTATTGAAAAACTTAAAAAATATGATGTAGAATGGTTTAATCCTGTAGTAAAAGATTGGACACCAGAATGTCAAGCAATTGAAGAAGATGAAAAGAACAATAAATGTAATGTTCATCTTTATGTTATTACACCAGAAATGATGGGTACATATTCAATTGCCGAAATAGTTAATTCTGCATGGCAAGCAAATTGTTATGGTCCAAAAGTAAATATGATATGTTTCTTCTACATAGGTGAATGGGAGAAACACCAAGTTAAATCATTTGAAGCAACAATTAGACTTTGTAAAGATATTGCAAGAGATAGGTTTATTGGTTGCAAAATTGATAAAATACAAGAAATTGTTACTTTATTAAGAAATTCTAAAATTTGTTAATTAGAAATGGAACTATTAAGTTCCATTTTTATTTTTAAATATCTATATTAGAATATTATATGTATAAAAAATGTATACTTTCTTTAATTAAAGATGAACATAGATATTTGAAAGAATGGATTGAATATCATACAAATAAAATTGGCATAAACCAATTTATATTAGTTGAAGACTTTAATAGTAAATCTCATAAAGATATATGTAATAAATTTGAAAATGTTCAATTATATAAAATTGAAGATTTTTTAGATCCAGAAACTATTAAAATATATAAAAACCGTAAAGATAATAGACAACAATATGTATTTTGGCAATTCTTAAAAAATACAGAATCAAACCAATTTGACTATATTATATTTATAGATGTAGATGAATTTATTGATTTTAACAAATGCAAATATAAATATACATTTGACCAAGTTTTATATGAATTTGATAGGACACATGAATGTTCTTTATTGATAAAATGGGAATATATGACATGTGATAATCCTTTTATAAAATTACCTTATAAATATTCAGTATTTAATACATTTAATAAAATAGCAGAAATTCATCAAACTAAATATATCAAGAAGCGTACTAAAATAATATTTAATACTAAACAAAAAGATATAGTATTGAATATGGATTTTAATGATTTCTATAAATTTTTTCCACATTATATTAAAAATCAAGATATCAAATATTCTTTAGTTGATTGTAAAAAAGCAAGATTAAATCATTATATGACCAAATCTTGGGAAGAGTATTGTAATAGATTATTGAAACGTGGAGAACTTATCAAATTAAGCTCTAATAGGACATTTGAAAATTTCTTTGATATTAACACTCAATTGCATGATGTCGTTAAATATTACCATATAGCTAAAACAAGAAAACAAATTGTCAAAGTAAATATATAAATATTATTTTTAAAAAATACAAGTATTAATGATGAAATCACTTAATCAATATATATTAGAAGCTGGTGAAGAAGGAAATGAAGATAAAGAAAAAACTACTGAGCGTGGTGAAATTAAGTTCACTATTTGGGAAGAACCTGATAAAAAGGTAAATTGGTTAGAAGATAATCAAAAATACCAAAAGATCGAATATAAATATGAAAATAAAGAAAAAAATATTTCTATCGACTTTTTATTAGGATTCCAAGATGATGAATGGAAACTTTGGATTGGAAAGATAGGTAGTAATTCTTATGATAATGATCCTTGGTGTAGTTTTGAAACAGATGACTTTAGCAAAGCTATTGTAGCCGCTCTTGATAAAGTTGAAGAATTCTTAGATGATGTTAAAGAGAATCCTGATAATTGGATTCAATTTTATAAAGATGTATAAATATATATAACTAAATATGAAAGATATTAAAGAATTTATAAACGAAAGCATTTATCATATGAAAGATGTCAAAAAAGTCATTGAAGATGAATTAAAGACATATTCTAAAGAGATGATTCAAAAAATGCAAAATGAAATTAAAGATGACATTGATGACCAAGATGAATTTATTGAAGATAATAATGAATCATATATTTGGCAATTTATATGTAATTGTGCAAAAGCATTAAAAACAAAACCAGAAGACCTTTGGGAAGATTGTGGTGGATCTTATTTATTTAGTGATGCTATTAGTAACTTAAAATAAATTATTATGTTAGGATTTGATCATAAAAAAACAATAATTGTAAAAGAACCTTATGCTTCTCAAATTATAGAAAAACTATTAAGATATAGAAAAGGTGAATTTACAGAAGAAGAAATTCGAGAATTTGAAAAAAGAAAAGAAATATTAAAAAAATATAAAGCAATATGGGTAGACTAATGTCTACCCATTATTTATTCAATGTAAGCTGAATAGTTCTTCCATCTTAAATCAGTATCCATTTCATCTTCACAAAATTCATATCTATAAAACCACTTACCCATATTATATTCTAATTCATTTGTTGAATTTTTCTCAATACAATAATCTTCATTATTTTGATATTGTGGGTGTTTATTTATAAATTCATTAAAATGATCAATAGCTTCCACTCTTTTCATTTCAAAGAAATTACGAGCTCTATTTTCATTTAATGAATAATATATTGGGTATGGGGAATCATATCCTAAATCATCACATTCATTTGCACAATATTTTACAATATATAAATTCATTAACTTCTTTTAACATTTATTTATATTTAATTAGGCACACTAAATATACCAGAAAGCCCACTGATGATGGTAAATATTTATTTAATAAAGATTTTCATCTATATAATTATAATTGAACCTGTGGCATTTATAAACCTAATTCATTTTTTAATTTTACTAATTCACCTTGAACCCAATGAAACTCTTCAAATGTTAAATCACCTTTATTGAATAATTTAATATTTTCAGACATTTCTTCATTTATCTTATCTAAACATTCTTTTTTAGAATGATTATTTTTTCCAAATAAAAAATCTTGTAATTCTTGAGTCATTATCTAAAAACTTTATATTCATTTCTTTTCATTTCTTCATATAATTTATCAGCTATTTTTTTATTCTCATAATATTTTTCAGCTGATAAAATATAATCTTTAAATTGCATAAAAGCATCTACTAAATCTGATGCACAATATAATGATGGTTCATACTCAAAATTCTTTATTTGTATTTGATTTTTTTCTAAAAGTGAATCTAATTCTTCATATCCTATTGATTCAGATTCAAATTTAGGATTTTTATAGAAATACGCAGAATATATTACATGTTTTCTATCATCAAATTTATGAGTATAATATAGTTCAATTTTTTCTCCTTTTATAATATGAATATGAAATCCAAAATTTGTTTCAAATGGTAATTTAATTAGATTATCAATTTCAATAGGATTTTTTGTCCTATCTAATGATATCATACCAAACTTGAAAAAATTCTTCTTATTGAATCTTTTTTCAACTTCTTTATGAATTTCAGAATATATATTACTCAAATTGAAATTCTCCATCCGTATTACTTTTTGAATTTATAATATTGTAAATAGATTGTATAACTTTAGCATCATAAAGTGAATTATGCTTATCTCCTTCTATAGATTGACTATGTTCTTTTAATATATCTTCACGTGATTTATCGAATGCATGATTTTCATCAATATGATAATATTGTGCAATATCTTGATTTATATCATGACAAGCGGCATTAACATGTTTTGGAATATCAAATGCACTACCAAATATATCTATAAATAGAACCATATCATAATGACAAACATCTGAAACTAATTCAACATTGTCATATAATGAAAGCCATTCATAAAGTTGATCTTTTATATAATTTTTATCTCCATAAACATTAGTATGATTTTTATTAATATTAACAAATGGTTCAGAATAAGGAGCATTTGCATATTTTAAATTTGCAAGTACATTTTCTTTAATCCATTGATCACATTGACACTCATCATAATCTGAAAATTCTGCATAAAATGTTCTATTATTCTCATCAACTAATCCAATTGATATAAGTGTAGTATTTTTATGTAGTCCTGTAAATTCTGTATCAAAAAATATTTTCATAATTTAATTTGGTTTAATATGTCTTGTTAAATTTATAATATGAATTTTTGAATTTGCTAATATTTCATCTTTACTATAAGGTACACTACCCATAATATTAAGATATGTATCAACCATATCTTCATGTAATTTAGTCATTGATTCGCTTGGTGCCAGATTAGAAGTATAGTAACGTTTATCAAAATCATCTGATTCAAATACAATATTCCACCATACTCCTTCTAATGATGAAGTTAATTCAACAATAACATTAGGTTTATGATCATAATTAATTTTTAATATCATCTCTTTTTGTCATTTTATATAATTTATATGCCCCATGTAAAGCCCATATACAAAATAAATATAATGGTAATTCAAAAAATAAAAACCATTTAATATTAAAACCAACGGTACCATAATGTCCTATAATTGCAAAAACAATACCAAAAAAACCTAATGTCAATACAAATGGTTTTGTAAAATCTTCAAAATGATTATGTAAAAAATTACCAAATTTAAATAATAGATTCATATTTTTTAAGTTGGTCTTGGGCATTAATAATATTTTTGTTTGCTAATTCAATTTCATTTTTAAGATGGGCAACATAAGTTTTTACATCTTTATTAAACTTTTTAAGGTTTTTTTCATAATATTGTTGTGCTTCTTCTTTTGTAAAAAAACAATTTGATGTTGAACCATTATCACCAAATGGATTTTGAAAATTAGCATAAAACTCTTTAGAACACCAATTATACCCAGCATAATCCTGGGATTCTTTACCTTCTGGTAATTCATCCCATCTACCTCTCCATATTAAATGCTCAAATTCTGATGTATCAATTTTTCCTTCAATGTAATATGAAGTTGGAATATTTTTATCACTATGGATATTTGATTTTTCAGTTATTTCTGTAACTTTTGTTTTAAACACACCAAGTGGTTTATAATATTTTGATCTTCCATATTTACATGTTCTAATAAATGGATTGATAAAATCATAAGCATTTGACATTATAACTATGAAAAATTCATCACCAACTTTTAGATTTACTGTTTCTTTAGGAGTCATATTTATTCTTTATTTTCTTTCTTAATCAAATCAATCATTAAAGCTATTTCACCATTGTTAATAACTGTATGTATACTTGCATCACGAAGAGAACAATCAGGTTCACGAATAAAACATTTTTTATTTGTAATCAACTTACTAAAAGTCAAAACAAAACTATTTAAATCATTCATCTCTTTTTGACGATGAATAATAAAGAATTGGAGACTAATTGCAACAATAGCGGCAATTAACAAAATTGTATTTAAAATATAAAATGTAAACATATTATTTCAAATTTTTTATACAATAATTATAAAGTTTTTCATCTACATCACAAACAGATGTACTTCTAAGGTGAGTATTACGACCTATATATTGGTCATCAGTTACATAAATATCTCCATCTCTAAACATAATACCTGGCAAATATTTGCCAAACATGTGAATAGAAAAATCATCATCATTATATTTCTTAGGACGTTTCATAACCAACTTGTAGTTATGACATGGCCTATAATCACCAACATTACGTTCCCAATACCAATCTTCAATAGGAACTCTCTTTAATTCTTCTTTATATGCATCAAGCAATTCTTGACCTCTAAGATATTTCCAAATCTTAGGTTGCTCAGTAATTCCTGGATATTCATTAGGTTTAAAATAATACCCATCTGCATAATAAAGATCATGCAACCAATGATCTTTTTCTTTATATATATCAGGATGAGTTTCTGCAAATTTATTACTAACTTTATAATTAGAAAAATCAATTCCTAAAATATCGTCCTTAGTCATATTAAATGATTCAGCCATTGCTAAATAACAAATACATTCACATACACTACCATCATATGCATAACCACTATTATCTGCATATTTCTTATAAATCTCATTATAGAGATTCATATATTGTTCTTTTGTATACCCAAGATAATGTTGTGTACATAAGAAACTATATAATTGATCATGATACCTAAAATCTCTATGTTCTGGATTGAAGAAATATTGTTCATCATGGCTAAATTTTACATTATCTTCTGTAGCATGCTCTATAAAGTAATCAATAATCCTCTTAGTAATTTCCTTATCTTCAACTACTTTACGTTCACTTTCAATTTCATGTTCAATTACCTTGGTATGAATCTCTTCAATCTTCCAAGATTTTCCATTTGATGGCAATTTTTTCTTAACATACTTTAATGCATCCTCCATTGATGAAAATCCTCCTCGCATGTTTTCACCAACAAATACAAATTCTACACAATCTTTTGTAACCTTACTCATAATAAAAAATTAAATTAGTCCATACATACGAGCAAATATTGCTTGAATATTAGGATTAACATTTCCGTTTTTATCAGCAAACTTATTTGCTTCATCTAATGCCTTTTTATGACGAATCTTAGTATCGCCATAAAGTTTATCGTTATTTACTGCTTTCAAAACACCTGTGCTACCACATGCATTTATAACTACTGAAGCCATTTCTGCTTCAATTTCCATCATCCTATTTGCATCCATAATTTATATAATTTAATCTTCCCAACATCTAATTTCACCATCTTCGTCCCAATTACCTACTGTAATTCCATGATCATCAAGCCATTGCTCCTTTTCTTTGGAAAGTTTATCAATATCTTCCCCATTAAGAAATCTTACATCAAAAATATCTGGCTTCTCATGATTATCATATGAAATGACTTCACCACCCATATTAAGAAAATATTTCTCTTCAGGATTTTTGGTCAAAACCTCCTTAACCATTTCCTTTGTAATGTTCATCCTAGGATAATCATGTTGCATATTAATTGTATGTATTTCAATAGCTTCTTCAATAGTTAAATCTCTATCAAAATACCCACCAGTAAATATACCCGCAACTCCACCACAAATACCCATGTGGAATACTTGACGGTGGCTTGTAGTTATATACATATCACCATGTTTAAAATCTTTTCTAATAGTACTCATTTAAATTATCCTTCTTTGATTTGTCTATTACTTCTTAGGTGTAATTTTAAATGTTCGAGTTCCCTGTTTAATCTCAACATTCAAAAGTTTGAACATCTCAATAGGGAATGTATATCTATAAATCACATAATGCTTATCTTTACGATACTTTCCACGCTTAAACACCTCAATATTGTAGCCATATACATATTTAGCATCTCTACCTAAAGCATCGGTATAAGCAGAACCAAACTGTGAAGAAATACAAAAACATCCACGAATAGAATCTCTAACTCTTGCTTTAGCATTAAATGTTGTTCCCCACCCAGTGATAATAGTTGGTTTGATTCCAAGTACGAATTTCATTTTTTATATATTTTAAGTTGTTATTAATTATTCTAATTTACTCCAATTTTCTTTCGGTTTATATTTTTTTACAAGCCAGCCATGCAGAATGACCATTTGTCTTAAGAAAAAGGTTAAATTTCAATCCTTCAATTTCAAAACTTACTCCAAATGGTCGTTTCGTACCTTTAATAAGTTTAATATCCTTCTTTGTTTCTTTTTCGATTGCCTGTATCATTACCTTGGCATAATCATCAAAGTTTTCGTAATTTTTTTCGTCTTCCCAACGAGACTTGAGATTAATAAACGTATTAAGTACTTTTGAAGAATTTACAAGATTGATAAGAATTGTCTTCATATTATACCATTTTAATTACAATATAAATATAGTATAATATTTAAAAAATTCAAATAATATTAAAATTATTTGAAACCGAAATATCTAAATATTTTGCTTTTTCTTATTTCTCTCTTATATAGTTTATTGAAATACTCTTCTGATTGTTTAAATTCTCCAGGATGTAATTCATCTCTATCTCCAAATACTTTATAAAAAACCTTAAGATATGCATCAACATCATCATATCTCATACGTGGAGAATTAAAATCATAGCAATGCGCTTCATGCCAAGTACATGGTTCTTGATATTTGTTATTATAATTCATTACGACACATTCCTAAACTCATCATTTGATTATTTATAATTTGGTCAACTTCTTCCCAAGATACTGGTGTAAAGTCATTATTATCAACACCTACATCATATTGTGAAGTAAACAACATCTTCATTCGTGCTTGGTCAAGACCTTCATCAGTATAAGGAGATGTATGTACATGTCCAAACAATTGATATGTTGCATCTACTCCACGCCATGCACCAGAAAATGCCAAGAAAGGATAGTGATTCAAAATAACGTGACGTTTACCAATCTTCATATTGATTTGCTGAGTCATTAATTCAAATCTCCATTTATGTTGATTTACAATTCGTCTCCAGTCATGATTACCAATTACAAGATAAATTGTACCATTAAGACGTTCAAGAATATTATCAACACGCTCAGGATCTCCAAATGCAACATCGCCAAGATGAAATACAATACCGTCTTCAGGAACCTTTTCATTCCAACGACGAATTATCTCTTCATCATTTTCTATAACATCCTTAAATGGACGTTTACAATATTTGATAATATTCTCGTGACAAAAATGGGTGTCACTTGTAAAGAACATTTTTTCGGCATCCTTTTCAGTATAAATAAATTGCTTATTCTTCATATATTTCTTACATTAATAGAATTTGTTATCTCTTCAATTTGAGCACATTTCTCAGCGATTTCATTATATTTCTCTTCCGAAATCTCTTTACATGAACCTTCATTTTGTCCAAAATAAGGTTTTTCATAAGGATTCTTAAACCAATATCTATTTACATCCCTATTTTCTTCCTTACAAATATGATTAGGATTCAACCCAATATTATAACAAGTATATGAGTTCTTGAATTCAGTATCTGGCCACTTAGTTACTTTAACTGCCATATATGAATTAGAATGGAAACAAATAAGAAAATATCTCCCTTCAAGAGCTTTATACCATTCTATACATTTATTATGCCTTTCAAGTTCAGCATCTTTCTTTTCCTTTTCTTTTGATGCTACATATTCCAAATACTCTTTAAGAGTAGCATCTGGGTGATATTGGAAATAAATAACGGGACTTATATCATTCATAATTATTCTATTATTTTATTTTCTTCAACAAATTGCCAATCTACCTCTTCATCTAATGGTTCATTACAACCAAATAAAGTTACATCAACAAACCCACGATTGATTAAATCATTAGTAATTCTTTTTGCAAAATTTAAATCATCATAACCATCTTCTGGTATAATCCATGGTTGACCATTAAAGTCTTTACCATTATTATCTTTATATGCTATATAATAATTCATATTTTAATCTCCATAATAATCACAATTTTCATAGAACTTATGAACAGATTCTGCCAAACACTTCTCGTCATTTGTCATCTGATTTTCGGTCTCCTCATCAACGATTAACTTAATCTGCGGTCGGAAAGAAACCTGATATGAATTATTACTTGCTTCATAAGTAAGCTTCCAACCTGTTGCTTTCTTAAAATATTTGTTATCTTTAATCGTCTCATAACAACGACGAAGCTTAGCCGGAGTTAACTCCTTATAAGAAATACAACAATTATCAGAAAGACCCATCTCACCCGGATTAACCTTAAAATCAAAGAATGAAAGGTCATAATAAAAAGAATCAATCTTATATTCCTTACGGGCTTTCTTAACTTCTGATTCAATATAAGCATTACGCTTCTTCTCCGTTTTCCACTTCTTTTCAGCAACCTTAGTTGAATGCTTACGAACCGAAGCTATATGGTTTTCAAAATTCTTCACCTTACGAGCTTCCCATTCAGGAATATAAAGCTCATTATATTTATCCTGAGCTTCGAGAAAATCAGCAAACATTGCTGAAACAAACTCCTCAACTGTAATAGTTGAACAATCAATGTTTCTTGAGGTAAGGGTAATCCAACGATAATCGTTCATATTATTTGATTTTATTTGTTATTCTATTTACAAATATAATATAGAAAATATTTATCAAATTTCAAATAATATTAAAAATTATATTAATTTTTCTAAAATTGCATTATATCAATAATTTATCACTATATTATTAGCTATCTTTTTAAAATTCTCTTTATATGAATCTAAAGACCATAATTGTTCATCATATTCATTTTCATTAGTATAATATAATGAAATAAAATCTTTATAAGCTATATGTTCATTATCCCAACCTAGAACATTACAATCACCATGTAAAGTGATCATATCAGCTAATTTTGCAATTAATTCTGATGCTTTCATAATTTATGGTATTTTGATTTATCTAAATGTTCATTAATATCAAAACCATCTGGTAGATTTTCATCCATAACTTTTCCTAAATCTATCAGATAATCAATAGAACAATACATTGTTTCTGAAATATCTTTAGCATGTTCTAAAAGATATTCATGAACTTTCTTGTTATCAAGATTTTTTAATATCTGAGCTATATTATAAAAAGAGCTGACCATATTTCTTACTCGCTCTTCAACACGTTCAATCATAATTTTACCACTGATTTTTAAGATTAATATCACCAAAACGTTGACCTAATTTAGCAATCTCTTCTTTTGAATAATTACAAAAAAGATAATCAAGTTTTTCAATATTCATATGCATTAATACATATTGAAAACAATCAAGAATCATATATGACTCACGAGGAGTTATCTTAACCATTTCATAATCATTTTCATATTCTGCATCCAAATCAAATTCATTTATGATATCTTCATAAATTTCCTGTTCACAACATCCTCCATTATAGAATGATATCGCGAATTCAAATTCATCTTTTGATATACGAGAATGAATATCTATGTCTTCTTCTCCTAATTCAAAATGTTCGTGTTCAAGATATTTAATAAGAAGATGTTCGGCATTAGGATTACGTTTATATCTATCAGAATCTTCGATATTTTTATCAACATCTTTCATATATCTTCTATATGTTAGCATGTGATATTCATGATCCCATTTATCACCATTAAATGATTCTGTATCTTCCAAATCTGTAATTTCATTAGTATCTTTATCTATATAAAGACTAATTCTTTCTTCAAGATTATTGTCTTTAATATACTTTTTAATAGCTTCATCTCCGCGAGCTACTATTTTAATTTTACCTTTGTGAAATTCTGTATAACTCATAATTTACCAAGAAATTGTTGTGTCATCACATGGATCCCATTGAGTTCCCGAAAAATGACTAATTTTAAAACCTTTAGCTTTAAGAAATTCATTTGTTGCTTTCATTAAAGTTTTATTTGAAAATTTGATTTCATGTTTGCCATCAAATCTAGCTTTATCGATCTTTTCATAAATCCAATCAAGCTCATCTTTCATTTGTTGTCCTTTAACGGCATCAGAAATTTCCCTTGCTTCTTGGGCACTAAAATACTTTTTATCATTCATATTATTTTCTTCTTTAGAAATTATACCAAAACCAAAAGCATTATCACAATCACCTTCCCAACTCATATTAATCTTCAATTAAATTCATTTCTTTAAGCATATCATAAAGTTTTTTCATATCGCATCTCCAACATGCTTCATCAGTACCAGAACTATAATAATCAGATACATGCCAATTCTTCACCTCAACACAATGGTTCTTTATCTTCTTATATTGAAGAAAAGATATGTTTGGTGCTACACTTTCAAGAAAATCATCAAGTTCAATAAATTCCTTAGGATCCTCACCAGATACATTTCCATGTGAACCCCAACAATCACCCCATTCACCACCTAATGACCAACTTTCAGAATATAAATACATTCCCTGTGGGTCATCACCATGTCCAACTTGGTTGTCACATGCTGGTTCAAATATTTGTTCAAATGTAGTTGTCTTTTTTACCATATGTGAAATTCTTTTAATTGTTTTTAATCTTATTTTATTACCATCCTTCAAACTAATATTCTCAATATGCTTTCGAAGCATTTTTATGAAATTAGTATCTATAAGAGTATATTCAAATAATGCAATAGAAGCACCAGCTTTTACTTCTCTATTGCGACGTCTATCATTATACAAACAATATTCTCTATTTTCATCCCATTGATGAATTACAAATGAAAGTTGATAATCTATTTTTGGACCTCTCCACCTACAATATAAATCCATATAAGATATAATATCATCTACAACTTTTTCGAGATGATTATATGTGGTAATTGGCCCATCTATACAAACATCAATTTTATTCTTTCCATAAAGAATAGAAAAATCATTCATATAATTTTTGAATTCTTCATCTAATGCCTCCCAAATGAAATCACCCTTGGAATCTTTATATTTATCAAGACTAACAATCATCCTACCATTATGATTGCAAAAATTTGAAATAGGATAATTATGTTCTGCCCAATAAGTTTTACCACTACCAGGCAGACCCATTAGTATGTTGAATTCAATGTTTATTATTTTCATTCTCTTCCTCTATTTCTTTAGCCAAATTAAATTCTTGCATGTACCAAACAATAGCATCTATAAGTTCATTATCATCAAAAATATCGAACCAACTATCTTTGTTCCAATTATCTAATTTGGTGTTATGCTTAAAATATTCATTTATTTGTTTCTGAAGATAATTGATGCATTTTGTACGTGTGAAGAATCTTGTAACAAATCCATCAAAGCAATCTTCATTTGACAAAGCTTCTAATATACGGCGAGCTGTCATTTTTGCAATTTGCATTTTCTTATCTTTATTCATCTTTATTCTTTTTATTTTTCTTTATTAAATTTTGACATCTTTGATTATTTCATATTTACATGAATCACCATAATTACATTTATGATACATTTCAATATATTTCTCCATATCTTCCAAAGTATCGGCTTTATATGTAACTAAATCATCCCAACTATATTCATGGCCTAATGTATGCCAAAAACCAAATATTCTTCCTTTACGTGAAGCTTGGTACCATTCTTTATGAATAATTTTAGGTTTTTTAGTACAATTTTCCCATTCAGATTTTAATTCATCTGTGGTATATTTTTTTATTCTATAAATCATATTATCGCGGATATATTACATTTGATTGTTTCCAAGTAAGTTTATCATAAAAGAAAACTATACGTTTTGTAGGAGCATTTTCAAAAGCCGATACTTTAACAAAACCAAGATATTTCATTGCAAAATATTCTTCTTGGAATGTACCTTGTGGCTTATGGTCATAAAAATGAGCAGGACATTTTAGATATTCTTCTTTAAAATTATCCCAGACAATATTTCTAATTATAGTCTCATGTTCACATTCTTTACACTTGTAAATTGTTCCATCGATATCTACATATCCAACCCATGGGAATTTTTCTCCAAGTTCATTTTGCTTTGGTATATCAAAGAAATTCTTGAATTTCTCTTCTAATTCATGATATTTCCTTTCCCATTCTTCAGTTTCTTCACAGGCCTTATCTAATTTACGTTCTGTAGCCCATAATGAAGCTTGATCATCATCATAAGGTACATTAAAATGCAACTCATGTTGATGATTAAGGATTCTTTCTAACTTAAATATATTCATATTAAAAGTTCTCAATTAAATTATCAATATCAGTAATTTCCGTAGCGGTGGGCCCAAAATCTAGAACATAATCATCTTCGTCATCTACTGGTAATAATGAAACAATAATATGGTACCCACATCCTAATGTATTAGCGGTTGTATAATAAACATATATTTCTGAATAATCAGCCATATGAAGACCTCTAAAATCTTCAATACGACTTCGTTCTAAATCAGTTAATTCTTCATAAGGATATTTAATTTCCCTATATAAATCATTTAGTGATATTCTCATAAAGCAATGTTATATGATTCTTTTTAATTTCTGGTGGAGTAATGCTTTTAGCATCACAAATTTTCTTAAATCTATTAATATTAAAAGGATGAGTTATAATATGATAACCAGAACGAGTAGGAATAGTCATTACAATTGGGTCATCATAAGAGCTTTCACACTCACGAATAGATAAAGTTATTTTTTGCAAATATTCCTCAAGATTATCACAATCATCACAATCTACAACCCAACGTTTTTCCTCACCATCTTGGCCACCGCAAACTGAAGCAAATACTCGCCAAGGCTTACGAGATTCACCATTTGTAAGATTGTATGCATACTTCTGAATTGTTTCAAGACAGGCTTTATATTTAGACTTAACATTAACAGCTACATAAGCACGAAGCCCAAACATCTCACAACACTTGACAATCTCATCCTTATACTTGTCAAAATTATCCAGACAATCAATATAATATGTCTTGAATGTATAATTAGCTGCTGGTAGACCTGGGTGATCCTTACCACGACGAATCAATTGAATATCAAAATAAAGGTCACAACGAGTATCATATTCCTGAGGAATACCAAGCTCTGCTACATATTTTCGAATTGCGTCAAAATTATTTGTCATATCTTTAATCGTTTTCTGTATGATAATATGTGTAACTTACAATCATTTCTGGGCTTTTACGTTCATCATTAACAATACATTCTCTAATTTGAACTTTATCAAAGCCATTATAAATAACTTTCTCTGAATCAACCAATGTATTTGTTTCTGGATCAAGAACTTTATAATGTTTATTCAAATTCTCTTCCATCCACTTCTTCATCCACTTCTTAGCACCTTTGAAAGTAAAAGTGCGATTAAGAACTTGGCCATTGAAAGAAATTTCCCAGAATGTAAATCTAATCTTCATATATTTAATTTATTTTACATATATAATATAGAAAAATTCTTAGAATATTCAAATTCTAAGAATTCTTTTTAATATACACTTCTACAAAAGTTTTATATTTTTCAAATTCCTGTTTTTCCCAATCCCAAACATCTTTACATGTCTTGAAAATACTTTTATAATATAAAAATGTTTCTTCATCTTTACATATAATAGGTTGATACGTTGATTTTCCGGCTAATTCACCATCATATCTTTTAAAGAAATAAATAGGCCGCAGTATTCCAGCAATTACCATATTTAATTGATTATTTTTATCAAGTATAATATCTACTGGATAATTATCAAAATTGTTTTTATGGAAAAATTTATTTTCCAAATAACAACATAATGTACAAACAATTAAACCTAAAATAATATATAAAACTATATCCATAATTAAATTTTATTAAATTAAAATTTCACCACAACCATAACAATGAGAATAAGTGTCATCATAAAGAATGCAGAATTGACCTGGAGCTACTGAAATAGGCTCATCTGCCTCAATCACAAGCTTTTGTGTATCATCAATATACTTAAGCTTCCCAGAAAAAACCTGTGGAGTATGACGTATCTTAAAAGAAATATTACATATGATCTCACTATCAATATCGTGCAAGTTCTTGTAATCATTAATTAAATTACGAGTTAACCAATTGATATTACCTATCATAAACTCCTTAGAAGCATTACGATTTATATCCTTAGAAACATAAACAATATTTTGCTTAACATCCTTTCCAACTACATACCAAGGACCACCTGAAAGACCTAACCCCTTACGTTGTCCAATTGTGTGGAACCAATATCCTTGATGCTTTCCTAATACCTCACAAGTATCTACATCAACAATATCTCCTTCCTTACGACCAAGATACTGCTCAATATAATCATTGTAATTAATCTTTCCTAAGAAACAAATACCTTGTGAATCCTTTCGCTTTGCATTTATAAGATGATTCTCCTCTGCAATCTTACGAACCTCATCCTTCATAAGATTACCAACAGGAAATATCAACTTATGAACAGGAACAAAAAATGTATTGATATTTGCAATAAAATCCACTTGATCCTTTACTGGATCCTTAGCTGGGCAAATCCACCACTCAGGATTCTCAGGATCTCCATAACCTACACGAGTAGCATAATGACCAGTTGCAATATAATCATAATTCTTCCCAATTTTCTTATAGAATGCCCCAAACTTAATAAGAGTATTGCACATAACATCAGGATTTGGAGTATATCCCTTCTTGATAGTCTCCATAGTGTATTTTACAACATTATCCCAATACTCCTTATGCAAATCTACAATCTCAAAATTAACACCATAACGCTTTGTTACAGCTTGGCACATCTCTACATCTTCATCAGATGTACAACTATATGTATCATCCTTATCAGGACCTATATGTATATAAAAACAATCAGGCTTCTCACCAGCACTACAAAGCATATGTAAAGCCACCGATGAATCAACTCCACCTGAAAGTAAAAGTGCTATCTTATTTGTCTTCATTATAATTTAATATTACAAAATCCACAATATATTTCAATAACCAAGGCTGAATATAATCAACTAATTTATCATCTTGTAATGCATCTACAATTTCATCTCTACTCATATATCTTTATTCTTTTCAACCTTATCTAATAACGCAAAC
>Ga0247608_10000708_pt1 | contig 51825 bp, 91 predicted proteins | sample 176DNAGHGlowgp2_FD_193490 | JGI IMG/M metagenome (GOLD analysis project Ga0247608, IMG submission 193490) | Sheep rumen microbial communities from Palmerston North, Manawatu-Wanganui, New Zealand - 1766 DNA GHGlow gp2 | ecosystem: Host-associated > Mammals > Digestive system > Stomach > Rumen ...
TGCCCTTCTCTCCATAATTTAACTTTCCTTTCCATAAGGAAATTTATAAAATTCATGAAAGATTCCTTATTCTTTTCTTTGTCGGAATAAATTTTAATTATCTCGTCGGTTTCACGAATATTCTCATTTTTTAAGTTTATCGGTTTGCAATCTCCGTACCACACATAAAACTCGCCCCATGTTAATTCGACATATGCTGAAGGGTGTATGTCGGACATGAAAGAGATATAGGGATACACATTGCCTTGAATATATGTTGGTTCATAACCTTTTTGGCACACAAGATAAAAACCACTGCCCCTTTCTTTCTCTTGACAATATTTTGCCCAAAGCAACTCTGATAGCAGTTCGTCTCTCGTGTATTGGAAATTATTCTGACGTTGTTTGAAGATATCTTTTTCTTCCAAATTGTTTTCTTTCATCAGCTCGTTTATCTTGTCATCGATATACCATTTGGCTTTCTTGAGGTCCTCAATCTCCTTCTCGACCGAAGTCATGTCCGCCTCTTCCTTATGGCCGGCTCTCAACAGATACTTAACAGCGTTTCCCGTGCAGAAATCAAGATGACGTGTTATGTCAATAACCTCTATCCCGCATTTATCCTTTAGCCACGTATAATGACTCGGATGGTTAACCTTGTCAGGCATTGTCACTTCGTCAGGTGTCATCGGTAATTCTTTTGTTAGCGGGCATTTACTCTCGTTTATAGGGTTTGTCAAATGGTCGGGATCATAATCACCTGATTCATACACACGGTTCCCTACAACAAGCATATCCTGTTGTCGGCACAAAAAATCAACATTTATCCTATAATCTTCAAGTGTTGATGAAAGTACCGAATGATATTTGCAATTAATACAATCAACCATAATTTTTAATTCTTTTCCAACAAAATCTTAACTTCATTCGCCAATTTCTGGGCATCTGGATGTGCGGCTGGATCACAACGCATGTCAAGAAAACGTTTCCATCCCTCGCCTTCAATTTCGGGAAAACCACATAAGCATAATTCCGTTTCAATGGACAATGGTAATATCTCCCTCGCCTCCTGAGGTTTCATCTTGTATTCCCTTACCATTTGGTTGTATCTTATCTCAGCGTCCTCACACGCTGATTTGAAGAGCCATTCCTTTGTTCCGATGTCCTCTTCCTCTCCGTCAACAAACCAATACGGCTTGGTGAATCTCATACCGCCTTTTCCCCAATCAACATAACGGGTACTTTTCATTAATGACGACAATGTGACATGGGTTCTGAACGAGTCTGCGGTCACTCTTGAACATGTAAAAACAAAAGTCCTTCTCGGGAAAAATCGTTCTACAGTCCAATACTTTTCCGCAATCTCCAAAGCCTTGTCAAACCCTAAGTTGTCACACATAACCCTGAAATTTGTCGTGACCTCCCAAAGCGGAAGGTATGGATTTTCTTTGTTTACGTTTATTCTACTGTATGGGCTATGTATAACCTTGAATATTTCTTTTGAAAGAGGCTCAGTCAAAAAAGGAACCCTCATATTCACCGTCCCGAATTCAAGGCACCTTCCGTGGCCCCGTTCAAACAACGATTTAACAAAAGCCTTGCTGTCACCTCTCTTGCTCAAACCATGTCGGTTGTAGCATATTCCGGCACAGTAGTCGATATGCTTGAGCATACCATCCAATCCAGGTTCCTGTATAACCTCCCTTACTGATGATTCTGTAAATAACATTTATTTTATTTTTTTCCTATTATTAATTTTCGTCAATGTGCCAAACAAACCGTCAAAACCAACCAATTTACAATTTCGCTTAATTTCAGGTCTGCCTGACCTTTCATTATGGTTGAGACATATTCATCCTGACAATTGAGTTTCTCCTTGATATATTCCCTCGGTTTCTCCTGTGATGATAACAAATCAACTGTTATCATCCACGATTATCTCTCCTGTATTCGGCTTTAACCTTCCAATCTGAAGGTGCCGGTGAGGCGATTTCTTTCAGTTTTTCCAAAGGAGTTTTAATCGTTTCCATATATTGAAATTGCTGTATATTCCGAATCGGGAATGTCTTTCCTTAATATCTCGTACTCTTCCGACAGCGAATCGTAAGATTCAAATTCTCCGTCTTCAACTTGTTCTCTCAACCATATGGAGAAGTTTTCCTCAGAAGGTTCAACATTATCTTCCTTGCACTGTTCTTCGTATTTCTTACGCAGTTCTTCTCTTGTGTATAACTCCTCATCTCCCCAAAAATCCAAAAACGGCCCGCTGATTTCGTCACCGTTTTCAAATTTCTCCCAATCTTCTTTCTTGTAGATTGACAATGTGTGTGTGGAGCTTGAATTTGTTTCGAATACACTATTTCTAACTTGCCTTAACATAACTTTATAATTTTTAAACAATTTATTTTTTTTTTAATTTCCTTTAAAAAATAGCTCTATATCGAGTTTTTCAGCCATTTCTTTGCTTTTTTCCATGAATTCATCTTGCGTTTCATAATCATATTCAAAACCCACTCTCGGCATATAGTAACCATTGTATTCGTCGCCTCCTGAATACACAAAACTATTTTTAGCCATAATAAAACGCTCCAAAGCTGAATCGTCTGTGGTTATCTTTTTGTAAAAATCCTCAGTTTCTTCAATATGATCTATATATGCAAACTTGTTTTTGAATATCTCATTTTCTATGGTGTATGTCGGTTTCCATTCTTTGCAATATTCATAGCACGATCGTTCACAAAACTCTATTAGTTTCATCACGCTACTTATGATTTTTTCTTTTGTATCACAATACGGGCAATCAAGTTTATTTTTCAGATTTCTTTCAAGTATTCCATATATTTTTTCATAAAACAAAATTCGTTCCTCAACAGGTATAACACGTTTAGGGTAAGAAAGGAAAACAATGACCGAATATGCTATTCTCTTTCCTATTGAATTTTCAATCTTTGGGACACGCCCGAATTGAAATCCACTCTCCCCGTAACCATATATGTCATATTGGCTTAATTCGTAATCTGTATTTTCCTCACATAAATTCTTCGCTATTGCGATTGTGTGTGTAGAGCTTGAATTTGTCTCAAAAACCAAATGTCTGATTTGTACTTTCATATTCTTGTTTTTTAATTGTTAAATTTCATTGTAAAAATCATCAAAGCTGCCAAGATAATAGTCTATACACTCACAACAGTTGTAATAACAATAGTCTACATATTTGAGCAGTTTTGCATCTATATCATTCAGGTAGTCGGAAAATAGTTTGCTGTATTTCTCCTGTTCGGTTTCACTCAAGACTCTACTTCTTCCGAAATCACCTGACTCTTCACCGTAAGTGTGATATAATTCGTAGCACAGATAATAGTTTATGTTTTTGCCATCATCAAATACCTCGATGAAAAACGGCTCTTCAAGTTCATTGCCCAACTTGTCAGAGAGAACTTCATCAATCGGATACATCACAGCTTTAATTCTTACATAATCGCTCATAATACTTGTTTTTTTTTATTTATCATTAGTGTTTTGTAATACAAATATACTACATTCCATAACATAGTTCAAAGAAAAAACGAAAAAAAAAAACAACTCTTCCAGAGATTATCCGGAAGAGTTTGCATTCTGAAGAAATTAGCAGGAGTTATTGTTTCTCCTTTTTTTCGTCTTCTACTTCAACCTCTTCGTTAAGATACTTTTCAAGCTTTTCAGCAAGTTCGATTTCCTCAATGGCTTCGGCCTTGTCGTTGAAGCATTCAATCATCTTGTGGAGGACGCATTTGATGTCCGCTGTTTCGGCAAGTTCCTCCATGTATTTTTGGAGTTTTGTCTCTGCGTCAATCTCCTTTTCCTTGCTTTTGAGTTTCGCGCCTTCAAGCACGCTGTGAACCATGTTGATTCTAAGGTTGATTTTTGAGGTCTCGCATCTCTTGCGCATGTTCGCCTCGATTCTTTTCATCTTCTCCATAATTTCGAAATTATAAGTTAAAATTTAATTTTATTCTCTTTCTTCTTGTCTTTAACACTAACTCTCTTGACTCTTCGGGTTCCTCTTCCAGGGTTCCACATGTCCAACCTGAAACATCCCAATTCAGACTTGATATTGTATAGGGCTCACCTGTTGTTGTGGCCCATTTGTAATAATAAACCGAATCTGTTCCTGTTGAGGTTGTTATCAATGATGACGAGTCAACACCAATTGTTCCGGTTAAGTCAACCGATTTTATTCCGCATTCAGGGGTGGTAAGTGTTAGCGTATAAACACCGTCAAGGTTGCTTTTTAAATCATCTGTTGGCATAACAATTTATATTAAAACGTATTATTTGCTACATTTGTTTCCCTGCAATATGGGGAAAGCACATCCACCGCCTGAGCAATCAACGATGCGTCCTTCAAGGTATATACGCCGTTCTTCTGTGCGATTTCGACACCTTGGATAAGCACGTCCATACATTGCTTGATATTGTCTGTTAGCAGAAGGATTCCTTTGCCGATATTGGGTTCAACATTCTGTTCCTCTACAGGTTGCATTTGAGGCTCAACCTCCTTAGTCTTTTTCTCTTTTGTTGTTTTTGCCATATTAATTAAATGTTCTATTTTAAATATATTATTTTTATAGTACTATTCCAAGAACGAGCATGACCGATGCGGCAAGCATAAGGAAAACCCTCCAAAACGTGTCGTTACCTTTCACTGACAAGCCTCTCAGCGCATTTGTCATTGTTGACAATGTTACGTTGAAAAATAGGAATGATGAAATCAGTCCTAAGAAAAGGAACATTGAGTTCAGTGAAACCATAAGCGCGAACATGACGCTTGCGGCTGTGACAACCAATAAGAAAAATCCGCTTCTGTTTAACATATCCTTAATTGTTTGATTTGAGAATATTTTTTGCGTATTCAGCCAACAATTTCATAAGGAACTGTTCTGAATTGAAACCGCTGTCCAAATACTTTAACAGCATGGGGGAATACCCTGAAAGGAATACATTTCCCCATTCGTCCTGCTCGGGTACATTAGAACCTCTTGAATTGAAGTTCCACCACACAATCTTTGTCATTATACCCTTCCTGCGCCACTCTGACATAAGACTGTCCTTTCTATTACCGGAGCCCTGATCGAACTGCATGTCGGAAAGTACGACAAGATATTCGGGAAACTCCTCCTTCAAATTGGAAAGTATGTCCATTACAGCACCGAAATCAGTGTTGCTGCAATCCCCCGTGTACATGCTTCTTATTTCCCTGATATATTGGGAATCCTTGTTGGGGAGGCTTCTTGAGCAAAAATCGTATACAGTTTTCTCTCCGCCCAATGTTATGAGTTTAGGGCGGCTTGAAAAAGACAATACCTGATTAGGACAGTATGTGCTGCACTTACCAAGATAGTGTCCAATGGACAATGCCTTTCCCATTGAATCGTTTTCATCGAGCATACTTCCGGAGGTATCCACAATAGGAATCCAACTGCCGCTTATTTTCTCGATCTTTGAGAAAAACAAATCGGGGTCAAAATCCTCTTCAAATGATTTCCTGTATATGTCATATACGGTTGTCACTGAAACGTTCAGCTTGGCCTCACCCTTTCTTACTGACTCAAGGTATTCGGCAAAACGCTCTGCGGTATCCTCACCCTTTAGGAATCTCTTGTAATACTTCAGCATGGCCTTTGACGGCACATGAGAGAACACTATTTCATCTGTTCTGTGTCGTGACAGTTTGTTTTCTGTAGTGTCACATTTGACAAAGTGACCGTATTGCTGCTTGTTCATTCCCCATGCTTTCGCAAGTCTCCTTGCAAGCATCAGGTTCTTTGAACTGTATCTCGGAACCCATTTCTTGGCAAGTTCGTTTCCGTTTTCAATCTCCCTTCTTATGAAAGACTGCCAAATCTCGAACATTCCGTTGAAAAACATCTCGCATTCCCTGAAATCCTTGAAGCTACCGGCTTTAACCACGTTATCGGGCGAAACACCCGACAATGCCATTAATCTTCTACCTACGTCCTTGTAACCCAAACCATAGCGGGGGTCACGGATGAACATTGAGAAAAGCTTTTCAAGCTTTGTCGTTCCGATTTGCAACTCTTTGGGATGCTTTGTGTAATACTCGCATTTGAAGAGGATGTCAACCAATTTGTTCTTATGACTCTTGTATGCGACATCGCCGTTTTCGGTCTCAGTCAAATTAAAAAGCTGAGACAATTCAGACTGTTTGTAATTCTCAACCATGTTGTTTTGTGCAGTAGTGCTTTTGTTGTTTCCCATAAACATTTGAAATTTTGCTGTTTTGACTACCTTTTTTATTTTCTAAACTAACAATCCAAATATACTGAAAATTAGAACAAGATGTATATCTTTTTTTCTTAAAAAATGTTAAAATTTAATTACACCAAACCAATGTTGGGTTATTCTTGTGTATGTCCGTTGTAGGGTACCATTTCCTGAACTCCTGTACGTCAAACGGTTTTGCCAATATATGAGCACCGTTTTTTGTCGGAATCTGTGCAATTACCTTGTCATTTCCTTCGGGCCTTAATGTGTTAATTAACTCACAAATTTTGTTAATGTATGTTTTCTTCAGATATTCATTATTATCTGTATTATTGAAAATCTCAGAAATATCATTCCAATCAACGTCAATCAACCATATCGGATTCTTTGAACCACAGGAACCTGCAACGGAGTCAAAAATCTTGTAAGGCTTATGATAGTTGTCTTCCGAAATCCTGTTGGCAAATTCCTTCAAACATTGGCAGGTACATTTCTTGAACGACTTTCTGTTAGGGTTAAGATATATCCTTGCGTTGTTTTTATCTGCAAGCCAAATCAAGTCTTCCTTTATTTCCATTAGTTGGTTTTCCCTATGCAGATAGACAGTTTTCAAAGTGGAGGAATTCCTATCCACATCAGGATTCTCCTTCCTCCGCTTTATTATCTGCAACATATAGAAATCATCATTACTCTCGAACTTGAGAAGACTGTTCAGTTGTTCAAAATTGTCTATCATTTTTTTCTATTTGTTAATTGTATGCATCGGCCATCTCGATATCAACTTCACCCTTGTCAATTTCCTTTGCCTCTTTGCCGAGGAAATAAAGGGTCTTAAGCTTGAAACACTCTTTTACCGGGTCATTGTCTATCCTGAGGCAGATACCTTCCCTTGGAACACTGTTTCTGCACATCGGTTCATTGAGTTCCATTCCGAAATGTTCCTTGTCGTTCTTAAGCGCTTCGAGCACGTTTTCGTTCCAATGGTTTGACGGGTCAATGTCAGGGTATAAGTCTGAGAGTTTCCCGTGGAACAGGATTGGATAAGGCATTATCCGGTCGGAAATATCAGGAAAGATTCCAACCAAATTGTTGGTGAAATCAATAACCTCATCTATCTCGTATTCCTTGTGCGTCCCGTCTTCCATCTTTTCATTGACACGGTATATCATCAGCTTGTTTGTACCGGGTTCACAACCATAGTCGTAATTCTTCTGAATCATCCTGTTAGAATTCGTGAGATATCCAACAATCTCGCCATAGATTGTCACGTTATGGGGAATCTTTCCCTTGAGCAGGTCATGGTATTCACCCCAAATATCTGTCGAGTAGAAACCGCTGTTGACATACTTGTTTATGTATTGGTTCTTGATTACCGTCCTTGAGGAATAGATGTCATAGTACTCAGTGTCAAACTTCTTTATCTTGCGGTTTTCAATTTTAGATTTCTTCTTTTCAAGTTTGGAGATTTCTTCATTGATTACTTCAACAAGAAAGTTACCCTCCATACATTTTTTTGATTCTTCCACTGAAATTGTAACACCTTCCTTTCCTTCTGAAATATCTTTTAATCTCTTATTATTTTTATCAATCTCACGTTCAATTATTGAAATCTTCTTGTCCATGAATGAGTTTACGATGTTCCTGAACTTGTTCAAAAGAGTGTTTTTCTTTACAAGAACATTTCCAAGACAGAGGCTTGTTCCGTGAAGTTTATTACTAATCACCACGTTATCATCAGGTTTTAATTTCCACATATTGGAATTTAATTGGCCGGTGTCGTAGTGAAAGTTCCATTCCCCTTCAATCATCCTGTCGAACTGCCTGTATTTCCTATTGTTTTTTCCATTGCCGCCACCACTTCTTACAGGATTGGTTCTCGGAACATATGCTTTGACAAAAAGGTCGCCACAGATTGTGTCGAAATCAAACGGAATGAAATTGCCGTTATCGTCATACGTGACATAATCGGACAGGTTGACACCTGACAGTTCGGGTTTCCAATTAACCAAAGACTCAAGAGTCAGAAGAACACCCATTGACGGACATCCTCTCAAGCGTATCATCTTTACACGACCGTGCTTGTTGAAATATCCGACCATCTTCTTGGCTTCGTCCTGTTTGCCTTCAGAAACGAGCTTCTCCACCTCAATGGCGTTGCTGTTAAGATGTCGCTCCCCAATCTCATACATGTTGTTTATGCTTAAGAATGAAGAATTTAACTCTGTTTCGTTCTTGCAATAAATCATGTAATCGCCTTCCTTGACATCGTTCTTGTTGACAACAACGGAGAAACCGTCAATGATGGCCTGCTTCAGGTTGTCTGAGTTCTCAATGTCCTTGAGTTCACCAACCCTGATAATTGTCGAACAATACTCTTCCTTGAAACTTTCTGATTTTGAAAATATTTCCTTTGTCATTTTATTTATTTTCTTCGTGTTTATGCTTAAGTCTTTCAAAAAAATCGTTGAATAACGTTAGGAGCTCTTCTCCGTGCTCAACACTCCAATGGCCGGGTGTTCCGTCATCAAAAGGCAGTATTTCGAAGTTGTAATAGTACGGCAAGTCTTCCCCGTCTTCTTCGCAGCACGGTACACTCACCGTAGATATCTTAATCCTTTGATAATTGCTTCTATCATCATCGGTATCGGCTGGCTGTACATAGGTTACCGACATTTCTTCAATTCCGACATTAGGTTCCTTCGGGAAACTTGTGTTTTCAATTTTTATCTTCATCTTTTCTCCTCCTGTTTCTTCTTCTACCTATTCTTTTGAATAGTCTTTCTGTAGGTGTGAAAAGTAAAAACATATTGCATATCAACATGGCTATAAACCCGAATATGGATAACACGCACCACGATGCAGCATCACAGAAAAGACATTCCAAAGAAACACGGATGGCCATAATCATGCATGCCACCGAAGCCACCGTGAAAAGGATATAAAGAATTGTTATTAAATCAATGATTTTCAGTCTCCTGTCTTTCCTCATGGCAATTAATCTTCATGCTCAACTCTTACAAATGTCCAACGGTCATATATGCTTACTACTGAGACCATGCACATTGCCGTGTTTTCAGATCTTCCGTAGAAAATATAGGAAAGATGGTCTTCATCGAGATATACTACATCCCCGCACATCCCGTTCAGGTTCACGTGCTTCCTGTCAACAACAGGAACGACAACCTCCTTGTCAAAAATGTAGATTTCGGCATACGTCTCCTCAACACAGACATGGCACTCCTTTATCTTGAGGCCTTCCTTCGGTTCCGTGACAACATACGTTCCGTCACAGGTGAAATACTGTGCGCTTGCAAAAAGCGACATTAGGATAAAACTTGAAAATAATAAAATCTTTTTCATCTTTTTTACTTTTTATAAACTATAATTTAACTAATCAAAATAGCATTTCAATTCTTTGTTGTCATTGAAAATGAAATCACAAATGTCGTATTTGTCATATTCGTCAACAACACAGTCGTTTGTATTGTATGGGGCGGTTTCGTGGTCAAACATTGCCTTCTCCTCGTCCAATACCTTTATCATACAAATCTGTGGATTCACAATTTGCACGGCTTCAAGCAGTGTGTTGTACAAGGTTTCGTACTCATAAAAGTAAGTCCCGCAATAAAAGTGTTTGCATGCAAACCACGAAGCCATATAATCGAACTTCTCCTGTTGGGTCGATAGAATACAAGGTTCATTATACCCAACATTAGAGTAATCACGGCAATGGGCAATCACACAACTTTCGCCTTCGGTCTCCAACTCAAAGGCATATTCTTTCGGTTTCTTAACGACTAACGTGTGTACCGAACTTGAGTTAGTTTCAAATACACTATTCCTCTTCGTTTTCATTTTCTGGGGCTTTATATTCTTTACCGGTTGTCAACCCTTCCTTGTATGCCATATAATCATCGTCCTTGTCCTCAAACTCCTTCAATTCGTTCATTACCTCATAATCGTAATATTCAGACATTTCGTCATGGAAATAATCCAAATCGTCTGATATTGAGCGGATTTTCTCATAGAACTTCTCATTGTCGTCAAACCAATCGGGGCTTTTCACAACAACGGCAAGTCTGACAAGATTCTCGACAACCATGTTGGCCACCTTGTCAACCTCAACCTCACATTCGCCGTGCGAATATTTCCATCCGCAATACCAAACGCTTTTGTCTTCTTCAGTGTCATACCTGTTAACGGCATATCCGTAACACTCCTCCCTTATAAGCCATTTCATGCAGTTAAGAGTGAACCTTATATGCTTGATAACATTGCTTATGTCATTCGGATTATGTTCAAGAAGACAGTACATCTGAAGCTCTATCTTCATATCTTCCAAATCGTTGTGCAATGACTTGCGGGCGTTTTTCCGCAATTCATCCATTTTTTCCTCACTTGGAGAGAATGTTCTGTAATAACTCATATGGTTTCTTTTTTTTCTAATACAAATGTACTACAATCTGAATAAAGTTTTCCAAAAACATCAAAGCGTTCTTATGTGCTTGAACATTTCGTCCATTGTTTTGTTTCCTATTGGAAATCTTTCGGTTGAAAGGGAATTCTTGGCATATTCGTTCTTCACCATGTCAATGTAAAATGTGAATTGACCATCGTCACCCATGTAAAATTCGTTCCATTCACTTTCAGACAGTAATTCTTTGACACCCAACTGTTCTATTGCAAGATTATCAAAAGAAACAACAAAACATTTTTCTATCAGCCTGCTCAAACTTCTTTTCAATTCCTTTATTTTATTGTCCACATCATTTTTCTCTTTGTAGGATATGCCTCTTCCTAGTTCCTTATATCCCAATATGAGAACCTTTGCGTGTATTGCGGACAACATTTCATATTCGCCTCTTGTAGTTACACCGGCTATCGTGTGGAACACTACATTATCCAAACCTTCCGTAGCCAATATAGCCTCCTGATGCGTTTTGAAATCACCTGTCGAAAAACTGACCCCGATTCCATATACCATATTGTTTTTCTGCCATTCCTTTAGTTGTTCAACTCCTTTTATCAACTGTTTCTCGTTGACTGTCAAGTTGGTTATGATACTTTTTCCTTTAAGGAACACAAGCAGTTCTTCAAGTTGCGGATGATCCAAATCATTGCCATTTAGGGCAAGTTCTGTAAACGGATGCAATGAGTTTAGCCACGGCGAGTTGAAATCAATTTCAGAGTGTTTTCCGCTTGAGGTACATCCTTCATAACAAAACGGACACCCAACTGAACATTTATCTGTTAATTTGCAATCCGTGTTTTCTGAAAACGACGGTGTAAAACAATCTTCCTCGGTTTCTCTAATTTTTGTCCCATCTTTTAGAATGGTTACTGTATAATTTCCATTCTCGTATCTTCCTAAAATGTTATTTTCCATTCTTATTGCCATTTTCTTTTTCTTTTACAAATTTTTAATAATTCAGGTTTATCATGTATGTTTCCGACAACAAAAAGGGTATTGTTGACATCGATAAGACTTCCTATGTTGCAGTGATAGTTTCCGTTATATTCAACTTTAATAAAGTCCTCCTTTTCAATCCATTCTTTTCCCTTTCCACACTTGCAATATCCATTTATATATCTTACAACATCACCTTCATATATTTCACTTCCGTTTGCGTCGTTTATACCTGTGTATTGACCAACGGTTTCTTCTTCCACTTCTTCCTCAGAACCATCTTCAATTTCGCCAATCATAACACACTTGTACGCCTGTGGTGTTTCTGGCGCTGGAGAATCAGTTTCACGAACAATCAGGTTTCCGAAAAGCCATTGCCCGTCTTCTTTCCTGCCTCTGAATTTAATTATTCTATGCATTATATGGGTAATAATTTGAAGTATGTATTATATGATGCATATCATTTGAAATACGCATTAAAAGCTGAATTTGTCATAGGTAACAACGTCGGGCCACCCACAAAATCCTCTATTTCCCTGAAATCGGTATATGACATGGCCGACTTAAGATATGATTTGAAATTGTCAACCCATCCTTCCAACGTATATTCAACCGGCACATATCTCATAATACCCTCAGCTGTCTTATTTCCTTCCCCACCGAATTCTTTTTGCGCCTTTTTGGTACTCATGCCATAATACTCTCTTAATTTGACATATGATTTGTAAATTGAATAGTCATCATCAGAATATTCATTATGAACAATGGCTTTTGGATAAGCATCTACATTGTATTCTTCGATTGTATCACCACATGCTTCCTCGCATCTTGCAAGGATGTTACCCAACATGACATAATCAGCACCCAACGCCAAGGCCTTTATTACTTGGTCGAAATTATGGAAACCACCGTCAGCGATGATTTCAGGGCAAACGTCATAAAGTCCTACTCCATGATAATATTCCTTGCATTTCCTCATTTCCGAAATCAGACTTGCCATTGGATAGTGGATTGAAGTGTTGGCTGAAGTGGTGCAGCAGCTACCTCCTCCGATTCCGCAACGGATATAATCGATTACTCCAGGATATTTTTTACATATCTCATGATATGTCAATGGATTGGCAATGTTACCGACCATGATTGAAATCTTCCTGTCAAACTTCTCCTTTGCCATCTTGCACAAATCATAAACTGATTTCATATGACCGTTTGCAATGTCTATGCAGAAAAAATGCCTTGTAGGTAATTCCATATTCTCAACAATATTCCTGAACTCCACCAAACCAACGGCAACAAAAACCTTGTCCGACAAATCCATGCGTCTTTCAAAGGGAATGTTTCTCGGTATTACCGTTCTAATTCCGGAATCCTCAAAGACCTTGTAATTGGTATCATCAATGACGCTGCTCATCGGTGCGGCAAACAATGGTAAACAAGGTCCTATATAATACACATCGCATTCCGAACGGCTATTTATCGAGCTTAATGTAGCAGGAACAATGGTTACATCATTCAAACCATATAACATCTTATCCTTTAACATATTTTCAATATTAGATTAAAACAGATTTAACTTTCTCAAACATTCTTCCGCTATATTTTTTCTTTGAATCGTAGAACAGACAGGTATTTTTAGTGTGTATGCTTGTTACCATTTTTCCGTTCTTTTCTTTTTCGATAAAGAGAATATATTTTTCATGGTTTGGAAAAAACACATACCACCTATTATTAACTCCCTCTTTGTTTAATAGAAAAAATTGCGGGTCTTCATACAGCATTTCCCACACCTTCAATCCTTTCGGGTTCCAAATCTCAGGAAAGAAGAGATTTGAAACCAAAATGAATGTGTTTATTACAAACAGGATAATTACGATAATCAAATACAATAAGATCATTTTTAAAAAATTAGAAGTTCCTCCAATCAATAAGGTAGACATTTGAACCGTTCAGTGCTTCAACGATATCGGAAATCTTTGTGATGGTATATCCGCTCATCGAAAACGGTTTGAAGATTTCATGGGCACATTCCTCCTCGACCTTATTTAATGACACCAACAGAAAATATTTTTCATAGTCGGTATCATCGAAAGATGCGTTGTATACTTTCTCTCTTATCTGTCGGTTGATGGCAATTTGTTTGTGCATAACAAACTGCTCCCTTGTCATGCAGTTCCCGTATGTTGCACTGTCATAGGCGTCACTTCTATGAATCAGTTTCCTGTTAGAATCCATTGCATACACAATTTTATTGAATAATCTCTTAAACGGATTCTTGCATTCCTCGCAAATTTTATCGTTTTCCATTTTATACAAATATACTATTTTTCAAAACTAAATTTTCCTAAAAAACATCGCACAATTTAAAAATCCAAAAACCAAAGCACAATACAAGGGATAAACCGAACACAATCCACTTAACAACATTCGAAGTCGAAGTTCCTAAATATTTGAAATCCGAAAACTCCTTTCGTTTCCATTTGCTCTCAATGTTCTTTTCAAGCCAAAGACCATACGACTTTATATCCAATGTGTCATGCTCAGCAAACCAATTCCTTGTCTCCACTTCAAGCCACGGCTCATCACACCATGAGAACGCCCCACACCATTCAACTTTCAAACTGTCATTTACACCAACACATACCACAAGCTCGTTCTTGTTCCCGCCGTGCCAATAGCATTTCTGCTTCTCAACCGTTTCGATGCCAAGGTTAGATGGATATACTAATACAAACAACCTGAATTGAGACTTCTCGCCATAAACTGCATTTATGTAGTCTATTTCATCTATAGCATCATCATCAGGAATGAAGCCCAATATAGTCTTTTGTTTGTACCCTCTCACTTCAGGATATTCCATCAATCCATATTCCCTTGCCTTGTCATAATCTATATCGGTATAACGGAATATGGAGTTTGTCCCTTTGAACGGATTCCTGTATCTGTGTTTTCTTGTATATGAAACAATCGTTCCCCTCTCGCCATTCCACGAATATGACTGTGCGTCGCCGTTCTTCGTATAGTAGTTCCTGAACATTGGGACAAAAACACCATCCGTTCCGAATTTTTCCCTTATGGTGTCAAAATCATACTCGGTTATCCATCTCTCTTTACCAAGGCTCGGCTTCATTGACCAACATTCTGGGTGCTCAACAACCTCCGTATATGTTTGTGTAACATATATGGTGTTGCCTTTGTCATCCTGTCCGGCCGGAACCTGTCTTGTCCTAGTGACTAATTCATTCCATTCGTCATAATGAGTGACTTTTTCCACGTAACCGCCAAGATATTCAACTGAACGTCCGGATAAAGAGGAAGCTATAATCCATGTCAATAGGCATAAAGAGATACTGCCCAAAAGGAATATTATTATTTCTCTGATTGTGAAATCACCTTTGAAAAAGAATATGAACAATCCGACTGTAAGGAACGGAAGAAAAAAACTTACAAGCAACGGCATGGCAAAAACTTATTTCGTTTTGAAAACCTCGACATCATCGTCAAGTCTTGTTCCGACAATATCCTTTGTCTGAGTTGAAGAAATCACTTCATAATCGATTGGCGTCTTGTTCGTAATGAACCACTTGCTCGGATACACGGAAATCAGTGTAGCATGCTCCCTGCAAATGTCAACCATCCTTGCCTGTGACGTGGCGAATTCAGCCCTCAAAACCTCAATGGTATTCATAAGGTCAATGAAGACGCCTGAATCGAAATTCGGATTTGCCTCCGTAATCCACTTCATAAGACCCGAACCGTCGTTCTCATAACGGCCTGCAATGATTTCCTTGTAAATCTCCCTGAATGAATCCTTGTACTCTGAAGTAACCTGAGCCTTCTGCGAAATCACCTTCCACATCTTATCGTAAACCGTCTCAATCTTTTTCTCCTGAGCCTCAGCCTCTTTTCTTAGAGAGATTTCCCTGTTGTTGTATACGAAATACATGCCGATAATGATTACGGCAAACAAAACAGCAACACCAATTCCAATAACTAATCCCATGTTTTTCATCTTGTAATAAAATTTAAATTAAACAATACGTTAACTTATCTTAACAAGCCAAATATACGAAAAAGAATAACAGACTCTTCTTCAAATTTTCTTAAAAAATCTTAAAAGTTAACTGCCGCTTGGCTAAATACCAATGGGTTTTCCCGCCGCTTTAATAAAAAAAAAAGAAACATAGGCATGTTCGCGTACAGGTTACTAACTCTCGCGTCCACCATAAAACCAAATTAAGGTAACTACGGATGCTTTCTGCCTGTCATACCTATGTTTCCAAAAATGCCGCTTATATAACTGAGGAGCGGCCAACCACCGCCGGCACATACGATCCGGTGTTGAGTCCGTCTACCTGTTTCGGTAGGTCTCAAGAATAGTACGATTCATGCTACTCACGCGCATTTCACATGACTTTGGTTTCTCCTTTGTTTATAACAAATACTCCAATTTCCTCATGATAACAGGATGCTTCTCATAATACGGCAACGCCCTGATTGTGTTGTATTGGATGAAGTCTTCAGCTTCCTCTTCCGTCATACCGTCTGATTCTACCAAACACTGTACCATATCATGATAGTCATATACAGCACGCCCGTCCTCCGTAAGTCCGATAAACGCATTATTATATGACGGGGATTCAAACAGAAGAACCTCTTCATAACCGAGTTCCTCGATAAGTTCCTTAATTTCTTCCTGTTTCATTTTCTCAATTTTCAATTTTAACATCATCTATCTCGAACGGAACGAAAACATCATAACCGTCATCGTCCTCATAATGCTTTATGGTATCGTCGAACCACATACCAAACTTGTATCTCTGGTAATGAAAAACCTCACCATCCCAATAGGCTGTGTCACCGTTTCGGCAATTCCCCAGATACACATATCCTTCGACCAATTCGTTCTTTGGTATCGGTTTGATGGTTTCTGGTTTTAAACCATATTCATTAGCATAGATAACTGCATTACGTTCCAATTCATTACTGTCCATTATTCTGTTGTTTGATTAGCAATTCCTTAAGAAGTTCGTTTTGCTCCTTAAGCAATCTGATTTCCTCAGATTCGTATGTTCTAGGCTGTATGCGTTCAACCTTGCCGTTTTTGACAATCATGGTGTCACAGGCTTCGTTTATCTTCCTGATATTCTCAACCTTGTTTTTCATGAAAGATTCAAGTTTTCCTTCAAACTCGCGGTTTCCCTGTTTCCATCTGCTGAAAATGCCGTCAACCTCCTTCATGTCTTTTTCGTCCAATTCGACTACACCGAGATTATCGTCTTCTGTTACCATTTTTCTTTTGTTTTTATATGAATTATTATTTTGGCTCCACTCTACCGTTTTTATTTATATTCTCCTCATAGAAGAAGTTTGCCATCTTTGATGCCTGCTCAAAAAACTTGTTTAAGAACCTCTCATATCTGAATTCCATCCAATCAACCATTCTCTTGAATGTGTGGTTTTTCCCTGTAAATCGGTTGAAGGCTTGGGAGAGGTATGCCTTATCTGTTTCAGATAGTGTTTTTATGTTTTGTATTCTATCACGTAATTTTTCCAACCTTTTATAACTTTCTGTGGCCAATATCGCCTTTTTAGCACTGTTTGCATCAACTATTTTATCTCCAAATTCCTCAAGTTCCGTAAACACCTGACCTATGTATGCGTTTTTCTCACTGTCGGAAAGATAATACAAAACGTAACCAAAGTCCTTTTCCAACTTATCCCCATTGTTTATGAAATACAACGCACCATTATAAAAAGGCTCAACATCGTTTAATGATATTTCTTCATTGTCAAATGTATCCTTTAGACCGGCTTCGTGCATTGCATGTATCATTTCATGTCCGATAACATTTCTCAGTTTCCTTACCACAGATTCCCTGTCATATGATACAGCTTGCAAATGTATATTAAGTTTCCCGTCTTCGTATGCATAGTATCCATTTACATCAGGCCTTTTATTGTGATTCTCACTGAAAACAATATCAATATTAATATTCTTTATATTGCCTAATGGGAAATCACTTTCATCAAATCTTGTGACTGTATCTTCATTTTCCAAAAACTTACTCTCAATAACATCCAAATAATACCTTATATTTGTTACAGCACCGTATGTTTCCAATAACATAGACGAAATCCCACAAAAGCCACTTTCGGTCAGTTCAAACATAAGATGCTCTTTTAATATGTTGCTTTCTATCATTTTTGTTTGATTTTTAATTAAATAATACTCATTCGGACTCGAACCGAAACTCCTCTCTCGCTTACACACGAGGCTACTTTTATAGATGCCTTACCATCTCTCCATTACTACAACAACTAAACCTTCATTGGTATGGGAACAATTTTTTCCCCATCATTGTCGTTTCGTGGCGCGGGTTTACCGATTCCCCGTCAGTTTGTATTTTTGTGCGCTCGCCTTTAATTTTGTAGCGGGAGCCGGCTCTGCCCCGGCGATCTACAGGTTATGGGCCTGTCGAGATGACTAAACTTCTCCATCCCGCAATATATCTTAACAGAAGACTTTAGAATTCCAATTTAGCAATTTGGTCCTTTGTTTTTTGCTGTGGTGTCTTCCTTTATTTTTCTCCAAAAAACTCCGAAGAGCTACTTCGGAGGCCATTTCCTAGCCCTGCCATTACACAGGGTTCGACGGTATCGTTGCATGGTAATACGTCCGGCTTAACGGAAGGAGCAGCCTAAGCGCCATTGCTGAACTCCTGTTTTTTTTTTGTGGGCCTGGTAGGGCTCGAACCTACGACTCCCTGATTCCTACCACGCCATGTTACCATGGCATGAAATGCTGTTACTGGATTTTACAGGCATAATCGCCAAACCTTACTCGGCGCATTTCATTTGTGGTCTGGAACATATCATCACCGTATCGGAATTCTTGCAAGTTGGTTTTTGAATATATGTAGGATTTCATACCTACAACTTCCTACACCCGAGTAGTCCTCTATGAATATTGATGGTAATATATTCTCAAACCAATTCCGACTTAGGTGTCCCCTCTATATTCTCTACACATTTATGAAGGAAAAGATGTAAAAATCTTTTTGTAGATCAACCTTCAATTTAGCTCGGTATTATCCTCACACGTTATTGGTTAGTGTTTCACTTGATGTGTTAGGGTGATATTTACCCACCTCCCATGGTTGGCGAAGGCGTCTGTGTGAATACAGATTAGCCCGCTTTCTAAACACACCAACAAAGGACTTCCACCGAATTAGGGGGATTCTACACAGGGCTTTCGCGCCTATGCACACAATTTTCTATGAGTCAGGCACTCTAACCTGCTGAGTTACAGGCCCTTACATTAAAAATGTAATAAACAGAAGACTTATTAAAGGTTTCCAACTTTCTTGCCTTTAATTATTGTGTTCAAAAGGTTTGCTGTTATGTCTTCCATGATGAGCGATAACCGTTGAAAATCAACACTCCGAAATCCACCAAAACGGATTCGGATATGTGTGGGAACCTCACGTATCAACTCTTTTATGATTTTTCAATTATTTCAATGAACGTTGCTATCAGTGTTTTGTCTTACCGAATCAATCACAAGACAAATATACTAAATTAGCAAATAACCACAAAAATATTTTTTCTTAAAAATTGTTAAAAACAATATGTTTCTTTTTGAAGTGGTTGCCAATAGTGGTTGGTTAATAATAAGTTTAGTGTTTCTTTATTATTTTAATTCATTTTCTTTTGTTCTTTCAGTGTGATATTTGTTTAATTGATTGAGAAGTTTCCGCATTGTTCGTCTCGTAGGCCTCTTTCCGCTATATCTGTAAAGGCTGTGTTCGTCACTGTCAAATATCCGCCAAAATCTACCGTACATCAACCATCCATCCCATCTGTTGCAATTCCAAAATTCATAATGGGTCATGTCACCAAATTCAATTTCGATAAAAAAAGAACCACGCTTATGAATGTCTTTTATTTCATGTTTAAGACACTCCTTCAAAATCTTATTCAATTTCCAATCTATTGAACAATTGAATCTTTGGAAAAACGGTATTCTTGTATCGGTTTTACTCTTCATATTCTTCATCAAGTTTTTTAATCAAGTCATAATACGAACGTAATCCAAATCTTCCGTAATGGTCTGGGTCTCCCCCATCACTCTTTATGTTGTGGAAAGATGCAATCTCGTATTCCTCACCATCGATTTCGATTGTAGGTTCAATATGCCCGTTGTTGCAGAAAATCTCACAGATGTTTAGGTTTCCCTTCTTGAACAAATTGTCAATCGACTGCAAGTGCTTAAGCACCTTGATGTCGTCGTCCGTCAGTTTTTTCCTTAATTTTTCGTCTATGTACATAATGTGTTGCAATTGTTACTATATGGGTTTAAATTGAAATTTCCAAATTGTTTGTTGAGCCACGAGGATTCGAACCTCGATTCCCGGAACCAAAATCCGATGTCTTTCCATTGGACGATGGCTCAAAGTCCGCCGTCTTTCCAGCGTGCCACGGTTTGTTTCTTTTTGTACAACCCTCTAAACATACCGTCAAAACCTGTGTTGTGGACCACGATGGGATTCGAACCCATGACCCTCTGATTGCAAATCAGATGCTCTACCAGGCTGAGCTACGAGCCCATAACAGGGAGGGTTTTTGTTTAATGTGAGGCTCTCCCTATTGCACCTCATTGCTTGCACCTTGTACTTCGGTGTCAACCTTTTGTGGAACACGATGGGATTCGAACCCATGACAATCCCCTAGAGGGACCGTTTTACCACTAAACTACATATCCACCTCCGATTCTCACGGAACTTCATTCTTTCGAGAACGAATAACCCTGTTTCCACCAGTTAGGTCAGGAACATACCTCCGCCTATTTCTACCAAGACGGCTAATCCCTTCTCTTTTATATCGCCCGGTAGGGATCGTGCTATCACATGTGAAGTTTGTGGGAGAGGAGGGATTCGAACCCCCTGTGTTTCTATGTGCCAGATTTACAGTCTGGTGCCCATCCACCATCTGAGCAGCTCTCCCATTGTTGAGATCTTTCTGAATCACACCATTGATCTCGTGCCCTGTGCGATTCATATTTGCGGGGGAGGTGGGACTCGAACCCACGACTTTCCGGTTAACAGCCGGAAGCTCTACCACTGAGCTACTCCCCCCAATATGTTAATGAACAATTTTGTATACTTTCGATTTGTTTATACCACCAAACCATTAACAAGGCAAATATACCATTTTATTAAATATGGCATGAACATGTTTTTTCTTAAAAATTGTTAAAAATTCTTTTTTAATACAAATCCTCTGAAAAAAGCGTTTTTTTAACATTTGAGGTTTTATCAATCTGTCCTGCGTTAAAGGCAATTTCATAAGCCTCTTCTCTATCCACGTACCTTCCTTTTGAAGTAAGAAACCCACCAATATCATCGGCTAAAATATCCTTGAACCGATACATGATATCTGGATGCCTCCATCCTGTTACCGTATCGAAAACCTGCTTGTGTGGCTCATAATATATCTTTCTTGGGTCGGTGCCTTTCTCAATGAGTTGCTTCATATGTTCGGGGTATTCCTTGACTTTGTATGCCGCACAAAGTATATATTCCACCGGTTCAAAAGCGATTTCAAGCCCTTCATTATCGGCAAACCATTGCAAGGCTTCTTTTTCTGATTTGAAGTCGGAAATGTTGTGACCGTCTTTAACTATGTTAACCTTCATCTTTCTCGAATTTTTTCTTAAGTCTCATATACTCATTGTACTCTTTCTTCCTTTTCTTGTCCTCTTCGGCAAGTTCACTCTTACGGATGCTTTCGAGTCTCTCCTCCACTTGCTCGGAAAGCGGTTTGTTGAGGTCGAGTCTTATGACAAAATAATCACAGCCGTCGCTGTAACCTTTCTTGAAAGCGAGTTCGGGATTCTCTGTGGTTCCGAGAACAACAGGTTCACACCATCCGAAAAACTCGTCCGGATACTGCTCGTAGTGCCCTCTGCAAGAAACAATTAGTTCCTCCCACCCTTCGATTTTCTTCAGTTCGTCGAGAATCATGTAAGACTTGACCCTCATGTCATGCTCGATTATTGCAATTTCTTCTTTGAGTTTTCTTGTTTTGGAGTATGATTCTTTCACCATACCCATTAGAACTTCTGAATTCATATTTTTATTTTCCATAATGAATATTATTATTCCTCCACTTGTTTTTAATATTATTGCGCTGGCACGGTCTTCCAATACTTCTTGTGAATCTCTTCTCCATCAACACTTCCCCACTTGCACGGCTTTATGCATTTGTAGAAACATACGTCCATTAAAAGCTCGTCCACAACCTCAGGATACTCCTTGCATGTGATTTGGGCAGCCTTGTTTAACATTCTTGCCTGCCATTTGTTAACAAGCTTTGTCAATCCAATCAGCCTGTTGAAATCACTCAACCCAACCTTTCTCCAACCTAATTCTGTTTTCTTTATGGGAATCAGATAGTTGTCAATTTTCCATACAAGATTCTCCAACCATCCGTTGCGAAATAACTTATACCCAAAGAATATGATGGAGAGACTGCCATCCCACATCCTGAAATATTCGTCCTCGTACCGGCCGTACTTCTCTTTTCCGTATACTCCGCATTTGGCCCATTTTCGTATTCTTTCCTCGAACACATCTATCGCCCTGTAAAACGTTTCACCGTACTTTTGAAACCATTCGTCGCCCCAATAATGCATAATTAAACCTCACTTTCTTTATCCTTATTATACAAAACTCTTTCTGAAACAACGGCACCGAAACCACCTTCCTTGCATATGTAAGGTACTGTAACCAAAGTGTGCGAATCCTCCGAATCCATGTTCACACAATCATACAAAGGGTTCTTGCAGAACGCGAAGCACTGTTGGTATGACGGGCTGTCAACACCTTCGCAATACAGTATAAGGCGTTCTATAGGAAGAAGCCCCTGAACACACAAGTCGGACTCTTCAATTTTGTCAAGAAGAGCATTGAATTTTTGTTGGTTGTATTTTCCCCAATCCTGTGTAGTTATATTTTCTGTTACTTTATATGTGACATAATATGCATATATGCGGTTGTCCGCCATGTTTATGTCGTTTATGTGATTTAATAATTCTTTTCTTGTCATTTCGTTCACAATTTTAAATTGTACGTTTTGATTATATAATTAACAATATTACACGCAAAATGCATAATGTTGTTATTCGCCGTCAACACACTCCCAGCAAACCTTGTGCTCTGGGTTGTAGTATCCGACACAAACAATTTTATAACCACGATACTCATAATGGCCTTTTGATAACCTTTTGGCCTTTTCCTTTGGCTCTCTCATTTCAATCAAGTATTGTTATTTATACTTCATCGTATTTGACTCCTACAATAATAATATCAACTGAGGATTAGTTTGTTTTTCTTTTGTGCTCTTCTTGTGTCATGATAATGAATTTTATTTTAAATTTAAATTATTCATGACTTCTTCCATTTCGGCTTTTCTTCTTGCGGCACAATATTTGCAGTTTCCCTTATGAGTGATTTCATCAATACCTTTTATATACTCGCAACTATCAATAACAATAACTCTATATGGAAACGGCATTTTGTCATCATAACTATGGCCTCTTTCAGCACATCCGCACATCAAAATAACACCCAAAATAAAAATTAAAATTTTTTTCATACTTTTATTAATTTAATTATTCAAAATTATTTTGCTTCAAATGTTTTCATCACTGTGTCCTTTATCGCGATTATGCCGTTGGTGTTGATGTAACGTGTCCCTATCCCAGCGAAATTCATGGTCAAAACAGGAGTTACAATTTGTTTCCATATGCCGTGTTCATATCTGCCCCATACATCTCTATCTTGGTCGTAAAAGTTAACAGCTTTTCCATCGTCTATCGCCATCTGGACAGCCCATCCAGTACCTCCGTCAACCATTTTGTTCTTGAACTTTCCTATGCCAAAAATTTCATCTGCATATTTAACCTGCATGTAATTCCTGGCAAGTAGGTCCATATATTTCCAAGGCTTTCTGTTTAGTGTTTTGTTTGCGAATAGTACATGTTCTTTGCCTTCTTCAAATTCTTCATCAGTAATTTCATGGTTTCCGTTTTGAGTTCTTTTGCCATGCCAATAATGTTCTGATACAACACCGTATTGAGCGCCAAATTCGCCCCACATTGTGTCGCTTCCTATGGCGCCGCCAGAATGGTTTGTGTAATAACCGCAGTAATTATGCTTCTGGCAAAAAATGTCGTGCCATTCTTCCGAAAAATAAATGTTGTTTGGGATTGGGTTGACTGCAAACATGTCAAGCATTTCGCTTCCAGTGTACCCGTTGAGCGATTTCTCGTCATAACTGGTTCGGTAAGCCACTTTAAAGTCCTTATCTGGCATTGACCTAGCAACCTGATATAATTTTTCAATATTTACAATAATATCCTGCTCTGATATGCTCCTTGTGCCAGGTATTCTCAAATCCTTTGTCGGAAGCGCGTACGATTGTCCTTGAAGACCTTCACCTTGACCATATATAGCACCGAATTTGTTCACGGCGACCTTGGCGGAGCCAGCACCGTGCCTGCCTTCTGGATTGCTGCCGAAAACAAAAATGGTTTTTTCGTCTGGTTCGATATTCCCTTTGTAAAATTTCATAAATCAAACTGTTTTGTAATAATTAAACTTCTGTTGGTGTTGTCATATAGCGGTCTTTTATTCTTACTCTAAGGTTTCTGTATTTCTCGCAACTGAGCTCATGCTCTTTTATGTGTTCGGTTACAGCCTTCTTCAAGTCTTTCTTTCTTCGGTTGAAACGACCTGCATCAAAATCAAAAGCCGAACACCATATTCTGTCGTAAGTGTCGAAATATTCGTATTCAAACACATACTCCACCCACCATGAATAATCTCTTCCTAATTTCATAACTCAACTGTTTTATAATTGTCATCCGAAGAACTAAACATAGTCAAAAGTATTCAAGTTGATATTTTCACTACATTCACTTTCCGATGTTCCCATCAGACTTCTTCGGAACGACAACAGCACTTCCTTCACCTTCTCACGCTTCAAACGTCTCGGCTCATAAGCACCGTTGCCAAGTTGTTTTAAGAGTTGCTCCCGTAACACGGTTACGAGAACTCTGTTTCTTATGTTTACTGCCGCATTCACATCGGCGTTGTCTTTGTGACCGCATTCAACGCAGTCGAAGGTCTCTTGGTTTGTACGATTCTCGTCATCAATGCAACCACATATCGGACACATCTTGGAAGTATAACTTGCCTGCACGGTTGATACGGCGATTCCGTACTTCCTCGCTATGCGCTCGACTTCCTGCTTCAAGGAACTCAATCCGAGGAACTTTACCTTTCTATTGTAGTTGATGTCGGAGTTGTCGGCATCCTTCACGAAACACCTGCCGAAACCGTTGTCAAGGTCTTCCATCACTATTTGCGCCTAAGTATAACTTCATAATAATTCCCTATTGATTGTTTGTTTTTTCAAAGCGCTCTTTGACATCTGTCTCAATCACACCGACACCGTTTGTCTTCTCATACAAGCTTGTCCACTTCTGCTTGAACTCGTCGAATTCCCATGGCAGCAATTGTGTGGATGACAGCTCCTGGTTCAGGAACTTAACAAACTCGTCCCTATCCATATTCCGTATGGTGTGATATGTCGGAAATATGAAGATTTTATTGAAACCTTTGTCAGTTCCTCTTCTTCCGTAGAATGTCAGCATCTCTGGATAATAACCAGAATCATCCTCAGCGATTTCAAAATCCGTGGCATAATAGAACTCTGGATATTCATACGTGAAATCGCCTACTCCTTTCATGGGGCGCACCACTACAAACCTCGGTGATTTGTCTGAACAGAACTCCTTCCAATTTTCAATGTTTTTGGAAATTTGACAGTTCATGTAATCGGCAAGTTCCCATGTCTCATCAATGTATTTCTCGTATTCAGTTGGGTCTGCTATGATGTCAACTTTATTAAACAGGATGTTGTCGAAACACATCCGCCTGAAATCGGTCCAATGTTTCAGTATCGGCCATTTCTCTAATATCTTATCACACGTTTTATCGAATTTTTCATGCAATTCGCTTTTTGTAGTCACTTTGTTTTGCTTTTTATAGGCCCGTGTTTCGGGTTCCTTTTTGCTAATTAAGAAATCAAACATAATCTTTTAATTTTAAATTAATTCTGGCTTTATATACAAATCGTAATATGTCTTTGAGAACTTAAGACTCATTCCCGTAACCTCATGAATATACCTTGTTGGCGCGAGATAGCCATCCATGGCAAGCTCAAGCGCCTTTATCCTTTTATTTTAAAAACCATTTCGCACGTTCCTTGCTCATTTTTTAACACCCCTAATATATGAAAAATCACATTACATCACCCTAACTCTTTCCTTAAAAATTGTTAAACTTATCTCACGCTACGATATATCGCATAGAAAAATCTATTGTTAATTAAATTTAACTAATTTCATTTCCCCGACAAATTTATATTCATTCGGCATACTTTTACAATTTCCACTAACGACTTCATAAACATTATCATACGAAATGCTTTGCAACGTGAACATTTTTCTCATAGTAAAGGTGGAAACACCAAGGTCATTATATCCTTTACTGTTATGAAATCTTTTTATATCATTGTATATATTATCTTGAATTTCATCATCAGTTAAAGCTTTTCCTCCCCAATCTGTTCTATCAGCGTGTTCGATTATATATTCTTCAATAAATTTATTATTGGAGATAATATCAAACTCGACCATGAAAACCGGAAGCATTTTTCCATAATCCAACAATTGCTTCATTATGTCAATTGTTTTGCCTTTTATACACTTGTCCATTTTTCTCCCTTTATTATTTCTACGTTTTTCTCAAACCCTTTATTGTTTTTCTCAAACTCTCTATTTTTCCAACGTTTTTTTCAAATATAAACCTATCCTCCTTACCTACGGCAATGCCGATGATTTCCGCACTAATCAAAGCACTTAGCTCCCATGTAGTCAAACCCTCCCTATTATGAAATTCCTCAATCTTGCCGTAAACATATTTCCAAAACATCTCGCAATCATCAACCTTGAACCCCGGTGCATTATACGCAAGATGCGAGAACAACCGTTTTAATATGTCAACCACCCCGAAACCGTATATAACAGAAGGAATATCCTTTCCTTCAAACCACTCGAACATCAATCTTACGTTGTAAAGAAACGTGTTGAAAGCACTCAAACACCCGACAGTCCCAAGCCCGTCGGAAATCCAATATAACATTACCTTGGAAAACTCCACATAATCCTCCCTGCACATCCTTACCAAAACCTCATCACACACCCGTTCCATATTATCAATCGCCTCTATAACTTTTTATCCATTCAAATTCTCTTTATCGTGTCACTTATAACCGACGGAACATCACCACACCCCGAAGCCACCAACCAAGTCAGTTCAGGATGCCTTACCTCTATCCCCCTCCATAAGTACCGGCCATACCCGTAAGGAATGTTAGCATGTATGCATTTGAACAACGTTAACGCCTGAGCAACACTTTCAGCCACCACCATACAACATCCGGTATAATCACAAGATGCGGCATCAAACCTGTATACATTGAACTTCTTTTTTTCCATCTCTCTTATACCACATTATACCTGTCTTGATATAATTTTTTTTCATCCTGATATCATTATGATATCATCATACTATCATTAAACCAAACCTATCTATCAAAAATGCACTTATCTCTTCATACCTTAACCATGTCATCTACACACCAATAACACTTACCATATTATTACCCATATCTCTTTATGTTACACAACTACTTGATGGCCAAATATATACGTTTTTATGTTATAATTGGTTGATAATCATAATGTTATAATAAGCAGATTATGAGATAATTACAAGATTTTGTTAATATGGATTTAATATGAACTTCACGACAAAAATATCGGAAAAAAATTGTCCTGTTACTCAACCACTTACGTCTAACTACCTGACCATCAACACCATTTAATCAAGAATTTGTTAAAATATTAGTTAAAAAACAATTAAACAATAAAATTAACAAACAAATTATTAATTGATAAAATATTTTGTAGTTGATGGAGTTTAAGTTCTTTCAGTCTGATATGGAAATTGGAATCGTGTGAGACCATGAATTCTCCGGAGTTATTGATGATATCGATTACCAAGGGTTCTTCAAGTCCGTGGATTTCTTTTCTCAGAGTTGTTCGTATAGCGGACTCTTCAGTTGCGGTAAAATCATTTTTCAGCAAGAGGGTTTTATTGACAAAGATTGGTTGTATTTCGGAGATATGTAGAAAGACGGATGCATTGTTTTTGTCTGCTTTGACCCAATCCTGTTCGATTCGCAGTATCATTACGGGTTCATTGTCCTCGGAGTGTAGGACAATGTTTCCGAGCATCAGTTCTTGTGCTTCCATAGGTCGTCGATGTTTGTTATGTTCGAGTGGTCTTTGAGTTCCTCTCGTTGGTATATCCACATCAGTGTGTAGACTGCCACAAGGAACCATGAGAGCAGGCCCATCAATGCAGAGAAGAGAATTTTGAGGGATTTTTCCTCGAAAGGTTTCATTTCCTTTTCCGATTGGAGTAGGTCTGATTTCCATAGTTTGCAGGCTGTGATTACGGTTGCTATGAGCCAACCTGCCGCGTATATGATTGCAATTTCCATAGGTATGTTAATTTCTTGATTTTTTTCTTGCCTGTTTCTGTAGTCTGTTTTTTCTTTTCTTTATCTGCTTTTGGGACTTGGGTGTCGTGTTGGGTCCGTTTCTTTTGCCCCTGTATGGTTGGACTGCCGCTATGTTGTTGTAGTAGTCCCAAAACTGACTCATTTCTTGGTTTTTCGGGGTTTCCTGAGGAATCTCCTGAATGCTCACCATTTGTTCTTCATGGATTTCTTTGTTATTCTCTTTTTTCATATTGAAGGTATTATTTCTTTTTAGTTGATTGTTCTGTAATCAGGGATTATCATGTTTCCCTTTTCATCATATTCTATTGATACGTTTTCGGAAGAGTTGTTGTCATTCCACATATCTACAGCATATTCATAGTTGTTTATATATTTTGGGTTACGTGATGGAGATTCCATGAATTCCGCGAAATCCTTCGCCATTGAAGAGTTCATTGTGTCTCTGTATTTCCCGTGCAGGAAATACTTGTTTGTCCTCAATTGGATACAGGTTTCAAATTCTCTTCCTCTTGTCGCCTTGTCTCTCACATGTACATGCGGGACAAACCCTACGTCGTCAGTATGGACATACACCTCATATTCCCCTATAAATCCTACGCGGGCCATTTCAGTCAGTTGTTCCTGTTGTTCCAACACTTCCCTTGTTGTTTCAACGATAACCTTTTTTAATTCATCTTCCGTCAGTTTAACTACTCTTTTAATTATATTCCGTTGTTACTTTTTACAAATATACTGCAATATAGAATATCTTTCTTCACCTCTTATAGATATATTTCTTTTTGTTTATGTTAAAAAATGTTAATTTAACAATTGAAAAGTGAAAAATTAACTAATTAAAAATTTTTCCTCTTGGGGAAAAGTTCGAATAGTTAAAATTTCTGATGTGGTTTTGGGATAAAAATTGTTCAAAAATTAACAATTGGTAGTATATAAAAAAGACACAATCGTGTCCTTTATGGGGTGTTGGTTCCGCATATACGGTCTATGATGAAGTCTTCCACTTGGGAGAATGAATTGAAGTACTCATAGTTTAGTGATTTGACGAGGTTTTCTACCTGTTCGTTTTTGTATTGCGCCATGTTGATAATGGCTTTCATAGCGAAGCATGGGCATACTGATATGTCGCGGAAAGAGCATTTGTCGCAGGATAGTAGTTCCCTTGCTTTTTGGATGTCTTTTTCGTTCATAGTGTTATAGTTCTTTTATAATGCATTTTAATTTATGCCCGTCTGATTGGTTTTCGGATATATAGTTTAGGGCTTGTTCCGGATCTGTGAAGACATCCACGAAATCATAATGGTAATCATTGTTTAGGTATTCGTCAATGATAATGTATATCCTCATAAGGATGATTTTTTATTTATTGTTCCGGTGTCAGTGGTAGGGCAAGGTCTTTTTTGATAAGTCCCCGGTGGTCGAACATGTTTTTGTCGAGCCATGTTATTAATTTGTCGGCTTCGTATTCGTCCCAATCGTAACCGCCTTTTGATCTTAGTGATGTGTATTCGGCTTTTTCCCGGTTGGTCATCGTGGACATCGGTCTTAGATATGGTTTGCAGTGCTCGATGATTATCGAACTGAATATATTGTTGTGGTTTACTCTAAGAAGTCCCTTGTCCAATGATATTCCTTCAATTGTCTCGATATACATGTCTGAGGCGTCGGTATGGACTTTAAGGCCATATGGGAGTTTTGCGCAGATATCCTTTATTATGAGTTCTTTTTCTTCTGTAGTCATATGAAATATTCTCAGTCTATATGAAGTTGTTCTTTGATATATTGGATATATTCCCGGTAATCTGTGAAAGCTTGGAAATTGGTGTTGTCCAATACTCTTTTGAATTCGTTGTCCTTGTGTTCGGCCATTTCCATGGCGCCGACTCTTCTGCTTGTTGTCTGTACAACTTCGATATCGTCCATATCCTCATAGTATGGGAACATGTCGTTTACAAGTTCTTTGTTTGTCATAATGATACTGTGTTTGTTTAACAGTGCAAATATATTATTAAATCTGTTACGTCGTATCGGCGGCCCTTGTTAATTGTTGTTAAAAGGGGACCATTACGAGGTCGCATCGATTTTTTTCGCCTAATATTGCTTCTCCTGTCACGGCGTAAGAATAGATTTCCTCCTCCTTGGTTTCCTTGTCTTCCACGGCCACGGCCAACGGGTATTTGGGGTTCCTCAGGTTGGTGGATATAAGTCTCGCCATTCTCCCGTCCCTTGTCATGATAGGTTGCCCGTCTGTGGCCTTGTCTATGTCAAATGGATAATAATCATCGTTATCCGCGTTGTTCAGCTCATACGCGGATTTTGCCGCCTCCATTGCCAATTCATAAGCTTGTTTGTCGCACTCCGAAACAAATTTCGGGTCGCTTGTTAGATACACTTTTGAAATTGCATTCATTACAATCTCGTCCAACATTTTCTCTTTTTCTGTCATGTTATTTTAATTTATTTTTGTTGTATCGTTTGTATTGATTTGTCTTGGTGTTATACATAGTGTTACGGTGTCTCCTATTCTGTATTCCGTGTCTGTATTATAAACTATGTCACTTGTTAACGAGCATTTGTCCAAGCCACGGACTGTAACTTTATAATCATAAGCTGCGTTTTCATAGCATTTATCAATACTTATTATAACACCTCTGTCTGTTTCGTGTATATTATGCACACATGATGACATTACAATACATGACGCCACAATCAGTAAAATTCTTTTCATACTATTTTAATTTTAATTCCTTTTCTTTACCGTCAACCATCCATATCAGGGTCATTAATTGATCATATGTGAAAACACCTTTTTTGGATAATATCTTATTTATCTTGTTCTCCTTGCTCTTATACTCATCCACCGTCTTTATATCGTTGATGAAATTCCATGACCATTCATATGGATTAATTTCATCAGGAGGTGAAGTTTTTAACACCACCCCATCACCTGATGGTGAACTACAGTTCACCTTTTCATTATCAGAGGGTGAACTACAGTTCACCTTTTCATTATCAGAGGGTGAACTACAGTTCACCTTTTCATTATCAGAGGGTGAACTACAGTTCACCTTTTTTAATTTAGAGCGATGCTTATAAAGTTGTCTTTTCGATATTCCTATATAATGGGCAATAGTTTCATTGGTCGCTTTCGGGTATTGTTTATCGAAGGCGAGTATAAGTTTTTGTATTGCGGGGATATCCTCAAGTTTTAGGATATCATGGGGTATGATGAGGTCGGTTACAGTATTCATATTTCATATAGGTTGAAAAAGACGCAATCGTGTCCTTTTTAGCGTGGTAATGGTAGGTAGGTGTCGAAGAGTTCCATATACATTTCCTCAATGACTTTCCTGCGGATTTCGGAGTCCGGCATGCTGAGGGATTGGATATGTTTGTCACGGAGGAATTGTGCGACTTGTTCATCCTTCCATTCAGCCATTTCCATTATGGTGTTATACACCTTTGTCTCCCCATATGTATCTGTCTCGAAGACGCCTGTAGAGAAGAGGTTGTAACATAATCTGTCGGCTTTGGTGTCGTTTGAAATCATATATCTGTTATTTTTTTTTTGTTTGTTATTTTCTTTGCCTATCATTCCAACGAGTTCGAGGGCGTTGGATAATCCCCTGAGGATACCGGCATACCATGTGTCAATATCACTGTCGTTGTTTTTTTTTTCTTTCTTCTATACAGGCTATTATTCGTTGCCGGATTTTGTCCATACATTCTTCCTTTGTCATAATGCCTTTTCCATTGATTGTTTATAGTCTGACAGGAATAGATCCATTGCGGATTCCGGAAATTGGATTCCGTATTCCTTGAATGCTGTTCTAAGCCAATCCATTGACATGTTGAGAATCGTTTCCTTGGCCCAAATTCCCATTTGGTTTGCTGCGCGGTATGCTGTATCGTTGTTTGGGTCATGATACCATTTTCGGCCTATTTCCTTGGCTTTATCGTCTATGTTCATAGTGGTTGCTGTTTGGTTGGTTTGGAGAATGATAGGTTGCCATTATCGTCCGTATGAATTGTTACGGTGTTATATAGCTCATTGTTTTTGATTTGGTATATCTCAGTATTGTTGAGATATTTGATTCGTTCCTTTGGTGTGTAAGCGATATCGCAGTGGTATTTCGCCTCTGAGAGGGTGTCAAAGATATTGTTGTCACCGTCTATAGCCCAATAGTTTTTTCTTTGTCTTGCCATAATGTTCTTGTTGTTTGCCCGTTTGTTTTAACAAGACTAATATACTATTAAATGTGATATGGTTTTATATACGGAATCTTAAAAAGTGTTAATAGGATTTAGTATAATGAATATGTTAAAATATGCCGAGGGCATCAAATTTTTTGTTATATTTGACTTGTTAAAGGGGGAACTAAAAACCGGCCGTTGATATCCCGGCCGGTCAAAAACCAATAAATTATGAATGTGAAAAACGTCAAGTGTTAGTTGGCGTATTCGAGAATCATGTCGTGCATGAGTTGGGTTTTCTTGGCCATATCGCCTGCGATAATGGAATCAAACTTGGATTCGTTATCCTTATAGGCTCTACCGTTGTTCGCCCACGTTGTGATGCCGTTGTAGGCGAAGAGGCCTGTGCCCCTGTTGGTATCTTGTCCGACACCATAGTCAATGCTCTCCATGAGGGACATGATTAAGTTCTTTTTGCGGGTTGAGAGGATGTCGGTGGTAATGCCGTCCAACTTGTAGTTATGCGCCTTGATTTCCTTCATTTCCTTCTCGTCAGCGAAGATACGGCAAGCCATGTCCATAATCTCAAGGTTTGTGAGCTTGATTTCACGTAATCTCTCAAGGTCTTCAACAAAAGCCTTCTTGTAGGTTTCGTGAAATTTCAAGACCTCCGCAGCACGTTTGAAATTAATCTCATTCGTCAAGTCCATTCTCTCGTTTACACGCGAGGTATGGCGATAGACAAGTTTGTTCTTCGCGCCTCTCAATGCAGCCATGAGGGTGTTCCTGCAAATCACACGGATAGGTGTGAACAATACGGTGACGCTGCCGGTTCCGTCATGTGAATTTGTCAAAAGAAGATAATCTTCAATTGGGCTATTGTCACCATGGATATAGAGATCGGAGTTCATTTTTGCGCTGATATAGAATCGTCCGCCACCGTCAAGGATACCTGCGGTTGAGATAACCGCTTTCTCTCCGTTTCCGGAAACATCCCCGTTAAGGATATGGTTGAAGAATTCCATTGAGGCTGCGTTCTGCACAACACCATAGTCCTTTCCTACCACTCCGAGGACTTTTCCGCTATCCTCTCTGACGGTTGCCATGTGGGAACTCACAATATTGTCCATTGATAGGAGTTCCTGTGTGAGAGGTGTATGGTTTGTGATAGCCTCATATAACTCATCGGAGATTGAGATAAGGTGGTGTTTTTTCACCTCATAGTTTGCGCCGACCTCTGCTGCGGCCTCTGATACGGTGACAGGGTTTGAGAATGACCTGCAACCTGCGATTCCGTCCCACGCGAGGGGTTGTGCGTTAGTGTTCATGATGACTGTGGTTTCAGCGTTGTCGAAACCTCTTGAGGCCTTACCGAAGCCTTCGATGGTAATGTTCTCTGTGTTCATAAATTTCGATTTTTAATTTAACAAGGTTAATATATGGGGAAAATTGATAGGTTGGTTATATTTTAACAATTTTCTTCTTCATAATCTTCAATGTCCACATCGAAGAATTCCGGCAGTTCGGATTGGTTGTTCTCAAAGTAGTCCACGATTTGTTCAATGTCTATCGGGGAGTTCTCATCGTCATAATAGTTGAATGAATTGAGATTACCGTAACCGCTGAAGCAACAGAATGAATCCGGGTATCTGTAATCCCCGTAGAATGCCGCTCTCAATGCCGAGTCAACATTTTCGGAAAACATTTCATCAAGGGTGTTTTCTTCGTTTTCAAATACCTCATTTTCGTAGTCGTTGTTCTCTTCGCACACACGATTCCATGCGCACACGATTTCAGCATCACTGCTATTGCTGATTAATTCTTTTATTTTTTGTCTTTCCATAATTCTAACGTTTTTGAATTTAACGTGGCTAATATATAAAAAAATTTAATACACTCGTTTTTTTAACAGTTTTCCAAAATTTTTTCAAGTCTTGCTTTTGATATGCAAGCACAGGTGATCAATGCCGACATACCGTCACCGTTCTTTTCGTTTTCCGGTTTGCAGGCGATTTCCAAAGCGAGTTCAATGTCGCTGATGATCTGTTTGATTTCTTCTTTCATAATGATGTTGTTTGTTTAATTTAACGAGACCAATATATAAAAAGTTTTAATACACTCGGTTTATTTTAGCATATTTTTTTACGGGGGATATTTTACCCTTTATTTCTATTTCCTTTGTGTTAACACCGCAAATATAACAAAAAAGTTGATAGATTCGGCTTTTTTTAACATGAAAAAATAACAATATTTATATTATAAAAATAGATTTCTTATGAATAAAAACGTTATACGCCTTAGTGAAAGTGATTTGAGGCGAATTGTGAAAAACGCTTTGAACGAAATAGCACCCTCAACTTTGGACAATGCCTTGTCGCAAGATCCTAATTTGGGTGATTTTGATTATGAAACCAATAAGTTCAGTAGAGGCCAATGGGGAAATACCATTGCCCATGCCATTAGTACAATAAGGGAAGGTTTGCAGTTCTATATGGACAAGATGAGCGAAGAGGGAATATCCAATAACAAACTGTTAAACGATGCCATTAATGGTTTGGAAGCCATTGACAGGTTCTTTTTGAGGAAAAAGAAACAGCTTGTCAATATCAACAGCAGGCTTGAAGACATAACAAAGGAAGAGGGATATTATTAATAAAATTAGCACCAACACCGGGGAATCGCTAAACCGGTATTGGTGCTTGAAATGAAAGTAGAATGGACACAATCGTGTCCTTTTATTGTTTTATAGGGACAACAGTTCCTTGATTCTCTTCAAGTCCTCTTCGGGGATTGGCCTGTAAATCCAACCTGTTCCGTACTTATATGATTTGCCGTTGTATTCCACGACATCCATATTGTATTTCTTCAGTAGGTTGAGTTCCTTTGTGTACCAACCGTCCTCCTCGTTGATTTCGTCCTTATGGGCCGCTATGCATTCCATCTGTTCCTTTGTTCCTGCGTTGAGGTCATTGAGGTGGTTGCGTTTCCAAAGCCCGTGTATTTCCCGGAATAGTTCATTGTCACCGATATATTCCATTAAGTCATCAAGACACTGGCCACCCATAACAATGTCGGTATGCCTTCCGTTCCAAACATTTGCGGAAGCTGTGAAAACCGGTTTGTTTTCTTTATTCTCCCGCAGTTCAATTTCAACGGTGATTTCGTTGATTTTCCTGTTTGAATTAACAGCGTGTTTTCCAAAGCTGAATGTTTTTCTCATAGTCCTATTTGTTTTGGTTTTCAAACGCTTCGTCCATAGCCCAAATGATATTCTCAATGAACTCAAATAGGGTTCTACCTGTTTCCCAAATGTTCCAAACATTTCCCTCAGTGTCCTTAATCATGGGGAGTGTAATAGTCTTCCCTGTGGCCTCCCTGTGGCACTCTTGAAGGAAAATTGAATCAATTTTGTGTTCCTCATATTCCCCATAGTCATTAGGGGCTGCGAAAACCATTGGGGCAGTATCGTCTTCATTAATCTTGATACAGTTACCCTCAAACAGGTTTAACAATGCTTCCACGTTCATATAGAGGTTGTCCTTAAGAATGTCATAACCCTCTTCAATGTGGCTGAGTTGTTTTTTGTAGAGCCTATACTCAAGCTCGGTCATTGTTGCTTTGTTACTCATAACGTTATTGTTTTTGAATTTAACATGCCCAATATATGAAAAGTTTTAATACGGTGGGCGGTTTTTAACACAATTCGTCATAAATTTTATTGACAATGGTTTGGGCATCACTCATTGTCTTAACGCAATGTTTGTGGTCAACTTCAACGCAATCTGGATCGTATGCGATTACTTGATTCGTGTAAATATGTAAGTCAATACAATTTTTAGGGTATGTTTCATAAATAACCCTGTCAACAATCAAATCCCCATTCTTTGCTATTCCCTTAACTTTGAAGGTATCATTCATTCCGTCATATACGTTTATTCTGAATGTTTTACCGACAAGGGTTTGTTTTCTTTCCTTGACAATCTCCTTGATATTCTCCTTTTCAACTCTTTGAATTTCAAGGCGCAGTTTATCAATTTCATTGTATTTTTCCTTGATTTGATTATTCAAATCAACAAGTTCGTCAATCTTTTTCATTTTCTTTGTTTTTAATTATTTTTTCCATATCGTTCATAATCCAATCACCGCAAGGCACAATATCCCCATATTTGAAGGATTGGTCATATCCCCGCTTATTCCTCTCCCCGAACATAAACTCAACGCTTGGGGTGTTTATGGTGAACCCGTCCTGTTTCAAGACAATGAGGTTGTCACTGTTGCGATGTTCATATACGGCATAGTGTTTGGCTTGTTTTCCGTCAACGTACAGGGTGAAAACATATCCCTGTTCCCTGCAATTCTCAAACCTACCCACATTGATACTGACAGGCTTGTCACTTGCATATTTGAGATAAACCCACATTGAACGTATATAGGCTAATACGGATTGCGCTTGCCAATTCGCGCCGTCATTCATATAAGTTTCAATTCCAATCATAATGGTATTACTTATAAATTGAAAACTTTTTGTATTCTTCCAATCCACCCCATTCATTGATCCCGCATGATTTGTAGAAATTCTGAACATCACCCAAAAACGATGCTTGGCCCTCATATCCTTGCACCACGCTTAATCTTTTTTCAAGAATAATTCCAAATCTTTCAGAATATGTAACATCTATGAATGTAGAAGGGTCATCATAATCACTACTGTCCGTCATATAATCATAGTATTCGTCTCGGACTGTAACAGTTTTGATTATTAAAAATTTATATAAGAATTGTATTATTTTTTTCATTTTCTTCGTTTTTAATTAGGACACAATCGTGTCTATTATTCTACACTATCAACGGGTTTCAGGTGGCTATATAAAACCTCATCGGCAATTTCAATCATATCGTTCTCATAGGGGGTTTCAGTGTATTCCCTCTCCATATCCGCAACATTGGCATAACCATATATCTTTGTCAGCAGATAATAGTCAATGAGTACATCCATATATTCGTTCTCCTTGAAGAAGTCATCAATGTTATTGGCAACGAATGAGCAGAATCCATCACGAGAGGTGTAGTGCTCTTCAAGGTATTTGTCAAATCCGTTGCGGCGATGGTTGTCGTTAAGGATAAATTCCTTCAAGGCATCCAAGTCAATGTTGAGGTTCATCACAATCTTGTCGGTTGTGAAATTGTAATACCTTGGGGAACTAACATGGTCGAACTCCACCTTGTCGCAGATATTCCTATCCTCCGTCAGCATGGGTGCGATGAGGTTGTCCGTAATGGATTTACATACCTCATCCATATAGGCTTGGAAATCGTCAATATCCTGTTCCACAAACTCTTCTCCATTGTCTTCACAATATGATTTGTAGTTCATATTCTCCTCATACAACTTGTCGGAGTGGAACAAGACACTCTCATAAAATCCGGGCATAATGACGGTACTGTCATTGCAATAGCTGTAATTCTCTTTCATATCTTTGGTTTTTGAATTTAACGAGACTAATATATGAAAAGTTTTAATAGGTTCGGCAGATTTTAACAAAAAAATTAATACATTCCTTCGGGTGCAGGCAAAGCCAATCCCATAGGAATCAGACCACGATAATCAAAGTGGTGGGCGTTCAGCCAATCAATAGAATATGAATGGGTTTCAACAATAGTGTTTTTATCAGCGAACTCCCACCACTCATTTTCTTCTTCCTCCGTCATTGAAGTCATCGGGCGAAGGTACGGCCTGATTTCCTCTGTACTATACGGATAATCTTCATCCTCATACACGAATATTTGCTCGTTCTCATGGCAAACACTGACAATTCTGTCATCAATAAACCTTTCATCGTCAATTCCTATATCATACTCACCTTCTGGGTCGTGGTCGATACGGCACATTATACCGTAAGGCAACATTGCACAAAGGACTTTCAACAATAAATCTTTTTCTTCCTGTGTCATAGTTATTCGGGTTTAGTTTTGTACATTCCTTCGGGTGCTTCAATAGCAAGTCCCATAGGAATTAAACCACGGTAGTCGAAATGATTGGCATTAAGCCAATCAAATTCCCTTGGAGTGTATCGCAAGACATCATAGCCAAATTCTCGGTATTCTTCATCGGTCATCGAATCCATCGGTCGGAGGTACGGTTTAATATATTGAGGGTCTATAATAACATGGAATTTGCCATACCACCCATATTCAAATCTTGCAACATTATTATCTATGCAACTAAGAGTAACATCATCCTCTGCTGAGCCATACTTGAAATGACATTTTACTCCATAAGGCAACCTTGCACAAAGGTCTTTCAATAAGAGTTGTTTTTCTTCTTGTGTCATAACAATATTTTTTTTTTTAATTTAACACGACTAATATATAGAAAAAAATAATACACTCGGCAGATTTTAACATATTTTTCCCCACGTAATAATTGTGTGAAAAGCACTATCCTTGCTTGTTAACATCACAAATATAACAAAAGTATTGATACGTTCGATGAATTTTAACAAAAAAAAACGTGGAGATTTTGATTGAACTCCACGTTGAAAATAATTAAAATTATGAAATTCTTATGTTGTTTTAGTCTTGAATGTAGATTTTGCTTATTCTTCCCTCCCACAAATCGTCATTGTTTTCTACATTCACTTTGAATAAGCCATCTTTATCTTCATAAGATTCAACATCTTCTCCGATGTATTGACCTCTGAACACTTCAAGTACCTCGGCTTGTTCTCTGCTCATTTCCATATAAGCTGCATCGTGATGGTTAAACACCTTTGTGACTTTATTAAATTCAAAATTAAGACCATCAAACCACGTTGATTCCCATAACCACACATAATCCGTTTGGAATACGTGTTTCCCTTGTTCCTTGTTGATTTCTCGCTTTACATCTTCAATGGCATCTTCTTCACCATTGATGACCGCAAGAATCACGGACAAACCACGATTGCCCTCCAAATAGTCTGCCGCAACTTGGAAATATTCGTTTTGGAAATCATTATCATAACCGCTGACAATCTTTGCCGCTGCTCTCTTTGATAGTCTTTCCTCAAATTCGGAATCCACAAAGTGCTTGATGTCTTCAGCATAGAACGGCAAATCTTTTTCCGTGTAACATAATAGTTCATCCTTAATCAGTTCACGATACTTTTCGCAAGCACCCGAAAACTTTATCACCATATCAAGGATTGCCTCCACTTGCATTTGGTAGGTTTCCGTAGTGGTTTGGATAATCTCAAATTTTCGTGTATTACCATCGCATATAGTAACATAGTCATTGCCAACCCATACTGAATAATCATCACATTCAAAAAAACCATCTTTGCCCTTTATATCCACCCCAAACTCTCTTTTGCATTCTTCTGCCATTTTTTCTCTCGCCTGCGAAAATGTTGGAAAACTCCATGCGATTGTTTGGTTATTCAATTCCACTCTGACCAAATTGAAAATCTTAATCTTCATAATTTATGAATTTTAACTCTTAATGTTGGTTTACTATTTTAATTTAACAAGGCTAATATATGAAAAGTTTTAATAGGTTGGGCGGGTTTTAACATTTACTTTTCATTCTTTTTCAGATAGCCAACAAATTCATAAAAATCTTTTACAGCCTCTTGGACTTGCGGGTTGTTTTCAGCCTCTTTGTCAAAATAGACAAGACCTCTCTCATCCTCATAGATTTCACCCACTACAACACCCTCTTCACTTGGGTCATTGGTTTTCCAAGTGTCAATAGTCTAACAACCTTTGTTTTCGTCATAATTGTCAATTCTGATTTCGCTATAAACCTTATTGTCGGGGTCTTCGTCTTCGGGATAGAGTTCCGTGTCAATCAAGGCATATCCGATGGCTTGGAGTACGGAATCCGCCTCGTCAATCTCAATTCCGTTGTCAATCAGAATCCTAACACAATCTTCTATTGCGCATTCGTCAATCTTTGTTTTTTCTACATTGATAATCATATCTCTCGGTTTTTGAATTTAACAATCCTAATATATGAAAAAGTTTAATACATTGGGCAGATTTTAACATTCCACCCCATTTTTTTTCAACACTTCAAAAACAACACCCAACAAATAAGGGAATTGGCTTTCAAGATGTATCAATTCACATTCACGAATAACACTCCCCGTATCTGAAATGAATACAATTTTGTCAAGCGGTGTTAAGGAAATTTCCTCAATAGTTGATTTGAAAACATCCTCGCAATTCTCATATACGATTTCGACTTTGGTATCATATTCATAAATTGGCACTGATTCATTCGGTTGTTCTGCAAGGATTTCCTTAAGTTGTTCATAACACAATCTTGCAAATTCCTCGTTTGTCCCAATTTGAGCCACAACATAATTTTCTGTGATTTTCATAACTCTATTGTTTTTTAATTTAACATTGCTAATATATAAAAAGTTTTGATACTCTCGGCAAAAATTAACATATTTTTTTATAGGTTGACAGGAATACCATGTTATATGTTTCTTCCGTGTTAACACGACAAATATAACAAAAAGTTTGATACACTCGGTTGTTTTTAACAAAAAAAATCACCCAACGGAAAACCGCAGGGTGATACAACAATATGAATAACAAATGCACAATTAAAGTGCCTTATTTCTTATTGACTTGTTTGCCCTCAATGATTTTGAGCATAAAAGCCGCATCCTCAACAGGCATTTCAATCGCTTTTTCCGAAAATTCGTGAGTGATACCCTCGCATGGGTCGGTTTCAGTTCCGCCCACATACAAGGTATCTTCTTCAATGTAGGCGATTTCGTATTCGCGGTTTCCACTATTGAAATTGAGTGGGAGTTCGTATTCTTCTCTCTCATTGAGAAAATGTGTCACCTCGGCTGCAATGACATCCTTGATATTGCCGATTTGCATTTTAGCGTCTATGTATCTCATAATTTTAATGTTTTGAAATTAACAAGACTAATATATAAAATGTTTTAATACGTTGGGTGTTTTTTAACACAATTTTTAGGAGAAAATTATTCTTCACAAATAACACGAGGATAGCCATCAATGGTTAGGTTCTCATATACTTGTATTTCATCGGGATTTCTATTCTCTGCAAGTCTCATTGCCTCTTCTTCGGTGTATGCTTCAACAACAAATTCTTCCGTTGTCACATAATCAACTTTCATTCTAAATTTCCTTTTGCCGTGATCATTGAGGTCGTTCATATAATCCTCAATCTCTGCATCGTTCATTTCCGTGAAAAACGGCTCAATTTCCGTGTAATCGGCAGGGATTGTATCGGAAACCTCAATTAAATCACCTTTCCAAGTGCCTACAAGTTCCATGTGTACGCCCTCATAATCTCCACCACCACGACCATTTCCATCAGCAGTGAGGATTGGAAGAGGGTGTGCAATTCCAATCCAACCTCTCATGTTGGGAATGGTTGTTTTGCAGATGTCAAAATACTCCTTTTTGTCATGGTTGATATAGTAGGTGTTATGGTTTAATGCACTCTTCAAAACCCCAACATCATAAATCGGCTCTTGCTTAACTGCATTATTACAAAGGTTATAGAAATTGTCTTTTCCAACAACCTCATCAGCATAATCTCCCGCCCACACAAGTCTCTTGGGCGAATGAATCATGTGGTATGACACGTTCATAACAAGTGAATTTCCAACGTAGGAGTGTTTCATGAGTTTTGAATCATTGTCGGTGTCCCATGAATCGAAATAGGTTTCCACTTGATTTTTGTTTTCGTTAAGAAAACAAGGTTTGTAATATTGTGCCATATCTTTAAGATTTTTAATTTAACAATGCTAATATAGATAAAATTTTAATACAATGGGCAAATTTTAACACAAAAAATCAATCAGTAGGATAACCTGCCCCGTAGAAAAGTCATAGATGTTGTATGAATAAACTGAATCATCATCTGATGGGTAAGTGTGTTTAACAAAAACAATGATATTATCATTTTCGTCAAGCGAAACTTTTTCAACCGATACCTCTTCAATTCCGTCAACGTTTAACGCAAGATATGGTTTGAGTTCATCCTCTTCAAATTCATATTCGCCTCCTTTGGCTTTTAGGAGTTCAATAATCTGTATTTCTGCGAAAACCTCGGCAACGGCATAAATGTCCCTTGCATCTTCGCCTTTCAATAATTCCATTAAATCAGAAATTTCTCTCATATCTTTATCGTTTTTGAATTTAACAAGACTAATATATAAAAAAGTTTAATAGATTCGGTAGATTTTAACATAATTTTTTTTTGTTAATTTTTGACGAGACTATCAGATTTTTTGTTATATTTGTCTTGTTGAAACGGGGATAATAAAAAAGCGGCTTCGCCATAGTGGGCAAAACCGCACGCAGAAATGAATAAATAACAAATTTATTAAAATCCCTTTTTTTTTGTTGGGGCGGTGGGGATTGAACCCACGTGCAACCTACTACCCTTTCAACTGTTTATAAGACAGAGGGGATACGCCCCATTATTTTAGTACACGGGGAGGGACTCAAACCCTCATAACCACCCTTAGGAGGGGTGTGCATTATTCAATTATGCTACCCATGCAATTATATCTTTCACCACAAATATACTACTTTTTCATAATGTTTTTCTCCTTTCTAAAATTTAACTATTGCAAAGTTCCTTAACGCATGAATAACCTTGTTCTTCAAGTTCTTTAACAAAGGCATCCCTTTCATTTTTCAATGAGAATGGTTTTGAGTGATATTCTCCGTTCTCATCGGTGTAACAGACCCACCATTTTGCAACATACCTGCTTTGCCCTTTGAAAGTGTAATAGCTTTTATTTTTCATAACCCCGTTGTTTTTGAATTTAACGTGACTAATATATGAAAAAAATTGATAGGTTCGGCGAATTTTAACACAATTATTTTTCAATGGGTTTCCCGCTGTCGTCAGTTGTCAGACCTAATTGGATTTCGTTCATAAGTTCGTCACAAAGCACCTTTGCCCTAACGCTGCTGTATTTTGAAAGCAATGGGGTTATGTTCTTTTTGATTATTGAAACGTTTTCCAATGTTTTTGCAAAAAGGGATTTTTCCATTTGTTTTTTCAACTCATCGCGTTTTTCAGCCATAATGGAATTGATTGTTGACAAATCCCACCAAGATGCCTCAATGGTTGAGAATGGTGTTTCGCTCTCTTCAATTGTGTGCAACGTGGTGTGAAACGTGTCGTTTTCTTTCATTAAAATTCTTCCCAATTTCGGGTCTTCATATATGAATGAATGCTTTTCCTCTTCCATTTTTTCTATTTTTTTGTCTTGTTTTTAATATTTGTCAATGTACTTCCCGCAGGGTGTGTTCTCGCCAACTTCCGTGATTGGCAGTTCCGCGATGTCCTGCACATCTTCCAAAATGTACTCTTCATTACAACCGTAGGTGTATTGCTTGCAGGATTCAGTTTCATTGGTTACCTGCTCCCTTGTGATTTTCCCCTTGATTGGGATTCTAACTCCCGTATATTCCAAGCATACCAATCCATCTTCGTCATAGTAGTACCTTTGGATATTGAGTTGCTTTCCGTGCTTTGTTTCCTCAACATAGTAGATGTCCTTGTCCAAGTACTTTGAAATCTTGTCTTCGTATGATAGGATTTCAATAATGGTTTCAATGTCCTTGTATTCAAACAAATCGTCAATGCACCAAGCTTCTAATTTGTCGGTTATCGCATAGGGTTCAACTCTGCTCTTGTAACCAATCGGAGTGTTGTAGTTTTCTTCCTCAATGTTTGCGATGGCACATACAATAATGTTATCTCCGTCAATCGTTGTGATAGCCATCGGATTTGGCAGTTTGAAAAAACCGCCCTTTTTCATTAGAACGTAATAAAGTGTTTCAGTGTTTTTCATATTTTCTCTTTTTGAATCTAACGAGCGTAATATATTGGGAAAAATAATACGCTCGTTATTTTTTAACACAATCATTCACCAACAAGCCAATATGATACCGCATGATATTGGCAACAACCACTTCCATCACAATCACATTTGTTTACAATGTAGCCTTCTCTCTTTAGTTCAGAGATTGCCGTATAGAAGCATTGGCTTGAATAACCCGATGGGTTTTTCACGTTGCTATACGTCTCATCGGTCACTTCAACTAATCCACGACCGTCAATCTTGATTGCTTTTCCCGAAAGGAAAATTTCCTTGATTTCGGCAACTTCGTTTTTCGCTTTTTTGGGTTTGAATGTATTTTCCATATCTCTGTTGTTTTTAATTTAACGATGCTAATATATGAATTTTTTTAATACGATCAGCAAAAATTAAGATATTTGCTCATAGATTTTCGCAAGTCTGAATATGTCCGCAGGGTTTTCGTAATCGGGAGTGTATTCAAACTTGCTATCGGTTTCAAACGTAACATGGTCTTCTCCCATGGTATAGTTAACATAGTGGATATGGTCTTCCTCTCCGCTTGAGGTTTTGATAGGTGGCAGTACAATGCCAAAATCCATTTCGGGGTCAATGAAACGTCTTTTCTCTCCGTTTTTCCCCGTGAAAGAATCACAATGTTCTTTCATATATTCAATGATTGCATCGTAATACTTTCCACGGAGGATTTTGTTGAAATTGAGAATTTCTCTGTTTCTGTTTTGTTGTTCGTTTGTCATAACATTATTGTTTTTAACAAGCCCAATATATTAAAGATTTTAATACACTCGGTGTTTTTTAACATATTAGACACAATCGTGTCCTTTTATGCGTTGTAACATTCCATCAGCTTGCCCATGTTGTCATCCAATATAAAGGAGTTGATGTATTCCACCATGCCTCTGATAGTGTTTGCTTTGGATTCTTCGCAGAACCTTTCACATAAAAGTCTATGGTAATTCTCCTTGTTCGGGTTCAGATATTCGTGAATATTGATGAGTTCGTCAATCGTCAGCTTTTCATCGGGATTCGGATAGTCAGTGACAATCTCGTTCAATCTCTTCTCCAACGGCTTTTCTTCAACGTTCTTCCAATATGAATTGGAAACGGCTTCCCCAATAGTATTTCCCGTTGCGACAGTTCCGTCATATATTGCGAGATAGATGACGTTTTCATTATCGTTCTCGTCATACACACTTCCCCTGGCAATTCCGCCTTCTATTTCGTGCAGGTATATGTCCTTCCCTTCAAATTCAATTCTTATCGTTCCCGTTACAAGTTCACGTTCAATTTCATGCTCGGAGATAAACTTCTCCCAAATTTCATTTACCTTCATTGTTATTATTGTTTTTAATATGTTTGTTAATAATTGCTTTAGCCTCTCTCATGCTACCGCACTTGGCCTCAATGATATTGTCCTCGGATTCCTCGTCAGCGTAATAGAACGCGGAGTATTTCTTATCCCCGTACTTTACAATGAGATTTCCCTTGTATTCGTGCATATCCATATCGTATCTGATTTAACGATGCCAATATATAAAAAAGATTGATAGACTTGGCAATTTTTAACACTCAAAAATATCACCCCACTTTTTTATTTTCGTCCACCATCTTTGGTTGTACTCCAACACATCCCCTCTGTTTTCTGCGCTTTCAGCCCATTTCTCCCCATTCTTGTTGAGCATACGGAGATTGAATACGTTTGTTCCGTCATGGTGATAAGCATAAACCACAAGCAAACCATTTTCAAAGTCGGCTTTCACATCTATATTGTCAATATCGTTGCCGATACACTTGTCAATTGTCTCCAATAACCCACGGCAGACTTGCGGCACTATGGCAGGTTTTCCCCACCACAATCCAAGTGTTCCGTCAACAAGGAACATTCTGTCGGCTAATTTTGAATATGAAAGATTATCCCTTTCATCGTTATAAATCATATACGCTTCTTCGCCACACCACTCATAAAACGAGTTTGAGTTTTCGTCTTGGGGTTCAACTTCGTTGTTTTGGCACCAATCCAAATAATCCTCATAGGTGAGACTTGTCGGGTCGCTTGTTAATAATAATACTGATTTCTCTTTCATAATCTTATTGTTTTTAATTTAACAGGACTAATATATGAATAATTTTGATACACTCGGCAGGTTTTAACATATTTTTTTTTTTTCATAGTATTATTGTGAAAGTGTTTTAGTTTCTCGTGTTAACACGACAAATATAACAAAAGTACTGATACGTTCGGAAAAAATTAACATAAAAAAATCGTGCCAAACTCATAAAGCATGGCACGCTGACAACAATTAAAATTAATTATGATTACTCAATATATTTCACCTCAACCTTTCCAACCCACGCATCATCGTGGTTTTCCTTTTCGGAAATCTCATATTCGGTTGAATTTGCATTTTCAGTTGACGATTCAATAATTTCATCTTCTCCGTAAAAATAGCGAAAATCTTGATATACTTTTTCCTTTTCCGCAATCAAGGCATCAGCAGCATCATCATATTTTTCAAAGAGACGAAATGTGAAATTGGGGAAATAATGCGCACCGCCATACATACAAGATGATAAAGCCCAAACCTTTTTGTGGTTGAATAAAGTTTCAGTAGGATTTTCACTATCGTATTGGATTTGATATTGGGTAATCATTTCCCCATTGATAATCTTTGCCAAGTGGCAAATATCAATATTATCGTGAATATAACCGACCACTTTGTTGAACTTCTCATAAGAAAGTTTAACACTCTCTGTCAGTTTTTTGGTAGCAGCAAAAGACATTGTGTTACGCAATTTGTTGCAGATGAACTTACTAACATCACTATTATTGTCAATGTCGGGATATTCGCTTGTTTCAAAACCACAAACTGCATTATAAATGACATCATAATAAAGGTTTGCCTCTGTATAACGATTGCAAATATGCTCCACGATTTTGTGGGCAATAAAGTCGTGAAAACTAACCTCAACCTCATCAATGGTTATATCGCACACATCTTTGACATAACACCCATAATTGTCCTCATTAACAATGAGGTCAAGAATGTTGGATGAGGCAATTGCATCATCACGTTTACTTTTCATGTATATTTGAGCGAGTTTCAAAGTCGGATAGACCTCAATCCGCTTCTCGTTTGTTTTAAGATTCGTGGAAGTTAAAATGTAAATCTTCATAATTTTGTAATTTTAATTCTTTAATATTGTTTTTTAATTTAACGAGGTTAATATATAAAGAAATTTAATACGCTTAATGGATTTTAACATAAAAAAAATCCGTCAGCGTGATTGCTAACGGATTGGATTAGGCTATAAGGTTTATTATGCAGCCTATAAGGTTTGGTATTGTATCGTTTAACAACACCATATTATTCATGTAATATAACATCATCTTATCCATAACCTATTATAAATATAGGATTGTATTGTGGTGAAAACAAAAACGGCTGCAATGTATTATATTAACCGCAGCCGTATATTAAGACACATTTGTGTCCTTTTTATCTACTCCACAATTTCAACCCCGCTTATCATTTTGAGTTTGCCAAGTTGGGATTGCGGGATTTTGATATTCAAGGTGAGTGTTTCGTCAAAGATTTTTTGCCCAATCGGTCTATCCTTGTCAATGTTATATCTGACATGTTTGATTGTAGGCTCGTGACCAGCACAAATATCCAACATTGTCATCATCCAACCTCTGTTGTCAATGTCCATTGTGTTGAAATATTCGTGGATTGTCTCCGTTGAATCCTCATCAGTTTTGCCTCCAAGTTGTTCAAGCGCATTTTCATATAGGCTTTCCCCAATGAATGATTCGTGCATAAACTCTTCGCAACATCCCTCGTTGGTTAGTTCAAGGGTTTTTTTCTTCTCGTCAAGGAGTTTGAAGATGATGTCCTTGTAACTACGAAGACCAACCATCTCAGATTGTTCCATAATATATTGACACATAACGTACTTTTCAATTTCGGGAATCTCAACGGAAACAATTTCCCATTCATCACCATCGTAGTGGTTGCTTATAGCGTACGTTGAACCAACTTCAAAGTCGTCGGTTTCGCATCCCGCAAACACTTCTTCTAACGGCACGTTGTAATGTTCTGCGACTGATTTGTACATTGCTTGGCAAGCCTTTTCAATCGTAGGGTGGATTTGGACTTCATTTATTCTTCCGTATTTACCACCATCTTGTAATGCCACCATTACATAAACTTCAATGTTGTTCTTCATATCTTTATCGTTTTTGAATTTAACAAGACTAATATATAAAAAGTTTTAATAGCTTGGGCAAAAATTAACATAAAAAATTATGTTAAAGAAAGCTGAACGTATCAATTATTTTGTTATATTTGAGTTGTTAAAAGGGATAAAAAAAAATCCTGCAATGGAGTATTGCCAATGCAGGATTTGTCATGTGTTTTGTTATGGATGTTATTACATTCCGAGAGCGGCACACATTTCTTTGAAATGACCACGTTTCCCGTCCAAATTCTGTGCGTTTTCAAGTCTGTTTTCCAACTCAATCACACTTGTTGAGACGTTGTTGTAGAATTTGAGCATAAGGCGGTACGTGACGTCTGACGGTTTGCCCTTGATACCCAATTTGTCGTTGTATGCTTTCGCCATTTTGAGGACTGCCTCGCATCTTTCCTTGTCAAACTTTTTGTATCCGTCAGCGAAAGCGGATTTTTTGTATGCCCCTTGTGCGATACCGACTGAAAGAACGGCATAGAGCGGCATTTCGGGGTGTTCCTCACGGAATCTCTCAACTGCGATACACACGTTTTGGTGGGTGAGAGCCTTCTGCTTTTTCTCCTTGTATTGGGCGAGATTAATTGTGCCTCCGAATTTAATGTTTGCATAGTCAGCAACCATTTTGTTGATGTCCGTTGTATTGATACCCTCCAACGGAAGAGCGATTTTCTTTGTGTTCTTTTTCATAATGTTTGGGGGTTTTTTAATTTAACGAGACTAATATATGAAAAAGATTGATAGGTTTGGCGAATTTTAACACAATTCTTTTATGATAAGTCTGATATTGCAATGGGCGGATTGGTAATAACCATCCTCATAGGCGGAGAAGCAATAGCCTTCGTTGAGGTCTCCATCCATAATCCAATTATATCCGTTCTCCTTCTCAAAATTCTTCTCCTGCTCAACTTCCCTCTTGAAACACTTTTTCGCCTTGTCATAATCCTTTGTCACAATCATTACGTTGTAATCATCCCCATCTTCCCATACACATTCCCTTGTAACAACGAACACGGCATTCTCAACGAGAAAAATATTGTTTTCTTCGTTGGTGTTCATAATACTCCCATCCTTGCTTTTAATGGTATAGATATATGAACCCATGTTATTGGGGTTGAAGGCAATGACTTCTTGTTCGCCTGCGGAGTACTTTGTATAAACCTTGTCTCCAATCTTGAATTTCGGTGCTGTAAACATAACTCTATTGTTTTTGAACTTAACGTGACTAATATATATAAAATTCTAATATCTTCGGCAGATTTTAACATATTTTTTTTATGGTGTTATCACAAAGGTTTTTTCCCTCCTGCGTTAACATGCCAAATATAACGAAAAAACTGATGGCTTCGGATAAAATTAACATAAAAAAAAACGTGACCATCAAATAAGATAGCCACGTTGAAAACAATTAAAATTAAGACTATGAGATTTTTATAGTGTTCAAGTCAATATCCTTTATATATTCCCAATCGTCAAATTTTTTGGCTACATCACTATAAATCATAGTGTCAGTATAACTGCTATATGGTGTCATATTGTCATTCAGAAAGACATATTGGCAGTAGTAACAATGCCCATCCCTTGATGGATTCACGTCAAGGATTGCCACATAATAACCATACTCACAAATAGGGCAAAATGGGTTATTTTTATCACTATCAAATCGTCTTTTTCCATATATTCCACCAATCTTCAAACCCGATTTTTCCATTCTCTTTTTTTGCCTCTTATTGCTCTTTATATCATCAATGAGGTAGCGGAGCGAAATGAACAACAAGAATGACCATACAATAACGAAGATTGTATATGAAATAAATGATAATGCGGTATCAAATGTAATCATAATAATTTATTTTTTTTGTAATAAAAACTAATAACTCTTAAACAATAAAAACTAATAAAACTATACCAAACTTGTAAGATGCCTTTCAAAATCTTTATCCATCATATTGTAGTTGAGCGGTTGCTTATTCTCATATAGATTGATGGCATAATTGATTGCCCACTCCATCAGCATCCACGTTTGATTCACGTTTAATCCGTATTCCTTGATTTTGGAATATGCCTTTGTTGCTACAAACGATGAAAGCAGTTCCTTGTACTCATCCGCAGTTTCACAAACATGCGTTTTTTTCTCTTCATTCATAATTAATTATTTTCAATGTATTCTTTAATCATTTCAATTGCATCATCCAAATTTCGGGCATTCCCGATGTAGTCATTTTCAATGTTTGGTTTTGATGAATAATTGTCGGGCTCAATCACTACCGAACAATATTTGTCAGGATGTACTACAATGTTTCGGTATGCAACGCACAACTTTGACCACGCAGTTACATATACCTCTAACGTGTATATACTGCCGTTTCTCTCAATGCTTACGGGTAATGTTTCAATGCTATTCATAATCACAAATCATTTCAAGTTCTTTCAGTCTTATAACGCATACATCGGAATCATTACCATTCTTTGCGGTAATTCGGCAAACTCTCTCTCCATCGGGCATATATCCGTCCGTTACAATGATGTCGGCACTATCGTAATCTTCATTGAATAGATCGTAAACATTCTTTTGCTCTCGTTCAAACGCTACCTTTGCAATAGCTCTGTTGTCGTAATACGATGAATATTCGTTTTCTTCAAACTGGCTTCCTTGCCACACTTCGGTGGTGCGTGAATAGATTATTTTTGTCTTTGCCATAATTCTATTGGTTTAATTGTTTAACGAGACTAATATATAAAAAGAGTTGATACACTCGGAAATTTTTAACACATTATTTTTGTTCCTTCCTTATTGTAACGTTTTTTTCCATTGTGTTAACACGACAAATATAACAAAAGTTTTGATACGCTCGGTGAATTTTAACAAAAAAAATCCACCGCAGAAAACTACGATGGATTAAAATAAGAATAATAATTATGAAAGAATCAAAAGCCAAGAACGGACGCCAATAGCATTGCACCCTCAACAGCTTTCATTTGTTCCTCGTTCTCAATCAACGGAGTGTTCTCCTTAAAAAACTCTTTTGCCTTTGGGGATAATGAATCGTGGATAGCCTTAAAGCGTTCCACGCTCTTCTCACACTCTTCGTGGACTTCCTTGCCATAGTTCTCAATGAACTCTTTATGGTAAAGTTCCCTGCTTGC
>Ga0247608_10000709_pt1 | contig 51752 bp, 48 predicted proteins | sample 176DNAGHGlowgp2_FD_193490 | JGI IMG/M metagenome (GOLD analysis project Ga0247608, IMG submission 193490) | Sheep rumen microbial communities from Palmerston North, Manawatu-Wanganui, New Zealand - 1766 DNA GHGlow gp2 | ecosystem: Host-associated > Mammals > Digestive system > Stomach > Rumen ...
AATATAATTATAATAGTAAACTTTCAAAAATCAATTTTAAAGACTATTATATTCCATCTGATCTTATAAATGATAAATTAAATAATTTCAAAGGATATAAATATCCTTTAGTAACTGAAATTATTGAAGCTGTTAAATCTGGTAAAATTATACCTTGTAATTTCTCAGAATCTAATAATCCTAAAAAAGTTAATGTTAATTTACACACTGATCTTAAATGGCCACATGCTATATTTAATTTAACTGGAATGAATGAAAAAGGTAATTTAATTGTAATGTGTGACCTTTCAACTAAAGGAAAATATCAATATGCTCCAACTGGAGAATTAATATTCTTCAATATTCCAGATATTATTTTATTCCATATGTTAATGGGAGCTTATATTACATATAAACTTGAATCTCAACCAGAATTATCTTCAAATCCATCTTTAGTTACTAAAGTTGCAGAATGCTATGCATTAATTAATTCTAAGATCATTGATAATATGTTCCCTATAATTCAGACATCTAGAACAGATTGGAATAAACTTCAAATGATTCTTCAATCATATTGTATGGAAGTTATGTTCGATATTCCTCATGAAGATGCTATTAAATATGCATTAAAATCAAGATTAATTCAAGATAAAAATGCTGTTATGAGTGAATCTAATTTCATCATGACTAATAAAGATTTCACATCAACTGCTAATTATAATGATAAATTCCCTATTGATATTTTATGTGATATTCTTTGTGAAGAATTCCCTAACTTTATTAAACCTACAGAATTTAATGCAAATATCTTTAATATGAAATTTACTCAAAGAATGAATAAAAATAGTGCATTTTGTTTGGATCATTCTATTAGTTTTATCATTATGTTACTGTTTGGAAAAGCTTCAATTGGTATTTATAATGATATGCTTATTAAAGATTATTTAAGTTTAGCATCTTTTGATATAACAAAAGAATTAGCTATTCTTTGCAAATAATTCCCAATGTTTTTATAATTGACGGTGGAGCTTGTGCAGCTCCACCAGTTTTATATTTTTATAAATATTAACGCATATTTAAATATATCACTTATACTTAATGTTATGGAGGTTAAATTAAAATGTTTAGTAATAAAAGTGAAAAATATGCTAGAAATTATCGCATTTTGATTATTTTAAGTATCGTATTATGGGTAGCTACTTCATGTCTTACTTTTTTTGTTTGTAAACGTAATTTAAAACCTGAAATTAAATATGTAGAAGTTGAAAAAGTTGTAGAGAAAGAAGTATTTGTTGAAAAAACTATTGACGAATATTTTAACGATTACTATAAGTCTCCTATGAATGAACCTGTATGGGTTTCATCTCCAGTTGGTCCTAGAAGTTTGGAAATCACATCTGAAACTTTTCATAGAGGTGACGATTTAGTAGGAATTTCTAAAAATACAGAAATTAAAGCTGCTGCAGATGGAATTGTTGTAGAACATTGGCCTGCTCCAGACGGATATTATAAAGGTCATCCTATTTATGGTGGTTATATAGTTTTAAAACATGACAATGGAACTTATACAGTTTATGCTCATATGAGTCATACAAATGTACATACAGGTGAAAAAGTTAAACAGGGTCAGAAAATAGGTGTAATTGGAGATACTGGTCTAGCTACAGGTGTCCATTTACATTTTGAAATAGTTCTCACACCGCATAATTTTATTAAAATTACATCTTAAGTTTTAAGGAGAAATAATAAATGAAAGTTGAACATTTGAAAGTTGTTGGAATGGAAGAAGCAATGCGTGGAATGCGTAATGCTTATGATTCTTGGGATAAAGCTGATAGCTATATTATTCCAGATGTCGTTCCTGGAACTCCAGAATTTGTAAACAAATTAAAAACATATCCGACTAAATTGTTGTCTCAAGGTGATACACTTACTCATGTTGTTGAAAATACAAATGAATGTATCCATTATAATCCTTGGACTCAAAATTACAATATTAATAAATCTGTAATTGATTCTGAAAAATATCCAGAATATAAATATAATATTAATATTGAAACCGATAGAGTTGCTATTATTGGTAAAAATGATATGGATCTTATGCAAAGATTGGTATCACATGATCAAACATCAATTAATGGTGGAGAACCAAATTCTAAATATCTTCGTGATATTACAGTAACTCTTGATATTACAGCATCTTTTGATTTCTGGAAAGAATTCGATACGTATAAAGTAGGAACAGTTGCTAATTCATGTTCAACTATGCATACAATTACAAAACATCCTATTACTATCGAAAATATCTCTACAGCAGATCTTCGTGAAAAAGATATTAAGAATATTGAAGAAAAATGGTTACCAATTCTTAATGAAATCGTTAATGATGATTCATTAACAACTGTAGAAAAAACAAAGATCCTTAGCAAAATGAATCTTGTTGGTTTCGAACAGAAAAGAACTATTAAACTCAATTATCAAGTAATTAAGAATATGGATGTCTGGAGGATGGGACATAAACTTAAAGAATGGAGAGTTTTGATTAATGTATATTTCAAAAATCTTCCTTATGTTGAATCTCTCTTCTTTAGAAATCCATATTTGAAAAAATAATTCTAATCGTATAAGGAGAAATAAAATTATGACCGAATTAGAAGAAAAAACAATGAGAAAACAGCAGTTTATCCTTGGTTGGTTATGCACAATCTTGCCATTCGTTTCAATTGGTTTTGGATTGCTCGGAGCAATTACAAAGTGTAATCCTCCAACATGGTGGTACAGTATTTCTGCAACATTTTTTGCAAACAGTAATGTAATTCTTATCGGATTATTATTTACAACAGGAATTTATTTCTGGGCATATGAAGGATATGATAAGGTAGATAATATTGTAACTAAGCTATGTGCAATATTTTCATTTATGACTATCGCTTTTCCTACACAGCTATATTCGTGTACAGATAAATTCCAATTAGTTGGTCTATTCTGTTTACCTAATGTTATTTCATATGTTGTTCATGGTATTTCATCAATTGCGTTGTATGGATGTTTCATAGTAATGATGTTACGCTTTAGAAAATCATCTGGTGAAATGACAGATAAAAAGAAATTTAGAAATCTCATTTATTTAACATTTGTAATTATTATGGGAATATGTGGAGTTCTTATTTTCTGTAAATCTATTTTTAAATGGTCAGGATATGTAACTATTATTCTCGAAACTATTGCTCAGCTTTGTTTCGGTCTTGCATGGCTTATTAAGGCTGGTAAATTTAAATTTTTAAACGATTAAATTAAAATAAATCATTTTCGGAGGAAATGAAAAATGGAAAATAAAGAAACAATGGACAATGTTGAAGAAACAACATCTAATGAAACAAGACGTAGACCGTTCTATAAAAATCGTCGTAAGTTTAAGCGTAAGTTTCACGTAGAAGTAAAATATTTCTATGATGGTGAGGACAAGGAACAGTTTATGCCTGTATACAAAACAAGTCCTGCTGCAGGTTGTGATATTCGTAATGCTGGTCCTGATCTGGTTCTTAAGCCTGGTGATTTTGCTAAGCTTGTTCCATCTGGAATCGGTATTAAAATTCCTCTCGGATTTGAAGCACAGGTTAGACCTCGTTCTGGTCTTGGTTCACAGGGACTTATGATTACAAATACTCCTGGAACAATTGATGCTGATTATCGTGGAGAAGTTAAAGTTAATCTTTATCTTATTCCTACAGCAGAACTTAATGCTGATGAAACTGGAAAGGTTCCAAAGGCGCTCACTATTAAGCATGGTGAACGTTTTGCTCAGCTCGTATTTGCTCCAGTTAAGCATGCTAAATTCCATGAAGTTGAAGAATTTTCTGAAGATAAATTCCTTAATGAACGTGGTGAAAACGGACACGGATCTACTGGAACTAACTAATTAAATATGGATAGGTGGATAATTCCACCTATCTTTATATTGGATTTTCTTTATATATTATAATAATGAATAGAACTCATATAAGTTCTTAAATATTGTAATTCTATTAAGGAGAAAATCTTATGGATAATAATGAAACAATTATTAATGAAAACAAATTTACATTAACTCCAGAAGAAATGGAGTTATCTAAAAATCCAGAAAGCTTTAAAATTTATCTTGAATATAAAGCTAGAATTCAGGAAACTATGTTTGCTGAAGCTGGAAAACAACGAGATAAAGAATTCGAATCTCTTAATTTGCAGCGTGAACGTGAATTTGAATTATCCAAATATCAAAGTGATAAGGAATTTGAATTAACCAAATATCAACGTGAAAAAGAAGCTGAGAATGTGAAATGGCAGCGAGAGAAAGAAGCCGAAACTATGAAAATGATAGACCAACGTCGAAAAGATGCTTGGGCTGTAATATTAGGTACAAGCGCTGCTCTCGTAGAAAATTTCTGTAATAATTATTCAAATTCTCAAACAACGATTAATGGATCTGAAACACCTATTGATGGTGATTTGGATCCAGAAGTACCGCTTATGTAAATTTGTTAAGAAGGAGAGAATAAAATCTCTCCTTCTTTTTTTTTCTAAAATTAAAGAATACAATACTTATATATTCTCATTATGTAAAATAACACTGAAATAAGGAGAATTTGATTATGAATATAATTAAAGTTAAAGATTTCGATTCTATGCAGGCTATTACAGTAGGTTTGGCTAGAAATGGTTATATGGTTACAGCAGATTCTGTAACAGATGAGAATTATAAAGATCATTGGGAAATTAAATATTGTGAATTTTCTGAAGTAGAAGAAAAATCGGATGATAGTGATTGGGATGGAGATCATATTTCTTCTATGGAAATTCATAATAAAGCTAATACTAAAGGTGTAAAATGTAAAATTTTACCAGATGAAAAACCTTTAGAAGAAAATAATGATTTTGATCCTGATTCTAAATTCGATCCTGTTTTATTTGATGAAAAAGGAAATGTTATAAAAAGTGATGAAAAACCTTTAGTAGAAAATGAAAAAGAAGTAAAAATTCTTAATCCGTATGAATTAGTACCAAGACATAATCCGAATATTCCTGTAATTCCTAATCAGGATGTATCGGATAATATAACTGATGAACAAGCAACGATTATAACTTCAGTATCTGGAAATTAAATAAGGGTTTAACCGCTTATGATAATGGAATACATGGGAAAAGATTTTAAAACCGTTAATATTCCAGGATATTCTAATTATATGATTTCTAAAGACGGAGATATATTTTCTATTGATAGAAATCGTATAATTAAACATGTTGTAGATGAATATGGTACTCATAAGATAGCTCTGCAAACTGATAAACATTGTGAAAAACATAAGTTTAGAGTTTGTGATGTTTTATTGAAGACCTGGAATGTTGTTGTAGATAGGAAAAACTTTCCTAATCTTATTGAAGAAGACACAGAATATTTAAATCGTGTAAATAGAACAGAAATGATGTATAATGGTACATTATTTAAGAATATTAATATTCCTGGCTATGAAAATTACATGGTTAATTCGGTAGGTGATGTGTACACTAAACGAAGTGGTGAATTAATGGTTCCTAAATATGATAAAGACGGTTATCTTTATTTATGTTTATATAATACCGTAACAAACAGACGTATGACTGTTAGAATTCACAAAGCGGTAATATATACATTCAAGGGACCACCGCCAGCAGATATGGAAGATCCTACAGTAGATCATATAGATTTCAATCGCACAAATAATGATGTGTCGAATCTTGAATGGATGGCTAGAAAAAATAATTCTTCACCTAAAAATCAAACAGTTATTAAATTCAAATCTGAAATAAAAAGAAATAGAACAGATTATGATAAACTTAGAAATAAATTTGATTGTGATGGAATAATTGAAGATTATTTCGAAAATGATTTAACAAAACGTGAAATAGTTGAAAAATATCATGTATCTGATAAAGGATTTACTGATATTATAGAACCGTTTATGAGAATTTTGTTCACTAAAAATGAAGAATTAGGATTAGATGATTTTGATCCTGATGCTGAATACGATATAACTGATTATACTAGATTTGTGGAGGATATAAATGAGTAATTATTCGGATTCATCAATTCAAGAATTGAATGATATCGAACATATCCAATTACGTCCGTCGATGTACATTGGTGCTTTGGGAAAACCAGGTTTGTATAAATTGGACTGCGAACCTATCCAGAACGTGCTTGATGAGGCTATGGCTGGATATGGTAATCAGTGCAATATTATTCTCAATACTAGTGAAAATATCATGGTTGTTGAGGATTTTGCACGTGGTATTCCTATTGGTAAATTAAAAGATATTTTCTCAAAACAGCACGTTGGTGCAAAATTTAATAATAATACTTATCATAGACATGCCGGGTCCAACGGTGTCGGCAATAAATGTGTTATGGCACTTTCTGATTGGCTTAAATGTGAAGTTTATCGTGAAGGTTATGTTGATGAGAAAGGTAATAAACATCCTGCCGGTTATGGTAGAGTATATTTTGAAAACGGTCTATGTAAAGAATATGTAGTAGAAGATTTACCTAATGGTATTCCTGCTGGTAAACATCCTGGTACTACAGTTTCATATAAATCGAGTGAAAAATACATGCACACTACTGAGCATGATATTCCTCGTATTTGTGATCTTTGTAACAATATTGCTTATCAGACACCTGGATTTACATTTAACTTTATAGTTGATGGAAAAGTTCATACATTCAGACATCTTGGTGGTATGAAAGAACAAATGAAAGACTTTATTAATAGTAAACGTCTTAATTGTTTGTTTGAACCTATTGAATTCCAGGGTGATGAAACAACATTCGATTATCACATCATGTTTACTTACAATCCTATTAATAGTGGTGATTCGAATATCATTTCTTATGTAAATGGTAATACAACTCCAGGTCATGGATTCCACGTATCATCATTTAAGAAGGGTTTAGGTTTAGCATTAACTCAATATATTAGTGAAAATCCAACAGTTATACCTAAACAGTTTGAAAAACTTAGTGTAACTGGTGCTTTATTGAATGATAATGTTGTAGCTATTGTAGGTGTTGGTCATGAGGATCCTAACTATGATAACCAGATGAAAGATACATTGAAATCAATTGATGTACAATCTCCTATTGAGAAAGCATCTAGAAATGTATTCTTGAATTGGTTAAGAAAGAATCCTAATCAGGCTAAGAAACTTATAAACTTAGCAATCGATTATGCTAAATATGAATTTGAACGTAAGAAACTTAAGAAGAATCTCATTGAAACTAAAGCTGCTAAATCGGCATTCGGTGCAAATGCGATTGATTTAAGTAAATTCACAATGTGTCGTTCTACAGATCCTGATAGAAGAGAACTCTTTGTAGTAGAAGGAGCTTCTGCAGGTGGTCAGGTTTCTGAAGCACAGGACCATGATTTCCAGGCTCTTTATAAACTTCGTGGTAAATTGAAGAATGTTGCTAATGGAAGTACAAGCAATTTGAGTAAAGAAATTCTTGATCTTATTCAGTTACTTGGTATTGGATTCCCTGGAACAGGTAAGTTAAATTATGATAATCTTCAGTATAAGTCATTCATATTACTTACTGATGCCGATGATGACGGTGCACATATTGTAACTTTGTTACTTGCATTTATCTATACGTTCTATCCAGAAATGATTCGTAGAGGACATGTATTTATTGCTAATCCTCCTATTAAGAAAATTACTCTGGCTAATAAACAATCGTTCTTTATTCATACAGAAAAAGATTTTGATTTCTATATGGAAGAGTTTATTTGTAACACATTTAAACTTTATTCGGAGAAAACAGATAAGGAACTGAGTGATGGTTTATTTAGGACTTTTATTAAAGCCACTACTGGTTACAATAATCTTATTGATAATCATGCATCGGCTTTAGCAATTCGTCCAGATTTGTTGGAAAGAATCATTGTTAATATCAATATTGTATCTCAGTGTACAGAAGATCGTAATAATGAATTCAACAAAGAATTTAAACGAATTTCTGGTTATGATGTAAGAAAGGTTCCAAATACAAATCTGTATATGTTTGACCAGGGAATTTATCACGCATCATTGAGATTGGATAAAGAATTCTTGAGGCAGCATTTTGATGTGATTATTGAGAAACTTTATGATATTCATATTTATGGTGTATATCTTAAAGGTATCAGAAGTGGTCATGAGTATCATGGAACAATTTATCAGTTATGTGAGTATATGAATTCTATCCTTGGACCCAAGATTCAAGTTACACGATTCAAAGGTCTTGGAGAAATGTCATCTGCTGATTTGGCTGAAACTGTAACAAATCCAACAACTCGTAGATTAACTCAAGTTACTATGGAATATGCTGAACAGGCAAAGAGAGCTGTAAAAATATTTATGACTGATGCAGACATAAAATTCAAGCGACTTTTCTATGCTGGTGAGGTGGATTTCGATTAATTAATTAAAGTGGTAGCAAAATGCTACCACTTAATATTTTTATTTATATATTATAAACTTGAATACAATGTCGAATAAATAGATTAAATCCATTAATTATGAATGTATCATTGACACAAATTAAATCCTTGGGAAATTAATGAATCGTATAATCTTATTAAATCTGGATGAATAAAATGTATCACTATATTAAATCAAATTCTTAAATACTTAATGTATCATAACATATAATTAAACCTGCATTTGTAAAATGTATCAAAGAGAAATATTCAATCTGCAGATCTAAAATGTATCGATAATGTAAATTAAATTTATAAACTGTTAATGTATTGTAACTGATAATTAAATCCAAAGTAACTAAATGTATCAGGAAGCATTATTAAATCTAATAGTTGAAAATGTATCTCGTCACATTATTAAATCTAATAGTTGAAAATGTATCTCGTCACATTATTAAATCCGCGAAGCGAAAATGCATCATAACGCATAATTAAATCTGACAAAGACTAATGTAACACGGTTTATTATTAAATCCAAAAAAAAATAAATGCATTGTCTTTTGAAATTAAATCCGAGATAGTATAATGTATCATATTTCTAAATTAAAACCATAGATAATTAATGTATCATTCATAACTATTAAATCTAATAAAAATAAATGTATCGATAATGTAAATTAAATACTTGAGTTACAAATGAATTTGATATTGTATTTAAAAGATAGGATCATAATGATCCTATCTTTTTTTTTTTGCAAAAAAAAACAATTTTTTTTTTATATATTATAATAATGTAAAGAAACTCGTATGAGTTTTGAAATCTATTAAAGAGAGAAAGAATACTCTCTATAATAAAACTAGGGGTAAACTATGTTAACAGTAGAAGAAAAGACATTGTGTGATCAGAGAGCTGTGGAATTGGAAAATAACCTCAACTATCAGATGATTGTTGGAGACATTAAGGAAACTGTGGCTAACATCAGGGTTACACAGGAAGAAAGAATTCGTGAGTCTAATCGTAACCACGAAAAGGCTGACGGGACTGCAACAAAGAATGCTTCTGAAGCTGCTGAAACTATGAAAACTTCAGAAGAACACAAAAATTTTGTAAACGATATATGACAGGTCGTTTACGTGAATTCGAAGATATGTGGGTGGATCACCTCCATTCATGTATTAAAAAGCATCCTGTTTATACAAGATGGCTTACAAATGTATCTGGAATCGGCCCAGCTCTTGCCGGTGATCTTCTTGCTGAATATAAAGTAGAGAAGATTTATTACATTGGACAGCTTTTCCAGTATGCTGGAATAGTAGGTTCAACAAAACGTGTAAAAGGTCAGAAGGCTAATTACAATGTTTATTTGAAGAAACGTCTTCTTGGCGTTCTTCCAGGTTCTTTCCTGAAAGCTAGATCGCCATATTCGGTAATCTATTATCAGGCAAGAATTCAATACCTGAATCGTTGGATGAATTCTGACGAAGAAGGTAAAAAGAATCTTTCATTGTCACATCAACATATGATGGCTAATAGAAAGATGATTCAACAGTTTATTAAAGACTACTATGTAGCTTTCAGAACTGTAATGAATATCCCTGTTATCAAATCTTATGAAGAGGAGAAACTTGGAATGGTTCATGTTGGAAACAACTGGACAACTCCTGAAATCTTCTTAGATATGTCTAAAGAAGAAAAGAAAGAGTATAAAGAAAAAACTATTGCTAAGATCACTGAGTTAAAAGAAGAACTCGAACATCTTATTGAACTTTCTGGCATTAAGGAATAATTGAAATAATTGGATCGCAAGTGTTGATTAAATCTATCAGAGATGAATGTATCATAATAGTTAATTAAATCCGTAAATTATAAATGTATCATCCAGGCTGATTAAATCCATTGCATATCAATGTATCGATTTTAGTTATTAAATCCGATAACCAAGAATGTATCAAGGTCTGAGATTAAATCCTAATTTAATTAATGTATCATCAAATAAAATTAAATCCTTAATCCAAAAATGTATCAGCAATGGTTATTGAATCCTAAAAACAGAAATGGTTTTTAAAGAAGGAGAGAATAAAATCTCTCCTTCTTTTTTTATATATTATGTTATTGAAAAGATATATCATAAGGAGGTAAGTAAATATGAATTTCTTTTTAATGGAAAGGTTTAATGCTAAAATTAAAAGCAGTGAACCTATTATATATCATAATATAGAAATGTCTAGTGAAGAAGCAAAGAAACGTATTCTTAATACACTTCACAAAAAAGAAAAATCTATATTAGATGAACGAAAACTGGTTAATACTAAATATGAACAGGATCTGAATAAGGAGATGTAATATGACATTTTACAAACTAAAGGATGAAACATTTGCAGTTGTAGGTGATTATTTTGATCTTGAAGATGAAGATGAGACTATTATTCATTTAACTAATGATAAGGTCGAAGAAGTAAATTTATTTAGAGATGAAGAAAAACATTATCCTGGAAGAGTTGATAATGTTGAGATTCGTTTATCGGATAAATTTGGTATCAGACACAGATATCGTAATCTGGAAAACAATCATCCATATCATTTTGAACGAGATCAGATGACAAGAATTTTTGAAGAAGTCTTTCCGTTAAATTCTCAAGCATGGGATTGGGATCGTGTTTGGTATTGCGATTTTAAAGATACAAATTCATTTCATGCATTTAGAGATGGAGATGAATTTTATATCTTGCATAAAGACAGTGGAACTATGATAAATTGGTACAAGCATATGGGTAGAACTAATACTTGTAATAAAGATTTATCATTGGATGAATTGAAATTATTCCTTCTTCTATTAAGAAAAGAATTGGTAGAAGAAAAAATAATTGAACCTAATGAAGGTTATGAAAACATTAAAGGGTTAATGTTTTAAGGAGGAGATAAATGTTAACAATTTTAAAGGTATTACCAATTATCAGTTTGATCTTGGCTATTATTTTAATAGTCATCTGTGTCGTTATTCAGGTTTTGATTTCGAAAGAACTTGTTAGATGGAGAGAATATAAACAATCTAACATTATTGTTGAATCTTTCGAAATGTTCGATAAGGGGCTTTTAAGTCGTGATAAAAGTGTAGATATCGATCGTATTAAACATGAATACAATGAGCAATATGAAGCATACAAAGATCATAATTGTTTAAACGGCGAACTTATTAGAATGATGATTACATCTGGAATATTTTCATTTGTATGTATTTTATTAAGTGGTATATTTTATATGATAAAATGTATGGTAATGTAAGGAGGAAATACATGTACAAAAATAATCGATACATATCATATAGAACACCTAGTGTGTTAACTACATCTGAAATTATCAATTGTAAAAGCTACATTGAATCTCAGATAAATAAATATTTATCTGTTACAAAAGCTAAGTCTTTTACAGTAAAAGATATTTTCGGTTATGATAAATGGGATTGGTCCAAACAGCACGAAACCATCCAATGTATCTATGATGCATGGGTTAACCATTATATCAAGACTCGTCCTAGATGGACATGTGATGAAATTTACATCGAAGCTTATAAACAATCAGCAATCAGTTTAGGACATCTTGTTAAACAAGTAGTAGGAATTATGCCTAATAAAACTTTTATTATAAGTAATCCTTCTGGTTGGAACATTGTTTATAAAGTAGTGTAAAATAAAAAAAGAAGAGGGATATAATTCCCTCTTCTTTTTTTAAAGATTATAGATTTTAGTAGCAATCATATCAGCGTGATGGAGAAGTAAAACTTCAGGATATCGTTCGCTCATAGTACTAAAATTTTGCATCTCAGTATTAGAAACACCAAATACACCCATATGATATGCGATAGCAATTTGCCAAGGTTCCGGTATAAGTTCACCAACGCCTTCAATAGTTAATAAACGTCTTAAACTTTCAGCACCATGTTCAATTCCATTGTACTCGTTGTTATAAACGTATTTAAAACCATCGTCGCCTTTATTATCTTTTACAAGTTTATATCTACCAACTTTACAAATATCATGGAATAAACATGCTATTGGATTAACTTCATAAGATTTAATACCATAATGACTAGATGTTCTTATAGCCGCTAAATAAACAGCTAACGAATGATCTACCAATCCTCCTTTGTAAGCACCGTGATATTTAGTAGAAGCTGGTTCATTGAAGAAAGTAGAATATCTAATTAAGATTTTAGAGATAGCTCTTTTAATTAATTTATCCTCTTCTTCATTTAATGAATAACATAATTCATCTCTAAATAATGATAATGTTTTACGATTAGAATCATTATTTCTTTCTTCATTAGAAAGATGTTGACAAATTTTGTATTCATTTTCTAACAAAAATTCTTCAGATTGTTTGTCTCTTATTTGAATAAAATTTTTCATGCTTTACTCCTTATTTTTGTTTAATAAAGTTTTATACTTTCCATTTTTTATTTCCTCTATCATAGTATGAAAAGAGTTTATATAATCTCTCGGATTATCAATGTTATTTTCTATTATCCATTTAGCAAATATATAAGCAGTTTCCCATGATTCTTTAATCGTATGAAAATATCTATCAGCAATTCCATATCTATGGTAAGAAATGGCGATAAATATTTCATATAATTTATTAGGATCTCTTTTACTTTTTCTAAGTAAATATTTTACTTTATTGTAAAAACCTGACGGATTACGGTGGTGTTTACCATTTCTAAATTTTACAGCCATAGTATTAAATCCTCCTTAAAAATCCTCTTTTAGGATAATGCTCTATTTTTATAATATTTCCTAATTTTAATTGTTTTAGTAAAAATTTTTCACAAATTTTATATTCTGTTTCAGTTAATTTGATATCTATGTAAGGTTTCTCCAAAAACCTATCTCGATAAAAAGTTAATTCCGGCGGTAACTTTTGTATAAATTTAATTTTTTGTAAATCATCATATACAGAACAATATTCATCTAGTATTTCATTTATATTATCATAATGACCATGATATTTTGGATATCCGAAATGAAAATGATAGTACAAAATTAATAGTTTATCTATTAACGATATACGATCTTTTCCAAAATATACTATTATTTCTTTTAATTCATTTAAAGAGTATAAATCAAACGCGATTAAATAAAACCCTTCAAATTTAACATGATTGAAATACTGTATTTTTTGTTTAAATGTATTAGTTTGTAATTCATATATATGTTTTATTAATCCTAAAGTATTTACATTTTCGACAGTATAATATTTATATTTTTCATATAATTCTTCATTAATCTTTTTTTCCATAAGTATTAAATCCTCCATAAATTTAAAGAGTAATATATAAATTTATATGAATTAAAATAACTATTTATCGATTTTTGAGATATCTATTTTTTAAAAATTAAATATTTATTTTACAATGTAGTAAAGTACAATAGTTTAAAAATAATTGATTTTTGATTTTAAATACTATAAAAATTACTAAATTATTTAAAAATATGTTTAAAAATGTGCATTTTTTATAAAAATATTATAACATATAGATATACTTGTGAGAAAATAACGCGTTTTTAATTAAGTATATTAAATTCACAATCTTATTCCGAATTTCAGCATTTTATGATAGCAATTGATTGAAATTGTATGCTTTCGGAATAATAATTTTTTACATACATTACCACAAAGTAATGTATTAAACATATATGGGTGAGCAGACTGTGTTTGGTGTGCAGTGTTTCGGATTGTGCTTATGCTAGTCTGATTTCTGCGTGCGGTTCAAATCCCACCTCACCCGCTATAATATATGACTCTTTAGCTCAGTTGGTTAGAGCTCTATCCTGTTAAGATAGCTGTCCTAGGTTCGAATCCTAGAAGGATCGTATTAATTTGGAATCTCGTACCCCTATCGGCTTACGCGTGTAATAGGAGTATGAATAAAATACATTGAAAAGTTAAATCGGTTCCGATCATTTAATAATGTTTCTTAACCATTTAAAATCTTACTGAATAAACTCAGTTAAATGTAAGATTTCAAATTATTTGGAGCGTTCGCATAGTCCGGTCGAGTGCAGTAGTCTTGAAAACTACCGATTCCGTAAGGTTTCCGAAAGTTCAAATCTTTCACGCTCCGTCCAAAATGAATGTCACATGACGTAAAAACACTCTGGTCTAGTTGACAAAAGATTACATTCTAATCTTTGTAATTTTGCATAAACCTCTCTTATAAAACATTAAATTCTCCAGCACTAATGTCGTACATTGTGCATTTATTTTTCTTCCATCTAATTATAGATGTTTATTATATATTTCTTTAGGTGAGTGAATTGAGGATATAGATTTAAATAAATCTGTATAAATTGTAGGTTCGAATCCTACTCTCACCAATCTCGGGTTGCCTTTTACGGATATAAATCCGTTGTGATCCGGCACGTGTGGTTACCGACGTGAGGAAACGGTGATAGTTCTCATGAGAACATGCGATGAATAGGAATCCGGGATTATTTCCCGGATTCCTATATTTATTTTTTTTACATATTGTGATATATTTAAATATACTAAACTAAGTGAGGTGAAATTATGGTGAATAAATATTCATTGGATGAAAAATTAAAAGAAAGAGAAAACGTTGATATTTTAAGTAGATTGGAAGATTCTAGACGATTTGTAAAATATTTCGTAAATCTTATGGAAGATATTTTAAATTATAATTATGATTTTAGTTCATATTTTGAAGTAGATAAAACTAAAGTTGAAATTAGACTTGTTGAAAAACAATATGAAAATGATCATTCGTTTGATAGAAGAAATTGTTGGATATCAGCATGTGTTAGATTGTGTAGCGAAGATTATTCGTATCCTAAGTTAAAAGTTGTTGAATTGAAAATTGCTGACACATTTTTTAATTATATAATGGATATTGATCATTTCTTTAATTGTTCTGCAGATGATACTGATTGTTTACAAATGATACAAAGTCGGATATTTAAAGATTTTAAATATGACTGGTCTTATAATAAAAATAAAGCGTTTACACATACTATTAAGAATAAAAATATTACTCCTTCTCAGTATATTATCGATTGTATAAACAATTATATTTACGATGATATTATTAAACCTAAATCTAAAACGATGACTCGCGATGAATTTTTAAATTCAGAATTTAAATGCGATGTTGATAAAAAGACCCAGCAAATATTCAATAGATATTTCTTTGAAAATATTTAATATTAAATGAGATAATGATTATATGTATAAACGTAAATATGAAAGATTTTTATTGAATTTATTGATTGAAAGAACATTGTTTGTTTATAATATAGTTCTTTCTAATCAATTTAATATAACGAAAAAATATAAGAAGAAATGTATGCGAATGCTAATAGAACTTCAAAAGTATTACAATAATATTAAGTATCAAAATTTTAGTAATAAAGAAACAAAATATCAATTTAAGCATTATAGTATTTTAATGAATCAAATGGATTATTTAATGAAATTATTTTATACTATTGATGAGTCTGACAAATTTAAACAAACTTGGACTAATAAATTTCTTTTTTATATTAGTGAAACCACAGATCAAATATTTTTTAATCCAAATTATGATAAAAATTATATTACGGATTTTGTTGAATTTTTCAGACATATATCTATTAAATCTTTGTTGACTAGAAATTCAAGCGATTTAATATATTATAATAAATTTTATCTGTTATAAAATGAAATAGGGAGTTATACTCCCTATTTTTATAATTATATATTATAATAATGAAAGAGTTCGTATGAATTCTTAAATCAAATAAAGATAGACAGTATACTATCTATAAATAAACTAGGGGTAAAATATGGAAACTATAAAATTTATTGATGAAATTATAGAATCTAATGATAAAGAATTCGAACTTCAATGTAAAATTGGTTTACATAATGTAAGAGTTAATTGTTATAATTATATGAATATTTTCGAATGTTTTGATAAAATAGTTAATTTATTTAATAATTATGATCCGAATGTTGAATGTGGATTTACAGCATTTTTTAACTGTTATAAATATAGAAACAATTTTCATGATCCATTAATAATTTTTCCATTAAAAGAAAATAAAATGGAGAAATATGTAAAAGATATTATTAGATGTCATTTTCATCATTTATTAGTAGTTGAATGGGAAAATTATTTGAAATCTAAAGAAATTAAAGAATTACCATTTAAAATACTCAATTTGGGTTTCTCAAAAGAAATGACTGTAAAGGAAGTAATGGATCCTGATGATGTGGCTTTAATATTTAACGTCGACAGATTTTATAAAGATCATTAAATGAAAATAGGGAGTTATACTCCCTATTTTTTTATTTAATCATGCGTAAAAGCTACTGTTACAGCTTTTTTCGATTATATATAGTATTTATGATATTCATATAGGAGGTATTTTTTATTTTATGGCAAATGATAACGATACTAAAATAAATATTGGTGATATTTATGGCGATACGAAATGTGTTGAAATTATACCTTGGACGGATCCTAGAAATCCTTTAAAACACAAACGAAATACAGTATATAGAATGAAATGTGTTAAATGTGGTAGAGAAAAACTACGACCACGATATATCGTTTTTAAATTGGAAGGTATGTTCCATAAAGATTGTGACCATTTTAATCATATGAGTGATCCGATATTTTATAATAGATGGCAAAATATGAGAGATAGAACTACTAATCCTAAGAAAAAAGAAGCCGATCGTTATGTTAATAGAGGTATTAATAGTGATGAATTTAAGTATTTTATAGATTTTTATGATGCTTTATATCCATCATGGGTAGAAATGAGAAAAAAATATTCAGCTAACGAAATATCATTGGATAGAATAGATAATGATAAAAGTTATACCAAAGATAATTGTAGATGGGTTTATTATAAAGATCAATATAAAAATAAGTCTGATAATAAGTTTTTGAAAGTTATGTATCCAGACGGATGTATAGAATATGCACGTTGTGCATGTGCTTGGTGTAGAGATCATGGATTTAATCTGTGGTTTGTAGAAACTGCCTTTAAAAATGTTTGCGGACATAGTAAAGGGTATAGATTTGAATATATAACACAAGAAGAATATGAAAATTTGAATATTTTAAATAAATATGAAAATATGGGTGATGAAATATCATTGGAAGATGGAAATATAAAAACTATAGGTGATACAGAATATGTATTTCCTATAGATGAAGAATAAATTAAAATAGGGAGAAAAACTCCCTATTTTTTTTGTTTAATCATGCATAAAAGCTACTGTAACTGCTTTTTTCCCACGGGTCAAACTTGTGTATAAAAATTTACTATAAAATAACTCTGTTACAGGTCTATCTTGTATATCCATTACTACTAATGGATGTTCATATTCAGAACCTTGACTTTTATGTACAGTAAATGCGTAACCAAAATCAATCATACCAACTTCACCAAGAGCATCATCTTCAAGTTCATTGTTATATAACTCTTCAATAAATGCTTCTTTACTAGGATCTTTTTGATACTGTTCAAATATTTCTCTAAAACATACAGAATTAAAAATCATATTAGGATCTCCACAATCCATTAAGAAATCTGGAGTAAATTTAAGATTTAATAATTCCATATCATTTTTATCTTCTATATAAGAATCTTCTTTTACATAACCTGTTAATCCATTAATGAGATAAATAGGAACGTCATTGTATTCTAGTTCATAATTGTAATTGTTTAAAAGACATAAAACTTTTTCACCTTTTTGAGGGTAAATAGATTTATAGCCTTTTTGTTCTCTAACCATTTGATTTAATATACGGCGTGTTTTATTAGCATAACATAAGATAACCGAATAATCTCCAAGATGATCTTGTACTTTATCAAATGTGGTTACTAATGAGTTTTTACAATATCCCATAGGGAGTGGTTCACCATTACGAGCTTTCATAGCAAGATCAAGAATTCCCGATTCATCTGATTGTCTCATAACTTGTGTTAAGAAAACATCCAGATTATTCGGATCTTCAACATACTTATTTGTACCGAAAACAGGTGGAACCTGACCAGGATCCATAAGTAACATAGTTGGTAAACCAAATGAAAGTATATCATTAAGCATAGCTTCATTAACCATTGAAGCTTCATCTATTACAATCAATCTTATATTTGAAGGAATTCTATGTTTTTTATTGAATAAAAACGAATTTCCTTTTTTATAAACTGTATAAAATGTTTTATGAATAGTATTAGAGGGGTTTCCTTTAAGACGTAGAACTAATGATGCTTTAGCAGTTAAAGTTGCGAATATTACATCATTAATTGGTATACCTAACATCTTAATTATGGTATTTACTGTTGTTGACTTTCCTGTCCCGGCGAGTCCACCAAGAGCAAACACTTGTTGATTAAAACTATCAACGAAATACCATTTGATTGCTTTTTTAATAGCATTTAGCTGTCCATCGTTAAATTGGATAGCCATAATTAAATATTACCTCTTTTTTATTAAGATTTATATACAAGTGTCAAAGTGTAAATTTTTTGCAAAAAAAAAACAATTTTTTATATATTATAATATTGAAGGAACTCGTATGAGTTCTTAAAATCTATTAAAGAGAGAAAGATACTCTCTATAATAAAACTAGGGGTAAACTATGAAAAGTTTTGGCGAATTGATTGAATGTGGACAGAAATATGCCCACGCTAAAAAAGAGATGTCTGTTGTAAAATACAAAGCATTCGTTGAATATCTGAAGAAGGTTATTATATTGGCTTTCGAAGATAATAAAGAACAAATCATCTCTTATTTAAAAGAGATGATGTATCCTTTGTCATTGAATTGGACCGAAGGTAATGTTACAGTCGGATTTGACATTAGTCCAGATGATGATGACGGATCATTTAATATCGAATTTAGAACTTGTGATTCTTATAATTCGATTATGAAATTAAAAGAATATGACGATGATGAAACAATCGTGGAATTCTTTGATCGTTCGTACAAACAATTCTTAGGATTATTTGTACCAACTTATTGGCTGGAGGATTCGAACGAATTCGATAAATCTAACAGTATAATTTATAGAATTGTTAACAAATTCAACGAAGCGTGTTATAACAGCTTCAAAGAATATTTCTTCCCACTTGGTATAAATAATCAAGTGACATTTAACAATTCAAACTTTTCTTTAAATTTCAGCAAGCCAAAACGTTTAAAGCTTGATAGAAAAGTATATGACTACTATGATTCGTTTAAAGAAAAAAGTGAAGAACTGACAAAGCAGTTTGAAGAATCTGTTAAAGATTTGAAATAAACTGTTGATTTGGTTCTGAAAAAGGAGGAGAGAAATCTCCTTCTTTTTTTTTAATTTATATATATCAGATAACAGAAATGTATAGATATATGGAGGATTGAATTATGACATTTGATGTTGATGAACCGCGAAAGTTTAGTGATGAATTTGAGGATGAATGTGATGAAAAAGAAGAATGTAGTTATGATGAAGTTTCCGAAGATTCGGAACCTGAAAAACTTAATTTAACAAAAATGTCTGATGAAATAAATAAACAAAACAATGTTAGTTTCGTATCGGGTATAGAATTTGGCTCAGACGATGAATGTAAAGCAGATGAAAAATTTCGTATCGTTAAACGATATTCGCCGACAATGAAAATGGTTTTTAGACATAAAACTTTTCTTGATAAACCAGAATTATTATTCGATATAAATATGATTGAAGCTAAACCTAATGTAAATTTAAAAGAATTGGATTCTTTAAAAACAGTTAATAAATTATTTACATTTGGTAAATTAAATGATATTTATATTACATGTTTTAGAAAATGTGAACTTGATAAGTCATTTAATAAAAAATTGAGTTTACGATCTGAATGTAATAAGAAATTTGATAAATATACATATTTTAAAACTGGACGTTTAAGTTTGGATTACGATAATAACAGATATAGTAATTATTCTCGTTTTTATACTGAAACTATAGATGTTATGTATTCAAGTTTAAAACAATATTTTATGAATTTATGTGCTAAATTACCATCATACGATGATAGTAATACAAATACTAAAGTTGTAGGATTGCTATATAGTGGTGGTAAAGATTCTACTTGTAGATTATTGGAATTATTGGAAAAAGGTGAACATGTTGTACCTATCGTTAATACATTTAATTCTCACAATAGTACAGAATTATTAATTCGCGATATAGCAACTGTTTATAATCTTTATAAAATTTACGAAACTAAGAATTATAAAGGTACATTATATAAACCTAAGTTTTTAACTTTTTTGAGTTGGCATTTTGATTTTGATTATCATGGATTATGCCAACAACCATATAACATGATGTCATTAACCACATTAGGTAAATCGTTTTTAAATAATTGTAAACGTATTGAATGTTGTTTGATTAATGGTGATATGGGAGTTTCTTATATTTCGGAAATGACAGAATTGTACAAAACTGCAATGAAATTTAATTACAACATTATAAATGGTAATGTCAAATCTATACCTCCACTAGTTTTCCCATATACAAAAATGATTAAAGATAATATCATTGAAAATTTAGAAACGCGACTTGATAATATTATAGATGATAAATCATTTTATACAATAATACCAACTTGTCAAAAAATTACTGTTCGTTCTATTAAAATAGCTTTCAGTCAAAACAAATATTGGTTATACATTTCATTAGAAAATTGTGGAAACTGCTCATATTGTAAAACTTATAGTAGTGATCATTTTTATACATTATGTGTACCTCTTAGTGAAGCTAAACCTATTGATAAGGACGATATAGTTTTATCAAGCAATCAAATATGTGGTATAGATTCTAATTTTTCTAATATTTTTAGAGCTTACTAAAAAAATAAATATTTAGATGGGACTATAGTCCCATCTATTTTTTTAATAGTTCATAAGAAGTTCTATATTAATTCGTTTATTTTTTGGAACGTTTAATATTTCATTCACTTTATAAATACTATTATCCTTTATAACATGTCTCCAGTTTCTCATAGTTACTTCTATCATATTCTTATAAATTAATGAGTTTAAATCACCTTCTAGTTTCTTTAATCGGTTTTCAATCTTTTTCATTTTTGTGAATTTTTTGATTATTAATAGTTTGGTTTTAATATCATTAAAATCTTCAGTTCTATGTTTCTTTATAAAATCCATGATTATATTATCAACTTTAAATTTATTAGTTAATTGTAATTCATTTAAAGTTTCATATATAGTTAATAAATTTATTACAGTATTCATGTATAATGGTTCTACATCTGATAAATTTTCTTCTTTAAAATTATTAAAACCATACAAATGAATACCATCATTATTTATAAAGAAATAATAATTTTTTGTAAGTTTATAAATCAATTCATTCATATTGAATTTACATAAATCGAAGAATAATATTTCTTTATTTGAATCTGAACGACTAATACAAATAGTTCGTATCAGATTATATTTCATGAAGAAACCTTGATTAAAGTTATCATAATAATAAATGTAAATTCTTGGAATCATTGTTATTAAAGGAATTAACTTTTTAATTAAAGTTGTAATATTTTCATCAGATTTATATTTATTAACATTGATTCCTATATAAAAGAAACTCATAGCATCTAGATTATTATAAAAATATCTTTTATAATGTGCTATTAAATTTAAAAATTCTGTAATAAATTCATTAATATTCTGATCTGTAAATTTAACATCTTTATCGTAATCTATAGCATAAAGATATTTACCCATAATATAATCAAAATCTAAACAAAAGTAAATAGTTTTTTCAACATCAGTTCGTTTAAAATATAAGTCTAATTCTGAATATTTTATTTTTTGTGAGTTAAACATAATACTTATCAATTCATTACTCATATTTTCTCCATGTAACACTAAATGAATATATAATTATATTAAATTACACATATTAATATATACATTTAGAGGGTATTAAATTATGTTATTGAAAATACTTCCTAGTAAGAAAAAGTTATTTGGAAAAGCAAAATATAGTGCGAATGTAATTATTTTAGAAAAAGAAAACATCAAATGTGTTAAATGTAAACGAACTATTGAAGCTGGTGAACCTGTATTTGAAACCGGAAGGTTTAATAAATATTATTTATGTGAAGCTTGTAATAAAGCTAAAAGGAGTTTTATATGAAACAAATTGTAGATGCTTATAACGTCGTTAGAACATTTGAAACGGAAAACAATGATGTAGAGGGTATCAAAAAGGAAATCGGTAAATATATCGATGAAATGTCTGATCATATATTAGGAAATCCAAGCAATGAAAATTTTCAAATTTCTAAATTAACAATTGAAAGATATGATGATGTAGTTGTATCATCGGGTTTCGGCTATGTTCCTGAACTAGAATCTTATAAGAAATCTAAAAAGAGATATCGTATCGAGATAACAGCAAATGTTATCAGAAATGATCCAGATCAATAATTTTATGATAATTTTGTCTGTAGCCTTCGGGCTACAGATATTTTTATTTATATATTTGTTTAATGATTTTGAAACAGTATAGTATAAATCTTATTGGAGGAAAATTTAAATGTATGAACCTTTAAAAGATACTAAAAAACTCATAGAAAAACTTAAGAAAGTTTGTACAGCTATGAGTAAATATAATTTAAACTCACCATGTTTATTACAAATGATAAGAATAAATGGTACTTATGAATTCATTCTTTCTCATAATCCGAAAAATGGTGATAATTTTGATTATTATAAAATTTTTAGCACTGTAACATTTGATGAATTTTATATTAGTGAAGAAGATCAGAAATTATTTGTAGATAATGATGAACGCGTTTCTATACCAATTGTAGTATCGTCTTGTGATTTATTAGGAATCAAATCTCTTATGAGTCATAATGACATTATGAAAACATTCTTAACTAAAACTTATGATATGTGCTTAGATTCTTGGTATATTTTCCCAAAACTTATGTTACAAGCTATTAAGGAAGAAGTTATTTTAGGTTTCGAAGTTATGAATATTTCTACACCTAGAAAAGTAAATCAATATTTATTTGGAATAAATATTAAATTTAATCCGCTTGATAGATATAAACATACATTATTTATAGCAAATTCTGAAAGACTTGATAAAATATTTAATCTTAAAGTTCTTCCATTGGAAAGAGAAAATGCTGTAACTGATATCCTTTTCAATCTGTATTTAGATTCAAATGTTTCTTATTTGATTTTGGAACCTAAAGTTTGGGAAGAAGTATTTGAAAGAAATAAATATATGAGTGGAATAAGATTAAATGGATTTAATAATCATCCATTCTTAATTTATCATAACGATTTCATGCAAAAGAAAATCATTTCAGGTTTTATATCAAAAAGCTATGATGAACGAAATATTGTAACATTGAATTTTGATGTAGAACTAACTGGTGGAATTCACACATATTTTAAATATAAATATTATGAGATATGATAAGGAGTAATTTTAAATTAATAGTATAATAAATTTATGTAAAATAATTAGATGGAGGAAAATGTAACTATGGGAAAATACATTTTGAATTCTATGTATTTGAAAGCTCGATGGAGAAGAGCTGATAAAATTAATCCTCATTCAGATTTTAACATGGAAAAAGTTTCCGACGATTGTTTAATACAAATCGTTAAAGATGATGAAACTAATACATCAGAAATTCAAATAATCGAAAGACCTACTATCGAGTATTATACAATAATTGATGAACAAAATTGTAAACCTTATAATCAGATGTATATTGATAGAGATTTAGTAGAACCTCATACAGTAGAGTATTCTAAACGTGAAGGTGATATTTGTAAATATCTTGGAATTTACGATGAATATAAACGTTTAAAAGCTGAAGCTAATAAATATCATACAGATCCTGAAATGGCTAAAATGGATAAGATGAACTTTAAGAAATTTATGAATAATAAAGTTTATATGAGTCCACTTATCTATGAGGCAGATTTGGCTATTGAGGATTATTACAAAACGGCTTTTATGAAAAAACATTGTAGTAAACTTCCTCGTGTTCTTAATATAAGTTATTACGATATCGAAACCTTTATCTATCGTTTTAAAGAGCAGGTAGATCAGAATAATCCGTTAGCTCCAATTTCAATTATCACATATTACAATAATAAACAGAATCATTTCTATGCACTTTGTTTGTTCTTGGATGAAATTAGAGAAGTTCAGAAAGAAGTTCAAAATGATATTGATGGATACATTAATGAATATATTCGTGAAGATTTTGAAAAGATTCCTGATTGTAAAATCAATATTAAATTCTTTGAATCTGAACGAACTATGTTACAAGCATTCCATCAATTGATTCAGCAAGATAAACCAGATTTTGCAATGGCTTGGAACAGTAATTATGATAATAAATACATGTTAGGTCGTGAAAAAATTCTTGGTTTGGATATTACAAATCTCTGGTGCCATCCCGATGTTCCAGAACAGTATAGACAATTCTCATTCAATGAAGATCCTCAGAGAAAAGAGAAAGTTTATAATGCTGGTGGAGATTCTGGAAATAAGAAACACTTCTCAAGATTATGGGATTGGATTGTTGCTCCAGGTTATACAACTTACATAGACCAAATGTCGTTGTATAGTAATTTGCGTAAACGAAGTATTGAACGAAGCTACAAATTGGATGCTATAGCTGAAAAAGAAATTCATGCTAATAAAGTTGATCTTTCTGATTTCGGATATAACATTCGTAATGCTATCGTTAAAGATTTTAAAATATTCTTAAAATACTCTATGCGTGATACCGCGTTGCTTCATTTGCTTGAAGAACGTAACCATGATTTGATTACATATTTGTCTCTTGCTGATAATACAGATACAAAGAATGGAGTAAACGTTAGTATTATTATTAAGAACGCATTCTATAACAGATTCTTGGATAATAATCAAGTTATGGGTAACACTATCGATTATGGTGTTAAAGAATCAATCGATGGTGCTTTAGTACAAGATCCATTATTATTGGAAGTTCCTCCAGTAGAAATCAATGGACATAAAACTAAAATATTCCGAAATGTTGTAGACTGGGATGCTAAATCACTTTATCCATCCCTAATGTGTCAACATCAAATCGGTCGAGAAAATCAGAGATATCGTATTCTTAATATTACAGATCAATATGGTAATTTCATAATGACTGGTCAGGATTATAATCAATATCTTCAAACTAAAGATGTTAGTATTATTGATCTTTGTCATGAACTATACGATTTACCAAATATCGAAGATATTCTTAATGATGTTGAAAACCAATTAAAACAGGTTTGTGCAGTTTAATTATAAAAAGTGTGGAGTTAAATCTCCACACTTATTTTTTTTTGCAAATGGTCTATGTTGGTTGATATATTATAATAATGAATAAAGGAAGTTAAAAAAAATGTTAATCAATTAAAAAATGTACAATTCCTCCTTTATTCAAGGAGAAAAAAATGGATAACGCATTTGATAGATTTAGGGACGCTATGAAGTCCTTGAATGAAAAGGATATGGAGGTTGTATCAAACAATCTCCATAAGAATAATATGAGAATCGAAAGAGATATTAGATTCTCATATTTATCAAAAGAATCTCAGCCTTCACATAGAAGTACAACTTCTATGATAGTTGGCTGAGATAAAAGATAGGATCTAATGATCCTATCTTTTTTTTAATTATATATTTTCTCCTTAACAAGAAAGTGTACATATTCTTTGGAGGATTAAAAATAATGGCTAAGTATTTACAAACAATTAGTGTAACTGAAGATGAGGTTAATAAAGCAAGGTTAGAACCTTTTGAAGAAAGAAATAAAAATATTGTTGTAGAATTTGATAAGATTTTTACAAATGAAAATTTTAATGTTTACAATAAGTTTGTTACAGGTATTGGTAAGAAACGTGTTTATTCTTCCATGGCTACAGATATATGTAATGATAACAATATGATTCTTAATCAGTGTGATCCGCAATTGAAAATGAGAATTCTTTATTCTTATTTTACTATTAAGAAAGCAATTGATCTTAAGAAATTTGTTAAGGTTGATGATGAAAATGCTCTTCAGCAGTATGGTGCTGAAGCACACAGAGACTTTGGTAAATATGAAAACTTTATCAACTTCCTCATTTCAACTTTATTTACAGTTGATTTTATTGAAGCTATTAAAGCTTATGTTGAAGAACATTATGAAGTTTCTGTAGATGAAAAAGAATCTGCAAATTATGCTGAAGCTACAACATTTACAAATGAACATTTGAAACTCATCTATACAGCATCTTACATGACCAAATTTGCAATCCCATTATGTACACATTATATCTTTATCAACTCTGATCTTAATATCGATGTATTCAATTTTATGTACACTATTTTTGATGCCATCTTTAAGATCATTGTTGTTGGTACAAATTGTTCTAATTTGATGAATAAACTCTATCAGTATTGTGATAGAATTGTTTCTCGAACAGAATCTTCTAATAAACGTATTTGGGACAGTTTCCCTATGTTTAATAAAACTCGCGAATCAATCGTTGATGAATTGGTTATCAAAATTGTAACAACGATCATTCCTAAAGCCGATCTTAAGAAATCAGTTATTAAACTTATAGCAGTTGTAGCTCGTATGAGTATTATGGAATTCCAGATCCGCGCAAACAATCCTTACGATTGTTATAGAATTAATGATAGTGATAATTCATCTGATGATGAAGATAAATTGTCAGAAAATGATATCTTCGATATGTTCTATCGTAATACTGATGAATCTATTGTTATTCTTAATAGATATGCTAATGATGATGCTATTGAATGTATCTGTAGAAGAAATAATGTTTATATTTCTCAGGAAGAATTTGAATTCTATAAAAAGAATTATCAGTTGCATTATTTCACAGTAAATGTTGTATCTACTGTATTTGCTAGATTCTTCTCTGGTGTAGATAATGTAAGATCTTGCACATTTGATCAGTTTGTTAAATTGGTAATTGTATTAATTCATAAGATGAAAGATCTTGGTATTGAATATCTTCCACATTTCGTAACAGCAACCCGTGCAAGTTATTCATTTACTAGAGCTCCATCTGTAAGTGTGTTAAAACAACTTAAAAACGATTATGATTACAATCAATTGATCGAAATTAAATATCGAAATATCAGAAGTGTATTTGAAATTAAAACAAGTACGTCTGATGAAAGAAATCCTATCAAAGATATGATTGTAAGCCTTATTCATAATGATTACATTTATAATGATTTTGGTGGAAAACACAATGGTGAAAAGATTCCTGTCGATGAAGCCGCTATTGTAAAAGATGTAATCAAAGTTTACAAACAAATGTTGATTTAGGTTATTTCAGAACGTCGTTGACGAATTCTGTATAACATACTTTAAGCCATTTGGAAGGAGCATTCAATGAATGCTCCTTCCTTTTTTTATATTTTGTGGATAATTTTTTTATTTAATATATTATAATTATAGAGGTAAATTATATGGAGAAAACATATAAACTGATCTATGATGAACCGGAAACGGCTATTTTTGATCTTGAAAAAGATTACTACGTTATTAAAAATGATGATGGTATTATTGTAAACGTGGTGATGTAAAGAAATGTGAGGATCATATTAATGTAAAAATCAATATTGATCCTGTTGTTGGAGAATCAATTTTTGTTGATACGAAAATCGCAAAATTGATTGAGTTATTGAATAAATGTGGCTATGAAACAGATTTTTGTTGTAGTGGTCATATTTGTGATCGTGAGGATTGGTATATCGATTCCGAAGGAAAACCAATTGTAATATACCGTCCTGATCTTGATACTCGTGATTTTACGTGTGGTTATATCTCTTTTGCTAAAAAATATAGAGATATAGAAAAAGCATTTACTTATAAGAAACTCAATTGTTCTTATAGAGAAGCAAATGCTTTTTGTAACGAGATGGAAAAAGAATTTGAATTACATCTTTTAGATTCTATTTTCTATGTCGTAAGGATGCGATTTCGTGGAACAGTTATTTACTGGAATACTAGAAAACATCGAATTGCGGAACAAATTGATAAATTATCGATATTGTTTAAAACTAACAAGTTTATCGATTAATTTTAAAGAGGGATTTTAATCCCTCTTTTTTTATATATTATATTTTTGAAAGTGGACGACTATAAGCTTTCATAAAATAAATAATAGTAAAGGGATAAGTTATTATGACAAAAGAAAGAATTCTTGAAGCAGCTGCTAAAGCTGCTGAAAATTATGTTGAAGGTGATTTCTTCATTGGATGTAAAGTCGATGAACTCCTTCCAAACAAGAACAAGTCTAGACTTGTATGTGTAGATTGTTCATGGCTGAGAAATTATGGTCATGAAGTAATCATTGACCGTAATGATCTTGATGAAGTTGAAGGAGATGGAATTTCTCCTGAGATTTCAATGAGAGTAAATAATGATTTCAATGAAATTGTATTTACTAAGTGGTGTGATATGGTGGACGAAGACGGTGATGTTCACCACTGTAAAATTGAAAGTTTTGCAGAACTTACCGATAATATCTATCGTCCTATTGAAGAAGACGGATTAGATTGGGTAGTTTATATCGAACTCTAAAAATCTCTCTTCTTAAAACAGAAAACTCTAAAGGGTTTTCTGTACCAGATTACTCTGGTTTCTTTTTTTTCATTTATATATTTTAACTATGAAACTAATAAGAGGAGGTATTCTAATTATGACAATTAAGGAATACAGTGAAGATGGTTCAGTAGCAACCGAATTCAATGGATCTCAGTATGAGTATGAACGTTGGCTTGAAAAGAGGGAGAAAGAAAGAGAATCTTCTTTTACAACAACTGTAAAAAGACCAAAGGTTGTTATTCAGGAAAATGTTGAGAAAGTAACAAAATATGATGTTAAGAATGTTGTATTTTCGAAAGATGATGTAAAAGAAGCTTTCAAAAACAATCCTGAAAAATTGCAGGAAATCCTGAAACATAAGCTCGAGGAAGGTGGAATTTCGAAGATGGATTATGATATTCCAATTACGGAAATCAAAGAAATCTTTAAGAAGAATCCTGAAAAGCTTCAGGCAATTCTCGAAGCAGATATCAGTAACTATGGTAGATTCTATACAGATTTTACAGAAAAAGATATCAAAGATATTTTCCATGATGATCCAAAACGTTTACAGAAAGCAATTGAAACGATAAACGAAACACGTAGATTGAGAGCTGAAACTGAAAAAATGAGAGTTGCTTCAAACAAATCTATCATTAAGGGAATTTCAATTGGTGTTGGTGTAGGCTTGGCAAGTATTGGTATTGGATGTACCATTTATGGTCTTGTTAAGAGAGATGTTATTCCATCTCCTAAAGAAGCTTGGTTAAAAGGAAAGAATTCCTAAATCAAGTTTTTATTAGTAGCGTAAAAAGAAGGAGTATAAAACTCCTTCTTTTTTTTTATTTTTTTATTTACAGAGTTACAAACAAATATATTTATTTTCTTGTAAAATATCTTTAATTATATATTTTTCTTTTAACAAATAGGAGAATCTGCGTATGATAAATGAAGTTAAGAAACTCGTAGATGAACTGAACAGTTATAGAATGAAATATTATAATGGTGAAGATACAGGTGTAACTGATGAGGAATTCGATTTTAAAGAAAGAAGATTAAAAGAATTGGATCCGAATAACCAGTATTTTTATCAAGTTGGAGCGAAGACACAGACTAGAGATATTCCTGTCGAACATGAATATCCAATGTTATCTATGCAAAAAGAACAGACTGCTGAAGCTGTAGTAGATTGGTTTTTCGATATACAACAGAAATTCCCAAATCTTTATTTTGAAGATGGTATACCTTCATTATGGTATGAACCTAAGTTTGATGGTATTTCTGGAAAAATCGTTTATGATCAAAATGGAAACTATAAATTAGCTTCAACACGTGGTGATGGAACCGTAGGAGCTCTTATACCATTTGGAATAAAGATTAAAGGAGTTATTCCTAAATATATTCCAAATTCAGAACTTCGTGGAGAATTTATAATTCCTAAACGATATGCTAGAGAATTTAGTGGACCGCTTAGGAATAGTTGTTCTGGTATTTTAAAACGAAAAGACGAATCGGATGAATTGAAATATGTTAACTTTGTAACATACGATGTTCATTATTATGATAATACTTATCGACCGAATTTCAAGAATAGGTTAGATAAATTATTGTCAATCATTAAAGTTTCTCAAGATTTAAATCATTGTGAACCTATAATGATTCTTCCGAAGAAAACAGTTAATATTCCACAAGTTTACCAAGATTATGTTCAGAATCTTAGAGAAAAATGGGAATATGAAACTGATGGAATTATCTTGACTATTGATGGTGGTCAGGATAATTATGATATGATAAATTCTAGATATTCTATTACAACTTGTAATAGATATAATATGGCTCTTAAACCGCCAGCAGAATTTGGTTCATCAGAAGTTATTAATATCCATTCATCTGTAAATAGAATGAAAATTTCATTTGTCGCACAAATTAAACCTATTTACATTAATGGTGTATTAGTACAAAGAGCAACATTGGATAATTATCAGAATATGAAACGAATGAAAATAGGAATAGGATCAACTGTTCTTATGAAACGTTCTAATGATGTTATTCCAAAAATTGTAGAATCATATAATGAAGAAGGTAAAGAAATTAAATTTATTGATATCGATAAATGTCCGTGTTGTGGAACTCCAGTTGTAAAAGTTTATCAAGATATCATGTGTCCTAATGAATATGGATGTAAAGATATCTATGCATCTAAAATAGAAGATTTCTTAATAGGATTGAATGTTAAGAATATAGGCCCTTCTATAATAAACGGAATAGTAGATTATATTCGTTACAAAGAATGGCCTTATACATTCTTTAGTTTCTTAAAAATGATGAATCTTATAGATTATAAACTTGAATTTGGAATGATACATTTTAATGGTGGTAAACGAACTGCTAATTTTATTGAATCGGCTGATTATATTTTCAAGAATATGACAGAATTAAAACTATTGGCTAATTTTAATATTCCTTATATTGGTGAAGGAATGTTAATAAAAGCTGGTTTAACAACTGTTGAAAAATTCTTAAAATATAAAGAAGAACTTGATAAGAAAATAGTTATAGAAGATGTTTTCGATTCGAGACTTGTAGCCTGGTTTAAAGATAAACGACATATTGAAGATTTGATGCAGTGTTATGAACTTCTCAAGTCATATTTCAAAGAGGTTAAAGAAAATACTGGTACAGAAATAACTTATTGTATTTCTGGAGAAGTTCCAGGATTTAAGAATAAACAGGAATTTATTAATAAGGTTTCCGAATTAGATTCGAACTTAATATTTGTTTCTTCAGTAACATCATCTTTGGATTATTTAGTTTCAGTTGAAACTGGTACATCTAAAGTATTGAAAGCGAAGAAATATAAAATTCCAGTATTAAGTCCTGAAGAATTTATAGCAAAATTTACAAAATAAATGTTTCTGGTGGGTTCATTAAAAACCCACCGTTAATCCAAAAGGGAGGTTATAAGTAAAAATGGCTTCAGTGTTAGAACTTGTTTCTGGTTTTTCATCTAAGAATGATGGAATGTTTAATGATAAATTGATTGTGGAGATCCGTAAAAAAGACGAGATGACTAAATACATTGACGATGCTTGTAAAGCAGTTTGTCAATTAATTCCTGAATATGTTAAATATTTGGGATATCATTATCAGGATTCTCGTGGTAAAATGTTGGAACGTGATAAAGATGATGAAGGTTCATTGAAGACTGCTAACAAAAATGAAATCAGAATCAATATTAATGATACATTTGCTAAGGAAGCTATATTTGATTTTGAATGTTCATTTGGAGGTACAACACTTCATCAGTCGTTCTCAATGTGGATTCCATTGTTAATTGATAACTCTCACTTCTACATAAGAGGAAACAAGTATTCTTGTCCACTTCAGATTATTGATGCTATTACATTTACTAAGAAAAATGTATTAGTATTGAAAACGATGACTCGTGCTATAAAGTTCGAACGTCAAAAAACTATCATTACTGATATTTTTGGAAAGAAGTATAACACTTCTAAAATCATGATTTATGTTACTCGTAAATGTATTCCTGTTCTTATCTATTTCTTCGCATATTTCGGTTTTTATAGAACTTTGGAATATTTTGGAGTAGATAAATGGATTAAGTTATATTCATTAAATGAAAATGAAAAAACTCCAGATTTATCAGCTTTCCCAATAAATCAATATGTATTTAAATTCGGTCAAGTTTATATGGGTGTTGATAAGCAAGCATTTGATGAAAATAATGTATTCCGTACATTTGTAGCTACAATTCTTGCTTCTCAAAAACGTTCAATGGATATGGATTATATTCGAAACGTTACACGTTGGACAATGCTTTTAGGAGAAAGTATTTCTATTCAGAAGTCGATGGAAAAAGGAATTGCTCTTCTTAAAACATTTAACAATTCTCTCGATTATCATACTCGTGAGATTATAAGTCAGTTGGTTCCTGGTACAGATAGATCAAATATCTATGCTGTGGCGAGATGGATCTTCTGCAATTATGCATCTCTTACATCTAAAGACGATGGTCTTCAGAATAAACGTTTACGTCTTGGTGAATATTTAATTTCTCCATTTACAGTAATGTTTACAGAAAAGATCTATCGTTTTATGAACACTCCTGATAAACTTAAAACTATGGATGGATTGTTGGATGTATTTAAAATTAAATCTTCATTAATTCTCAATGCTATTATTGGTAAGATTTCACATCAGGTAACTGGTTTGACTATTGCTAAATTTAGTAGTGAATGTAACGATGACGCTTTAACAAATACATTATTGATGGTAACTAAAACGGGTCCTGGATCTCCTTCAGCTAAATCAAAACGAGTTTCTACAGCACTACGTCAATTCCCAATTGATTATATAGGTGCAATTAACTTTATTGAAGGTCAGTCTTCAGGTGCTCCTGGATTGAGTCATTTTATCTGTCCATGTAATCAAACATTCGATATGGATAAGATGACATTCGAAATTGATCCTGTTCTTATTAAGAAATAAAAAAGCGTATATTATGAATATAATAATTAAATTATGTCACAAAATATTTAAAAGAACATTAGGCATTTATCGTTTGAGTTCTGATAAAATGATTGGAACTGTAATTAGTAAAGATTTTATAAAAGATGTTACTATTCATACAGATGATGTCTTAGAAAATGGAAAATATTATTACCATTCCCGTATCAAAATTACTACACTTGATGATCATGAGTATGATGTGAATACTCATGAAATTTATGTGAGATACATTCCAGATATCCCGCATAAAATGGGAATACGTAAATATAATAAATGTATAATGAGATTAATAAAAAGTCCATTTTGTGATTATACACTTGAACATAGACCGAATATAGTATTTGAGCCTTATTTCTAAATAATATACACTGGAGGATTCATTCCTCCAGTGTATTTGTATTATTTTTTCATTTATATATTTTATTTGTGTCTAAGAAGAATCATAGGTTTACAGCCTAGTAGGAGAGAGTCTTGACGCAAGTCCCCGAAAGGGGCAACAGGACATGTAAACCGGTCACGTAAAGTGCTCGATTACTAGGTAAATGCATAAAATCCGAATGCGTTTCTTATAATTCTGCTTTGATTTTTTTTTATATGATCAAGTGTTCTATACTGTTTTGGATTTCTTTTTTGTACTTTCCAACAAAAACTTCTTTACATAAATCATCAATAGGTTTTAATATTTTTTCTTCAGTATCGTGACTAACACCATTAATACGATCGTCAATTAATCTATTATAAGCTTTTGTAAATAAAGACTTACTATTAGATTTACGATTTTGATAAACCTGTTCACTTATAGCTGTTAATTGATCTATTTGTAATTGAATTTGTTTTTTCTGATCAGTAGTTAAATGTGTATTAGTTTGAACTTCATGTACAAGATCAGTATACATATTTTGTAATCTTTGTTTATTTGTACCATGTACATCATATTCACAAGTTTCCAAATATGTCTTATAAATATGATATTTATCGTACATACTCATACCATCATTTGTTTTCAAATAATCATCGGTTATAGATGATAAGAAACTATATGTTTCCGGTCCAAATCCGTATGATGTAGCGAAGATATCAGCGAAAAATTCCCATCGTTTAAAGAATGTCACTTTAGCATAAGTTTTATTTGTGAATCTAGATAATGTTAATAATCTAACTATTCTAGTATCCATATTGTCAAACTTACGAACCATTCTTTCCCAGAATTCTTTAAATTTACTACCAACTGGTTCTAAGTTTTTACAATTCTCCAAATATGTTTTCCATTCATCTTTATTATTTTTTTCCAGTTCTTTAATAAATTTATCACGATCGTTATCTTTATTGATGTATGTTATTATTTGTGTAGCTTGACTATTTTGTAAACCGGTTCTAGTTTTATCATCACCATCATCAATTTTCTCGAGCTGATCTTTCATTCGTAATGTTGTATTTTTATGTGCTAATTTATTAGATAACTTTGATAATTTTGCACCTAAACCAGAAAGTAAACCGGATGTAAACAAATATTGAGGAAAACATAAATAAGTGAAAAGTATAAACAATAATCTAAAACCTACAATCTTAGTCAAACCTTGAATAAATTTAGGCATACTATTTCTAAACATTTCTACAGTGTGAGCACTAGCCGTCATCATTTGTGAAAATGTTATATCTGCAACATCTTTATAAACTCCAAAAATACCATCTTGGAAACAATGTCCTAATTCATGAGCTATTACACCAGCAATTGTTTCAGATTCACATTTTTGAATTAAACCTTTATTAAGTTTTACACACAAAAGTTTATTTTTACTATTACGATATTTATAACCTTCGGATGTTACAATGATATCTTCGATATCAGCAACTTTATCTAAGTCGACATTTACATTACCATATTTATCTTTTATAGTTGTATTTGCTCTTATAAATATAGGATAGGCTGCAGCATTTAATGTATCATCTGGAACTAATAAAAATTTTACACTTTCTGCGTTAATATCTAATTTAACGGCTTCACCAAAATCAATAAGTAATGAATTTACTTTTTTCATAAATTCTCTATTTTTGAATTTAGTATCATCTACATTTTGTATTAGTTCTTTTAACTTACTAGCATAATTAATGAGATCTTGAGATAATGGAGAATCTAAACCAAAATATGCTTCATTTGATTTTTCCAAACTAGGGAAAAAATTAAAAAAATCCATAAAATTTCTCCTATTTTAGTATATATAATGATGTTTTTTGCTTTAATTTGTTAAATTATGTAATATATTAAAATATATTAAATTTGCAGTATAGGGATATTAAAGTAATTTTAATTTATATACTTTTATAAAAATTTAAGTGGAGGAATCCTATTATGGATAACAATGTACATTTTATTGCGTCAGATCCTATGAAGGGAGCAAAAAGACCTAAAACTACAGGCGTCAGAGTGGATTCTAATGGGGTTCCATTAGAAATTATCGCAAAGCAAATGGAGAATCGGAAAACTTCTCCGGATGATATTACAAATGATCCAGCATTTATGAAAATGTTTGGACATGCTGGTCAGGAACAAAAAGATCCTTGGAAGAAGGGTGGTAATGAAGACAATTGGTTCGTTGGTACATCTAAACCTATTGCACCACAGCCGACTCAGCAAAAAGCACAACCTGCTGCAGAACCTGTTAATATGGGTTCTAATGATATTACAAATGATCCAGACTTTGAAAAAATGTTTGGTAAATCGGAGGTGGTTAATAATGAGTCAGATTCTTCTGACTCCCACATAAAATGATTGAGGAAAATCAACAAATAGAAGAGGAAATTATAAAAACGCCAGATGAGGAGGTAGAAGAGATGGCAAAATCGTTTGATGACGATGATGATTTCGACAAATTTAAACCTGGAACAATTGATGTCGATGATTTGTTCGGGTCTTCGGATGAACCATTTGAAGAAAACGAAGTAGAAGTCGGTACAGTAAATAATGCTGAATCTACTGAAGATTATTCAGATTATACGTTTGATTCCGATGATAAACCTATAAAGGTTGACGACGAAGAAGATGATAATTCTTATGAATTGTTCAACTTTGGTGAATCTGATAAAACATCAATGGTTGATGAAGAAGAACCAGAAACATTTGAAAAATCTGAAATCGACAATAATCCGGAAATTACAGATGAAAAGATAGAAGATAAACCTTCTAAATCTGAAGAAAAGGAATCTCATGAAGATGATGCTGTTACAGCTGAACAACTTGCTGATGAAGAAACAACAGAATCCGATGTTTCATTTGAAACTGCAAAAGAAGCTGTAGCATCTGATGATGAATCTGAAAAATATGTTTTGGAAGATTTAGTTAATGAAGGAATGAAAGCTGTCGAAGGTGAATCTGTTCCTAAGGAGACTTCTGAACCAGTTGAAGAAAAAACTGAAGAAGTTGAAATTAAGGATGTCGGATTTGAAGAAGATACAGAATCTGAAATCGATGCTCCTAATACAGAACCTGTTAAGATTGAAGAGGAAGAAGCAATTGATATGACTCCTCCTACTGAAGAAATTCATGAAGAATCAACAGAAGAAGTTAAAGAAGAATCAAAGGAAGAAAAATTTGAAACTGAAAAACTTGAAAAAGCTGTTGAAGAAATGGATAAGCAGGAAACTAAACAGGAAGAACCTAATCTGTCACCTGAAGAAAAAGAATATTTTGAAACTGAATCAGATGGTAGTCTCGCAGATTATATAAAGAAATCGTTCAAGAAACGTGTTGCTGAAATTCAGAGTACGTTTACAGAAAATGCTCTTGTAAATTATCTTGAAGGTTATTCATCTAAAGAAGACAGAAAACTTATTCAGGAACAGTATTGTTTTGAATATGGTAGATACTACAAGTATGTAGATTTTAAAAATCCTGCTGCTAAAGCTGCACTTTGGATTCTTGTAGCTGGTGAATTTGCTGAACTTATTGAACGTAAAAAATTCAATGGTGAAATTCAGCCAGTTGTCGAAACTTCAAATGCTGGAGATGATCCTAACAATATTGAAGATGAAAACATTACAGCTATTAAGGAAAAGCGTCGTAAAGAAGCTGCTGAACAGTCTAAGTATGGAATCGATAGATGTGTTTGGGATATCGATGATAATATCGCTGAAGAAAATACTTCTATCTTTGATGAACAGAAAGATCTGTTCTCAGAATTTAAGAAAACCGAATTCTATGGAATTCTTACACAGGTAATGGAATCTACAAGAATTGCCGATATGTCACAGGTAAGATGTAAAGTTTCTATTAAGGAATCTTGTGGATATTATCCAATCATCGACTTCAGTACAGGTATTCGTGTAATTTGTGTAGATACTGAAGATTCTTCTCAGTACAATAATCATCCATTACTGTTCAATAGAAAACTTCCATTCCAGTTCAAAGTTCCTAAGCATGGTATTAAGACACGTATCATTTATAGTGATATTTGTCGCGAATGTGCTATTGCTACAGTTTTCGCTTTGAAGAAATTGATTGCATTTGATTACATTAAACCAAGATATAAGATTAACATTGCTAATAACTATGTTATCAGTTACACAACTGAACAGATGTATCTTGATATGTTTGAAAAAGGCGATCCTGATTCTAAACGTCCTGGAAGTTCTACTTATTATTCTCCAAAACCAGCAACAAACTTTGTTGGTGTTGTAGTTCTTGATAAGAAAACTGAAAAGGATATTAAATCTGTTCACAGAAATCAGATTTATAAAGATCTTAACAGAATGCCTGATATTTCAGTAGATAATTATGATCCACAGTTCATCTTGTCTGCAAGATATATCAGAAATGATTTAAGATTGCGCAATCCAACAATTCCTGCAAATCAGAGATTCGTTGAATATATTATTACACAGTATACGGAATGTAATTCTGTAATTATTAATGATGGTATTCAGGTTATCTGTGCTTGTATCATTAAAGAGCATAGATTGAATTATGGTCCGGGAACACCATACTCTATCTCATTCGAATTTGATAGAGATAATCTGTTGACACCTGCAGTAGTAAGAATGCTTGATAATCATGATGGTTTCGAACTTTCTATGATTAAGAAATGTCAGCCACTTGAATGTATGCAGACATTCATACTTCCACCATCAAGAAGAAAATTGGATGGAGTTCTTCCATCAGAAAAAGGTCGTCTTGATGTAAGATATTTCTCACCTCAGGGAATTCAGAGTCGTTATCGTGAACAGAGAGATCTCTGGTCTAGATACGATTTGACAACTCAGCAGGGAAGAAATGAATTTATTAAGTCTCGTGGATTTGAAGTATTCATTTCTCCTAAGTACATGACATTTGATATCATGCCTGATTGTTTGATGAATATCGAAAATGGAAACGTTATTAGAAATATTCAGAAAATTTCTATTACTGCTCTTTCTGACAGAAACTCTGATGATACAATTAATCTCCTTAATAAGCAGAAAGAAATGGAATACTATAAGTCTCTTGATCAGTCAGAACTTGGTACATTCCAGAAATTCCTTATTAATGCGACTAACATCATGTTGGATTTCTTAGGACAAAATAATTAACGTTTATATAATTTAATTGTAAGGAGGCCTCGAAAATGGCTATTAATGATGGTAATTCAATAGACCCAAGTAGAAGGATTCGCGCTGTACTTGGTGAAGAATTTACAGCTAATGTCGAGGCTGACGCTTTGAATAGAATCGTCAGTCAGGCAAATGTTGAAGGAAACGTCAATTCTAACAACCCTACAGGTCCAGTTAGAAATGACAATTTTGACGCTTCAGAATATATGGATAGAATTGTACATTCTAACTCTACAAAAGTTGGAGTTAATGGTGTTAAGCCTCATCCAGTTACAAACGCATCTCGCAATGAAGCTCTTAACAAAACATTCTCACAGTTTAAGTCAACCATTATGATGGAAGACAGATCAAAGGCAGCAAAGGTTGTTATGAAACTTACAGGTTTCGATAAGACAAAATCTCGTGCTGAAAATATTACAAATGCAGGATGTACACTTGCTAACATTTCATCAGGTGCTGCGCTTCAGTATCTTTCTGATTCTTATCTTCATAAGTCAGAAAATTTCAACACTAAGAATATTCTTGGTGTTGGTGTTGTTGGATCATTGGTTGATTTCGCATCAGCTTATTGGTTCTCAGGAAATAAAGATACTGTAGAAGGTTTGTTTGATCCAAACAATATTACATCAGCAGAAGCTGATCTTATTAATAAAGCAATTAATAAGGAAAAGTTTAAGTATGCTGCTGAACATGTTGGTATTGGATTCGTTGCTCCATTCGCTGCATCTAACGCTCTTAATAAATTCCTTCCGGAAAAAGTTAAGAATAATGGTGTTGTAAAAGCATTGACATCATTTGGCGCATTGTCAGCTGCAAGCAAAACTGTTCTTCAGAGTGTAAGAAACTTTAAGGATATTAAAGATCTTAAGACTATTGATGGATGTTCATATTCTATCACTGAAGGTCAGCCATGTGAAGCTTATGAAATTATTGCTAAGTATGCTACAAGAAAATCTATTAATGGACAGCTTGATGCTTCTATTTATGGAAATATTGGTGGCGTAGCAGTAACTTCAATTACAAACATGATTAAAAGTAAGAAAGCCGCTGGAAATATTGAGGTTGCAAAACCAGCTGCTTTACCAAAGCTCGAAGTAAAAGAAGAGCTTCCAACAAAAAAAGAAACTGTTAAAAATGAAAAGGCTACAGCCTAATAGGGAGGAATTAGAAGATGGAAAAGATCAATGCATATGAAAACAAGGGTGATTCAGAAGAAATTAAGTATGGTGACTTCAGTGCTGAAACAGTATATGAAGGTGCTGCAGAACAGCAGGAATCTGTAAATACTGGGGATTCTGATGCTAAGATCATCATGAATCGTAAGAAGAAGGCAGCATTAACATCTGCAATTGTAACAACAGGTGCAAATGCTATCCCAGTAATTGTTGATGTATTTAAGCATCGGAAGGATCCTACACCATACCATGTTAACAAAAATGATTTGATTTGTTTGGGTATTGCTTCTGCATTGCCAGTTTTCCAGGCAGTTGATACTATTGCTTTCGGTGGAAAATGTCAGGCTAAAATTGATGAAAAGTTGAATGGTGTTATGACATTTAACGATATCAGAAACATCGTCAATTTGGTAAATCTTTATACACCAGCGCATGCTCTTATTAAGAAAACTATGGATCAGGCTACAGCTAAAGCTAATGGTGTACCAGTTACACCTATCGATAGTTTTACAAAGACACGTGCAGCCATCGGTTTCACAACACTTGTTGCACCATTCGTTGCTGATAAATTGTCAGACGATTCTAAATCAATCGCTGCTAGAATTGGAAGCATTCTTCCTATTCCATTTATTGGCTCTATCGTTAGATCAATTGTATCTAAGTCAAACAATACAAAGGTTCAGGGAGTATATCAGATTGCAAACGCTGCAATTAATGTAGCAAATACTGCAAACAGAACACTTACTCCAGCAGTTCGTGCTACATCTTATGGTAATACTGCTAATAAGATGTCTTCTGAACTTGATACCGCTCTTAATCTTGCATCTCAACTTCTTGGTTCTCCACGCGGTAATATTGGTGGTGGAATGTACAATGGTGCAGGCAATTACAATTATAACAATGGTTGGCAGAATATGAGCTTCTAATTCAATACCATATTAAATTTGAGGACTAGATTGAAATATATCTAGTCCTTTTATTTTCATTAATAGGAGAAATGAAATGGGAACAAAATATCTAAGATATCAAAACCAAGAAGCTATTCATTTTGACCAGGTATTGAAAGGCGAAGCCGTAACTCTATCCAATAAAGATGGTATTAAATTTGTAAAGAAAAAGATTGTTCCTCAGGAAGGCGGACTTTATTCAAATAAAATGGGAAAACTTGTTGATGATAATGTTGACCTTAGTGAATATTCTTGCGCGCCTAACTGCGGCCATTACGTTGGAAGAATTTGGGAAGGAAAAGAATGTCCAATCTGTCATCAAATAGTTAAAAATAACTATGATGTTCTGTTTGATAAAAATGGATGGATTAATATTGGAACTCATAAGGTAATTCAACCTGCCGCTTATGCCAAGATTAAAGATCTTATAGGTCCTTCAACATTAGATGATATAATTTCATTTAATGATAACATTGACCTTCAGGGAAATTTGTTGATTGGTACATCTGAGTTCGATAAGAAACATCCGTTCTCAAAGATCGGAATGACAGAATTCTATAAAAGATATGAAGAAATTATAGCTTATTATGGTAAAATTAAAAGAAAACCTAGAGAAGCTGAATTTTTAATTCATTTCAAAAATAGAATCTGGACATCTAAGATAAATGTATTGTCTCAGGAATTGAGACCAGCATTTATCAATTCTGCTGAAAAAACAATGAGGTATGATAAAATAAATTCAACCTATTCAGTTATTATTAACAATGCCTCATTAATTGCTAAATCTGAGATTACAAATCAGTATATGAATATCAATAAGTATCTTTATACTATTCAACAGTCTCTTTATAGTCTTTATGATATGATTATTCAGAAACTTGATGGAAAGAAAAAGTTACTTAGACGTAACATTCAAGGTACTAAGATGTCGTGGTCATCACGTTTGGTTATCGCTGCAAACACTGGTGAAACTTACGGTATAGATCAGATTGTTATTTCATATAAAGCATTCTTGGAATTGTATAAATATGAAATTATCAACTGTTTAAAACGTGGGGTTACAACTAGCGCATTTGTAGATAGAACCATTTATGAAATTACAGAATGGATGGATATCGAAAGATATTCACACGAATTAAATCCAATTCTGTACGAAACTATGAAATGGCTAATAGCTAATAATAAAGATGGATTGTGGTGTCTTGTAAACAGACCACCTACAATGGATCTTGGTTCTTTACAGATGCTTAGAGTTGCTGATGTTATTCCTAATGCAAGGGAAAACCATATGAAAGTTCCATTAACATCGCTTATTGCATGGAATGGTGACTTCGATGGTGATACATTATCACTTTATAGTATTAAAGAACTTGGTGTGTGCGAAGCATTTAAAAATGCATTCTCACCTAGACATCTTATAGTAGATAAAGTTTCTGGATATAAAGTTTACAATGATGCTTTCGGTTTACCTAAAGATCTTTGTATGTTCTTGTTTGGATTCGTTCCACAGGAAAGTCATAACTTTAGAAATCCTGAACTTAAAAATGGAGGAACTCAAAAATGAGTGGAATGACAATGGAAGATAGAATCTTCATTAAGCAATGCTTGGATGAATACAATTATCACGCTTATAACAGCATTATTCCGTTTACAGTTATTAGACGTATTCCTGGTGCTGCTATGAAAGGTGATGAACTCAAAGAACTGTCTGTAATAACAAGATCTAGTTTGATGAATTCATCATCTGATCTTTATAAGCTTTTCAACGCTTATAAAAATAAATTCAAGCCAAATGCTTCAATTAAAGAAATTGCTGAAGAAATCGCTAAGGAACATCTTAAAACATTGAATCCCGATTATTCATTCAATGTTTCTGATCCATTCACAAAAGCAATTTCTAGTGTAAATAGCGCACTTAGAACAATTAATAATCAGATTGAATTTATTCGTGCAAGCTACAAGGTTGTAGATTCAAACGATGAACGTTTCAATAAAGCAACTGTTAAATCAATTCTTAAAGAAGATACAGTTTCTTCTTACGATTCAAGTTGGTCGGAAATTGAAAAGATTGAAGCTGATCTTAATACTAAAAAGATTGATCCGTATTCTCCAGAATATGGTAAGCTTATTATTAAGCGTTTAAATTCATTCAAAGCTGATATTATTTCAGCATTTAATAAATACTTTGGTAAAAACTCAGTATTTGCTGAATTCAATCTTAGCGATATGCTTCGCTAAAATTAAATTCTAAGATATAAGAATGGTATCATTGATACCATTCTTTTTTTATAAGAGGAGGATTATAAAATTATGGGTTGTGTAGATCCATCATACGGTTTTATAAATTATTCAGAAATTAAAAACGAAAACCTGTTAAATGAAATGATTTCGACTAGACAAACTAAATTTTGTTACGACAAACAGTACAGAAATTATTTTAGAAAAATGTGCATCGGATCTGTTTTTTATAACGATTCACATAGTTTTGGTTTTCCATTTTGTTTTTCAATCGATGATCACGATGTATTGTTTTCAGAATTCTTAAAGTATGTAGTGTGTGATGAAATATCTAGATTTTTTACAAATAGTCGTTTTTTAGAAAAGTTTTATGAAAACTATGCTAAAATTTACTATTCAAAAATGGCTTCAACAGTTCGTAATTATACTGTAGAATCTATTTCATTAAAATCTACAATTTTTCCATTTGAAGCTGCTTTTACAGATTTTATAAATCAATATATCGAATTTGAAGATGTCATAAATGAAATAACATTGAATATTTTATATCTTTGTACAAAAAGATTTATAAATTTTAATCGTTATATTTTTAAAATAAATGATTATGAGAAATGTGATATTTCATTTTATGATTTATTTTTTAGACCAAATTATGTTTCTAAAAAACTTCATAAAGAAATTTCTATTGCTAAAGAATTCGAATTCACTAATGTTCCATCATCTATTACAGTCGATGATGTTAACTATAGTGATTTAAAATGTTACATTATTCATAATGCTTTTGATGAAATTGATTTGAAAGATAATGATATTAAAGCTTCATCTTTAGTATACACTACTATCAAACGTTCAATCAGATACACATTTATTACACAATTGAAACAAGCATTTGGATGGTTTTTGGATAAGAATAAAGAAAAATATCCTGAAATTAAATCAATTATTTTCGATACAAATCTTTATTATACACGGAATCTCATCAATATTAAGCAAAACATTAAGTATTTTGAAAACATTGTTACATTCTGCGATTCTACATTGAATATAGAACATACTAAACCAGATATTGTGAATAATGATACTAATATTAAAGATTTTACACAATATATTAGATCTATTGTTGAACATATGCGTTCATACGAAAATGTAGATATGACTATTATGAATGATCTTAAAAATTTGTATACAACATGTTTCGATAAAAAACAATCACGGTCGGAATATACTACTGAAATGTATATGACGCTTAAAACAATAAGTAAATATTTTTGTACTAGAAATGAAGCATCTTTGTCTAATGTACAAAAGTATAATTTTATTGATAGATGGAATGAAGTTATTGATGAGGATTTAATAATTAATCCGATCAATTATATCGAATTTAGAGTAATTAAGGAGTTTTAAAAAATGGAAAAAGAAATTAGATATATCACTTATGATTTTGTAAATATCATGAAGGATAGACCATATGCTAAATCATTATATGAACGGGCATATAGACATTTTTTACTTAAGAAAGCTGATGTAGACTATTTTGCCAGCACATTGGGTAAATGCAAATATTTTAAGCTCAGTAAAAAATATAAGAAAAATGACATTGCGGTACTGCCTATTAGTTATGATCGCGATAATGATGAATTCAATACATCTAAGGATTTGATTATTGATAAATTCTTAATGCCAATTGTTTCAAAATTAATGAGCATTGTATTTGATAAAAATTTTGAAATCAATTTTTACAATACATTCAAATATAAATATTTTATTCCTATTCTTGAAGCAGAATATTCTAGAATGACTAAAGAAGATTTGGATTACAATAATGAAAAACCATTTATTATTTGTATCGAATCTGCGATTTCTAGTTTTCTTATCGATGATGAATATGTAAATTCTATTTCTAATAAAATTTTGAACAAACTGGAAAAATCTCTTAAGAATTTTAAATTTGTTCCAGTTGCAATATCAAATACCGGAACAAATTTAATCGGTGATCCTTTAAAGATTTTAGATCATTTTAGTATTGTAGGTAGACTTACTAAAGATGAATATGAGAAATTGGATAGTAATAGTCAGATTTTGGTTGATGTAATCAATACTAGAGCCGATCCTAACAAATATTATTATATCGACCTTGGATCATCAAATTATGATCTACCAGCTATTTTAAATTATATTTTAATAATGTGTTTAATCGAAATAATTAGACGACATTCTAGGTCAGATGTAACTGAAAATGTTACAGATGATGTAATTGAAAACATTAGAAATGAACTTTTTATTTATAATTCTAGAACTGCTAAAGTTATCAAAGATTATTTGATTAAGTTCAGGGCAAATTACGATTATTTCTTTGCTTTACAAACTAAACAATCATCTTATAAATTGATTACAGATATGCTTTCAGATATTGCATCTGATGAAAAAGATTTATACAAAGACGATACAATTAAAACATATCAGCCAAAAGATCCGGTATCTACAAGTGTAGCTGCTACAACAAAACTTTATACAATGATTTCGACTATAGAATCTATGAATAGAGATTATATGAAATCTAATAATAGTTTTATAGTAGATATTAATGTTATGCATAATGTTTTCGAAATAATATCTAAGAATATGAAAGAAATTGTAGAACTTCGCAATGAATTCTTCAATTTGATTTACATGAATCCGGATATTTTCTTAGATAAATGGTATCCTGAACGTAAACCATTTGAAGCATATAGAATGATTGAAAACTGTTTCAATAATTGTATAAATGAAGCTATAATGTATGGAAAAGCTGGTGAAATGTATAAAGATTATGTTTTAAACCATTTGTATGACGAACTAAGATGTCTTTATTTCAAAGATGTTCAAATTAATACTAAAGATATGGAAACTATATTAGCTAATGATAAGGAAAATGGTTTTGATACTTCAAAATATACTAACATCGTTGATCAGTTATTTTCTATTATAGTAAAACTGTCTTCAAATATCATTAATATTAGTTCGTTGTATCTCGAAAATATTTTACAGGATATTCAACATTGGTCAGCTACTATGGAAAATAATGTTAGATATTATCAATTCTTCGATTCTGCAGATGAATTTTATAAGTATAATAATCGTATACTTGTAATTAATGAAGATTTTGATTTCTATACATATGATTTCTATAAACAAGTTTAAATTTATTTAATAAAAATGATAAATAGACAGGGTTTTATACCCTGTCTATATTCTTATTCGAAGACATTAATATATAGTTTTTATTAATAAAAAGGGGTTATTTATGAGTGTAATTCTTACAGAAAGTAACTATACCATACTCCGAAACAACGATCCCTCTTGGCAAGCAATGACTCGTGTAGCAGATGCTAATAATGTATTTGATGTACGTCAAGAGTATGTAAAACGTGGTAATGTTAGAAACGATTTTAAAACCCAATTAAATTTATTTGATAATAACAAAGGTCTTCTTAATGATGGTACTTATGTAGATTTAACTCAATTTTTTATGGATACTACTAAAGTATCTGATAAAGAAATTCAATCTGTATCAGTTCCTTATTTTAAGTTTAAGACTAACGCCGTTATTAATAATAAATATGTTAATTGTGGGACAATTAGAACTAATGTTAAAAGTTGCTATAAAAATGACATTTCCGATACTTATATCACTAAAAAACATTTTTATTCAGCTACTTCATTGAATTCTACAGTAGATCCAGATACAAATACAGTAATTCAACAATTTGGTGATAAAGAAATACTTGAAAAAGATATTAGCTCATTTCCATTACAACGAGTTGATAAGCTTGTTGTAAATGAATTTGCTTCTCTTTTTATATATATAAATGGCATAAAAATACCAGATAATGAAGTATTTGTTTATTCAAATAAAATGTATACAGATGTATTTGTTCCTAAAAAATACATTCCTGGAAATATTTATGATGATACTTCTAATATAGATTGTGTATTTACAATCGATTATAGACAGTCTGGTTCAGAATGTTTATACCATCGTGGCGAAATTAATGGTAATTCTATAACTATTAATTTGACTGATTGTAAATATAAATATGACGATCATCGAAATTTGGAAATTGTAAAAGAGAAAATATTAGCTTTTGTTAACGGTGAAGAATATATTGTAGATTCTATCGTTAAAGATGGTGATTTATTGACTCTTAATTTCCCAGTATATTTTAGTTCTGGTGATTTAGAATTTTATATTCTTAATGATGTTATTTACAGATATAAAATTCCTGAAATTACACATATTGATGTAAATACAAATAAATTGCATTTTTATATCAATGATGATTATAAAGTTGATATTATTTCTGGTCCTATTACAAAATCTGCTCTTTCTTTTTTCTATGATGGAAAAAGGGTGGATGATTCGAAAATAGTTCAAACATCGAGATTTTCATTTGAATATTCGATAACAGAAACTAATTTCGATGAAAATAAAGTAGATTTCTTTATTGAAGATATTGGTAAGAAAGTTGATGATGCTGCATATTCTTCTTATGGAGATGATTATTATCTTCTTAATATGCTTGGTGTAAGACGTTGTGTCGACAGAATGCGTGGTCATTACACATATTCAATTTTCGATGATACAAAATATCAGATTAGTTTTAAAGAAGTTTTATCTAATAATGGCGATTTATTTGATGTACAAAAAGCCATTAATAAATATGATAAACTTAAACTAGAAAGAAATACTGCTACATCTAGAGCTAAGGAATTGATTACCGAACGTCCTACACTTTTAAGACGTCTTTTGGAACAATGGAAAAACCCTAGCAAACGTTTCTTAGTTTATGGAAATGCTGAAGATGTAAAAGTTACATCAGTAAGTAAAATTGAAAATGTAAATCAGAACGTTTATTATAAAATTTATGTTAATCATCAATTAATTGATTTTACAAAATATACAACAGTTCGTGAAACGGATATAGATTATATCACAATTGATAAATCTTGTTTCGATCCATTAGTTCAAGATGAAACTGGTAAATATGTTTCTGGTGTAAATACTGTAGAAATATTCCAGTTCGATTTAACTTATCGTGAAAAATCGATTTATAGAACTAATCTGTCAGAATTTAGTGAACTCGGTTATGATGAAGAAGGTAATAAAGTTTATTCTAAACGATTTACTTATGATCAACTTCCATTTGGTGAAACATTCCTGACAGACGATGTTTGTGCTATCGAACAAGTTTGTAAAAAATGGTATGATTCTACACAAGATGAATATTATTTAGTTTATCCAACAAAAGACAATATCGGATATAGAATGGTTAAAAAATTCTATATAACCGATAGAGATGATACTGGATTAACAATTAACGTTCAATTACATGAAGCCGATAAAACAGAAGGATATTTTTTTATTCTTATTAAGCAATATAATGTAATTGAAGAATTAATCTATTCAAATATCGATCAGTCTTATATGTCTGATAACGATTTAATCATACCTATTTATTCTAAATACATTATTTATAATACTGTTACAAAACTTGATAGATATGGTAATTCATATGATGAAATAACAGGTGTTAATGAAGTAATTGATTTTATTCCTTATATTAATAACTCTGAGCCTATTATTAGTAAAAATGGACTTGAGTTGATTTATGGAAAAGATTACACATTCATTAATCCTGAAAAAAATAATGCTATTGCTTCATCATTTATCGTTTTGAAAGCTCAGCCTACTACAAACGATATCTTCACTGTTCAGTTTAACTCAACTAAGACAAACATTCTTATTGTTGGTTATGATGATCTTGTAATTAATAATAGATATGGCTTAATTTATTTATCCGAATTAAAATATCCAGTTTCTACAGAATATATGAATATTTTTATCAATGGTAAAAAAATGTCAGCTTATGATATCGATATTTTGTCCGATAAACTTATTCGTGTACATAATATTACAAGGCCTATAAGAACTATTCTGATTACTACTAATTTACAATATAAAAATTCAGAAATTCAAGATTATATAGATCTTTACGAACCTACAGATTTTGAAAAGCTTTTGGAAGAAATATTCTGGAACTGCGATCCTTCTAAACCTAATGAAGCTAATAGACCGAATGTGGATTTCGTTTATAAAATGAATCCATATTATTCTGATTTCGTTGGTGATGATGAAGAAAATTATTCTAATCAATATTATAAAGAATATACCGATTATATAATTGCTCATGGTTATGATATTTTACCAACTACTAATTTTGAAGATGTAATTTCAAGACCTTCTAAATCTGAAGAAGAACAATATGAAGCTTGGCAAAAAGCTAAAGTTTTCTTTGAAGTTTATAAAGGAAACCATGGATTTGTTACAGATGTAGACAGTGTTAAACAGATTGAAAATCCTACAGAATCTGCAGATTCTGAAAATGCTTTCGCAGATACTTTGGAATTAATGTACATCAACTGGTTAGCTAATTCTGGAAAAACAAAGACTCAAGGTTTCAAAGATCTTGACATAGATCCTATAGTTCTTAAATACTTCTCAGTATTTGAAAACGTAATTATTAATGATAGATTGGATGTTGTTATAGATGCTAATCGTTATTATGATGGTATGATGCCTGACGTTACAAATCCTATTAGAGAAGTAAATGTAGTTGATGGAACTGTAAAACATATTTATCCTGGCTCAACAATGGATCTTAGGAGAAGTTTCTTCTACATGATCTTATTGGATACTTTTGATAATGCTGAAGATGATCTGATTATCGACTCTAAAACAGGAGAAGATAAATTAGTTCAAGCCATGTGTCAAAATAAGTTATCTAATATTCTGTATCCTATAGATTTCCCATTATCTCCTGATAAAGAAGGAATTAAATGGACTGGAACAGATGTAGATATTGTTAATTTTGGTTATGGATGGAATTCAGAAATACTGGAAGATGCTTGTGAAAAAGCTCTTATGATAAAAGCTAGAGAATATGTTGAAGATTGTTCTATTCTCAAATATTTGGGAATTAGATATATACTTAATAAAATATATCCATTGAAGTATGTATACAATATGGATTTCGATGCTGAAGATGGATACTACGCATCTATTGAAAATGCATTGATAAAATTCCTTTCATCAAAAGACGGATTAGATGATAATTTGGATAGTGAACAATATGATACTTATAAAGCTTTAGCTAAACGTAAAGCTAAGGAATTGATAAATATCATTTATCCTAATACATTTAAACTCTAAATGATGAAATTAAATATAACGTAAGGAGAATAAAATGGCTGAAGAAATTTCAGATACAAGTCCTAATAGACAGGCTTATACTCAGCTTGCTAAAGAAGGATATAAAGGACGTTTTGCAGCTAATATTGCTGATATTCGTTTATTTAAAGATAATCCATACATTGCAGACCTTGATCAAGCTGATCGTCTCGAATTGAATAAATCATTGTTATCACCATATGATGGCGAACAGTTTTATGATGATGACAGATATGTTTATCTTTGTAAACTTGTTAAAGATTCTATTACTGGTGAAGAACGCTATGTTTACACATCTAAGGAAAAGGAAGTTAATGAGCGTTTAGCTTATTATGAATCTCAGGGTGTATTGAATCAGTTGATGTCTGCTTATAATAATGGACGTATTTACACATTGTATATCGATAGATCAAATCTCATGATGTATCCTAATACATCATTAACTTGGCCTAAAGATTATGCTTACTATACAGTAAAAGCTCAAAAGCTTAATGAAGATAATAAACCTATTTATGTAGCAGGAATGATTCAGGATAATAATCTTGTTGGTCAGAATATCGGTATGGTTACACAACGTGATGATGCTGTTGGAACAGTTTACACTCGTATGCTTCCAGCTAAGATTTTTGCTACTGAAGAAGCTGATCCTATTAGACAGACTGAAGTTATTAAAAATAACGAATTCTATCAGGTAGATTTCTTTAATAGTAATGGAACTTTACTCGATACAAGATTATTCCAGGCTGTAGATTCTACTGTAACTAATACGGAAGTTCCTTCACAGTCTATTTCTGATATCAATGTTACAGTTCTTCGTAACAACATTTCTCAATCTTCAGCTAATGGTATTTATCCTGTACAAGCTGGAGAAGATGTTTCGAATACACTTTCA
>Ga0247608_10000712_pt1 | contig 51627 bp, 79 predicted proteins | sample 176DNAGHGlowgp2_FD_193490 | JGI IMG/M metagenome (GOLD analysis project Ga0247608, IMG submission 193490) | Sheep rumen microbial communities from Palmerston North, Manawatu-Wanganui, New Zealand - 1766 DNA GHGlow gp2 | ecosystem: Host-associated > Mammals > Digestive system > Stomach > Rumen ...
ATCCACATGAGCGCTTCTTCGATGTGGGTAAGAGCACAAGCATTTTCACGGCAGGCGAACTCGCCGCTCTGGAAACCTTTGAGCCTGTCGCGGACGATCTCCAACAGATCAGTGTCCAGTACACCCGAAATGCTGTTGGGGTCTTTCCTCGGTCCATTCTGGAAAGCTATCTCAACAGGTATTGCTACATCGGGTTCGTCCGTAGGCAGTAACACCAAGTACTCATGACTTGCATTACCCGCACCGGGCTCGTCTACTGCGTAGACCTCGTTGAGGTTGTTTTCTGTCTGAATGCGTATCAGCTTTCTGTTTTCCATCGTTAGCCCTCCGTTAGTGTCGTTGTTTTGAACACCCTGCTCAGAATCGAACTGAGCCGCACATGATGTGCTGCTGTCCTGCTAGGTGATATGCACCCGCTGCCGCTGCTGAATACAGCGGGTGCAAGAAGGTAGAAAGGAGAATTAAATGCCAGAACAGCAGTAAATGGTCAAAACCTGCTGCCCGAGCCCCATGAGAATGAAACACAAGTCGTAGTACAATGGCGGCATTGTCCGGCAACATCAAGCCGGAGGCATACTCGATGCGCCTACCGCCTGTTGTATCTACTTGCGTATATTATACACCAGATGTTGTGGTTTGTCAAGGGGTAATACACAACATCTTGTGGTTAAAGACAAAATAGCCAAAAATAACCACAAGATGTTGTGTGTTTTGTATTAATTATCCCTGCTTTGCAGCCCTCAGACGTACCCTCAGGGCGTTGAGAAGTCCTTCCTGCGTTAAGTCTTTCGCGTGAAGAGCTGTTATAACATCCTCGTCAGCTCCGCCCTTGACGATCAGGTGATGCACGATAACCGGGTGTGTCTGCCCCTGCCTGTGCAGTCTCTTGTTCGTCTGCTGATACAGCTCCAAGCTCCATGTCAGACCGAACCAGATGATGTGATGTCCTCCGCGCTGCAGGTTCAGACCGTAGCCACATGATGCAGGCTGTACAAGCATGAGGTCAATCTTGCCATCGTTCCAGTCCTGCTTCTGCTGTTCTCCCTCGTACACAGCTACGCGCTTACCTGTTTTCGAGAGCGCCTGCATGAGCCTGTCCTTGTCGTGCTTGAAGTTATAGCAGATAATCGCGTGTTCGTCTCCGAGCTGCTCAACGGTCTCCAGGAGTGCATCAAGCTTGCAGGACTGCAGCTCTATCACCTTGCCGTCCTCGTCATACACTGCACCGTTGCACAGCTGCAGGAGCTTGTTGGTCAGCACCGCAGCAGTACCCGCCGTGATCGTGCTTTCGTCAACCTCGATGAGCATATCATGCTCTAGCTTCTTGTATGCTGCTGCAGCAGGCTTGTCAAGCATGACAGGTATGTCGTTGTACATCAGCTCGGGCAAGGATAGATAATCGGCTGACCTCATGGATATGCAGATATCAGATATCCGCTTGTAGATCTCTTTGTCTGCGCCATCCCTCAGAGCGTAGCTGTAAATTATCTGACCGTTCCGCTTGTCGGGTACGAAGTATGCATCACGGTAAGCGGTTATCGTTCTGCCGAGCCTTTGCCCTCCGTCCAGTAAGTACACCTGAGCCCATAAGTCCATGAGGGACTTCGGTGAGGGCGTACCGGTCAGGAGCACCATGCGATTGATACGGCTGCGGACTAGCTTCAATGCTTTGAACCGCTTAGCCTGATGATTCTTGAAGCTTGACGATTCGTCAAGAACCACCATGTCAAACGGCCACTTGTGTTTATAATACTCAACAAGCCATTGTGTGTTCTCGCGGTTTATCAGGTAGATGTCCGCGGGAGTATTGAGTGCAGCTATGCGCTCAGCCTGAGTGCCCATGACGAAGGAAAAGCGAAGTTCAGAAAACTCTAACCACTGTGCTCCTTCTGTGTGCCATGTGGATTCAGCTACTTTCTTCGGTGCTATGATTAAAGTCTTGACAATTTGCAGGTAATGATACTTCAACCGCTTCACTGCATCGAGTGTTATAGCAGTCTTGCCAAGACCCATTTCGAGAAACAGTCCGATGTTCGGTGTATCGATTATCCGATCACGACAGTACGCCTGATAGTTATGCGGAATAAAATGCTTAGCTGCACTCACAGTCCTCGCACACCTCCCTCACGAATCTCATAGCCTGCTCCATGCCAATGACCACTCGCACCTCAGCATTGTTCATGCGAAGCATCTTGTGGATAAACTTCTGTCGTTCCGATATGATACCGCCGTCTCGTTTCAACTCAACAAAGATCACTCTGCCATTGGGCATTATCACAATGCGGTCAGGCACCCCGCTCATGGAAGGGCTCACGAACTTGAAGAAGATCGCTCCATGCTTTTTCAGCTTCTGCCGCATCTTGTTCTCGATTTCTGATTCGATCACGTTCATCAATTCAACCTCCAATATCCTCTCTCAAATCAGGGGTAACAACATTCGCGCGTGTACGCGTATATACCCGCAAATATATGCGTTTATGACGTATACGCGCCCATACATATATACTTTCTAGTCTATTAGGTATTTTAATGTTTCTTTGTTACCTTTATATATAAAACATAGTAAAATAGGGCATTTCAGGGGTAACAAAAAAGGTAACATTAGGGGTAACATTTATTTTTCGTGGGGTAACAGAAAATAGGGGGGTAACAGCAGAATGTTACCGATAATGTTACCCCTATTCTGCATCACTGCATCAACTAAGCTGGCGCTCAGACATGGGGTGTCACTGTGCAGAACACATCTTCATATGACAACGCTGCTGACCATACGGACCGCACTTCTTTGATTCGGTCGTGTTGCTCCAACCGTCAATAGTTCTGAATGCTTCATTGATCTCTCGCGCTTCCGCTTTACCCATGTGAGCTAAGTCGGCGTTGAAGCACTCCACCCAGATCTCCGCAGCTGATATCCTGTCACGTTCAACGAGCTCGGTATCTCCGTCACCGTCCTGTGCGGACGTACCATGCGAGCCCCACCACATACGGCGCTGATCTATGGTATACCTGTTCCAGTCCTCAGGAACACGTTTGCTTATGAACTCTCTTATCAGACCTATCTTAACAGATTCTTCCTTGTGCTCCATCTGCTTAGCCTTAGCCATCTGTTCCAGATCTTCACTAAGAAACAGGGGCTCGCCGGTTATCCAGTACGCACGAGCTTCTGCCCACACCTGTGATATGATATGGTCGTTGAGGTCTGTGAAAGGACTTAACTTCTTGCGCTCCCTGCAGCAGTCAACAGGCCAGAACCTGCGCTCGCCTGTGGGGTCTCTCAAAAACTCGTCATCATTAGTTGAACCGAAGAACACACATTTACGCTGACGTTCTTCTGCATTACGAGCATACGCCGCACGGAAGATATCAGAGTTAAGGGAAAGGAACTGCTTGATACGTGAGCTCTCCGACTTCCTGAAAGCTCCGAGCTCCGATATCTCTACAAGCCATACACCTTGAAGCAGTTCAGCTGCATCCTTGCCCTCAAACGAACATATACTGTCATTGAACCACCCGCGAGCCATACGGCGCAAGAGCGTTGACTTACCTAAGCCCTGTGAGCCTACGAGGATAAGCATATTATCAAACTTCACTCCGGGGGTCATAGCACGTGCAACACCCGCTACGAACATCTTGCGTGTAACTGCCCTGGTGTACTCTGTGTCCTCAGCTCCGAGGTAGTCAATGAAAAGAGTGTCTAACCTCTTCACACCGTCCCACTGCAGACCGTTCAAGAAGTCCTGCACTTCGTTGAAGCTGTGCTGTGCCATGTACAAGCTGAGCGCACTATCTATATTGCCGCGCCCTGCCTGATTGTATCGTGCTTCCATAAACCAGTACAAACCGTTGGTGTCTGCATCAGTCCACATTCTCCGTCCTGTGCTGCTGTCCCACGGCAGGGCTCCGAAGATCTCTTTACGTTCTGCGAAAGCATTGTATGCGAACTTATCTTTTATCAGAGGGTCATTGTTCAGAACTATCAGATAATTGTTGATAGTGTTTTTCAGAATATCACTGTTGACCTTGTACTCAAGCTCATCACGCCAGTCAGCGGTCAGATCGTCATCGGTAGGAGTTATCTGCTGTGCTGCAGCGGGTGTTATCGCAGGAGCTGCCATGCCTGCTGTCGGTGCAGGTGCTGTCACACTTGCCGCCGCGCTTGCTGTGCTCAGACCGTTGAAGTCCAGAGCCGCCGCCTGCTGTCTCTCCCTGTTGAGTGTAGCCCTGCAGCCTTTGTCCTGCTCTGCGAACTCGCACATCTTGTTGAACGAGGGCATCTTAGTAATTGGTGTATCGGGGCTCTTGTCCTCGTCCAGATCTCCGAACTTATGCAGACGTACCATATCAAATGCGTTGACAAGCTTCTCCGAGCATGGGTCTGTCGCATGATGCGAGAAAAGGAACTTACCGTCATAGACTATCGCGCCGCCTGTGGTCGAGCCGCCCAGATAGGTGAACCTGTCAGGCATATTATCAACAGGCTCATATATGCCCGGGAGAAAAGCAGCCATAGCCTGCTCAATGGTGTATGTACGGCAGAACGCTCCAACGGTACCTGTCTTTTCGAGCGGGTCTCCCTGCTTGACTGCAAGAGCCTTGTGCGATACAGCTCCGGGCGCCTGCGGCCATGAGCTGACGTTGTGCCAGTCTGCATATGTACCGAGCACCATGTCAGCTGAGATAAAGGGTGCATCTTTGGTCTTGTAATAGTACTCTGTGTCAGAGCACTTTGACGGCCAGTACATAAGGCGTGATACATCGAATGTGGTCTTATCAGCGCACTCAATGCCTATCTGCTGCGCTATACGCCTTGCAATAGGCTCGTATTCATCGGGTGATACAGTTCTGTCAAGCGGAAGGATAACGCGCAAGCGGGGCTTAGCTGCTGTGTGCTTACGTGTGCTGTAAATGCAGTAACTGCAGTTCAGAGCATCGGTCTTAGCTGCTATCATGTCTGTACCCCACCCGGGGATATTATCGAAGTCAAGTGTTATGATATCTCTGCCGAGCACGTTAGCCGCCTTACGGCGTGTGCCATTCAGAGTGCCGCCTACAAAGCCGCCTATGTCCTTTAGATCGTCCTGCTGTGTCTTGGGCATACTCATGTACTCTGCATGGGTCTCCGTGCCTACAATTGGCTGTGTGAGCCTTGCATACAATGCTGAGACTGTTGTATTCTCCTGCCGCCACATCTTACTGTTACGGCTGTTACCTACCGATATAACTATCTGCCTATCCGGCATAATGACTACACTCCTTTATGTTAAGCCCTCACCGGAGCGAGGGCATTATATTCTTAATATCCTGCGCTGTCGTCCTTTAACCGCTCAGCTAACCGCTCTAACTTCTCAGTGCGGTACATTGACACTTTGGGGCGATTGCCGAACATGATCTTTAACTGCTGCATCATGATATCAACGTCTGCCATTTCCTCAGATATGTGGTTGATATCGCCCTTATCTCTCAGATGCTTGCTCAGCTCCTTAATGAGCTCGGACAGTTCTTCCATAGCAACGATGATCTGAGCATCGGTGCCGTTCTTTTTTATTGTGTCGAGAAGTATCTTTGTGTCCCACTTATCCGTCTCAATAAGTGTCTGCCTGTGAAAGAGCGGGCTCTCGTACTTCTCGAACCTTGACATATCTACTTTCTTCTCCATGTTACCAGTCTACCTCCAATACCGCATCGGGGAATGCTTCACACCGTGCTATCAGTTCTTTGAGAATGACCGCTATCTCTGCGGTCGTCATAAATGCTCCGTTGATAAAGTCGAAGTAACTGTACTTCGCGGAATGCTCTGTCAGCTCCTGCAGAGCCGTCCGGAAGATAGGCAGCATATACTTGGCTGATCTGCACGCCCACCGGGACGGATACTCACCGCAGAGCTCTTTCAGCATCTTGCCGGCATTACCGTCAACGTGCATATACTTCTGACCGTTGTACTCGTGGAGCGTGCCCTCTGTACCGTTTGCCGTCCACGTCCAGAAACCTATACTGTATATCATGGTTTTGTGCCCTCCCGCTTGGTGTGCTCTATCTTCCGCTTCTCTCCGTAGCGGGTATTAAGTACCACCTGACAGCTGCACCGCGGGCAGTCCGTGCACTCGTAGTACTGCGAGCTGAGGTTCATCACGCTAACCGGAACAAGGTACACATCTTCTTTGGTGGGCTTTATCCGCTCACCGCATACTCCGCATCGTATCATCGTTTCTCCTCCTGGTTTAATAACTGACCCGCAAACTCGCCGAAATACATCTGCTCAGCTTTGTGTCTCACACTTGTCGCTTCTTCGAGAGTTGCAAATGTGCCTAGATGATGTCTGAAACCGTTAGCTCTTATCTGGGCGACGTATTTACCCCTTGCGTTCTTGTATACTCCTAACACACCAGTTTTGTTGCGCGGCGATTTGTGCCTGTTACAGCTATTCTGCTGATATGTACAGATTCTGAGGTTGCATCTTCTGTTATCTTTCTTGTCACCGGATATGTGGTCTACGCACAGCCCCTGCGGGCAGTTCATGAGAAAAGCGTGTAGCCGTTTTCCAGTTTTCACATTGACCACGTAGCCTGTGCTATCAATACTCCAATACAGGTCTTTGATTGCATCAATATCTCGGGTGTCAATGATAAAGCTTTCGGAGTTAGACGTGAACACCCTCGTGCACTCGCCTAAAACCTCGAATCTGTTTGTTTTCCCTATCAGCTTAGACAGGTACACATTTCGCATACATCCACATGATTTTGTTCTACCATTCACGAGGTGCGTAGCCCGAATGCTTTTGACCTTGCCACATTTGCATCGGCACACCCACCTTGCGTAAGGTGTTCCACCGGGTGTCCTGTATGGTGTATCCTTGCGTAACACTGTCAGGTCTCCGAATTCACGCCCGGTTAAGTCGAGTTTTGGGAGCGCCAATATTTTATCACCTCTCTGTACATTCTTCGTTCAAAAACCGCTGTATGCAGGTCTTGCAGTCTGTCGTGTAATCTTCTGTCGGTATGCACTTAGGCATTTCAGCACCTACAAGCTTTATCGGGCATACATCAATACCCTGTTCTCTCATTGTTATCATCAGATCGTAGGCATTACGCCCCTCGATATACCGTTCACGATTCCTCATGAGCTTCTTCCTCTCTGACTTCCTTGTGTTCCTGCTTCAAGTACTCGGCTATGCCGTCGGTACAATCGCAGTAATCACAGTGACGTAGTTCACGATGTACGCATACGTCACATGATACGTCCAGGAGCTTAGCGCATTCCTCAGCGGGAAGTGTAGCAAGCCATTCCTGATTAGTCATGCCCTGCACCTCCTAACGACTGCTTGTAAGTGCATACTGTGTATACTGCAAGCTCCCAGATGTCCTTAAGGTTGATTATGCTTTCATCAGTGAGAACCGCCCAGTCATGGTTGAACGGTGAAGCATTGAGCCGAGGTATTTCCTCGTACCGCCATGTGTCGTAGTCCTTGCCGTCCTCTATGGCGGTGATAGCGTTTTCAAAACTGTGTTCCAGTCTACTCATTGTCGTTACCTCCGAACATCAGTTTACCTAGTTCTCTCAGCTCAGCTTTTCTTTTCCGCCTTTCGGCTTTTGTCTCTATACTCACTATTATGTTCCCTATACCGCATAATGTAGGCAGCATAACGCACATAACTCTGTCAACGCTGAATCGGTTCAAGTGTATGCAAGTAATCAGAAGCCCGACACCAATAATCAACTGTATGATACCAGAGACAAAATTACTCATATGTTTTATAGTCATATCTATACTCCCTCTCCATGTTTATTGGTGTACCTACCGTGCCCACGCTTCCGCTGCTGTCGGTAGCCTCGAAGAACTCACCGGGCATAGGGTACATATATCTGAACATAAGGTAGTTCGCTGCATCTACCAGATGTTCTGTGTTGTGGTCTTTCTCGAAAGCATCTAAGCACCGTTTAGCCGTTGCCAGAGCGTCAACTCTGCCGCTTGCAAAGTTGTCCCGGGCGGGACCGTACTTGAAGTACGATACCTCCACCCGAGCCTTACGCTCTTTATCGAACTGTTCGCTATACTGCGTCTTTAAAATAACGTCCATCTTTTTTACTCCTATCATCTATCAGCTTTTCAGCTTCCTTGTTCTGAGGTATTCCCAGTACATCATTACAGAGCCAACAGTGTGGGTCAAAGTCTGATACCCACCTACAACCGCAGAGCCTACACTTGAAGCATGGGCGCTTGCCTTTCTGCTTCTGGGGCTTGTCCTTTTTCTTCTTACTCATGGTTATCACTCCAATGCTTGCACCTGTCGGTCGTTACATCGAATGTGATAACGCATATCCTGCCCTTGCGTATGTTCGACCGCCGACTGCATATCGGTGTGTAGCCGAGCTGACTGCGCAGATATGTGCAGTGCTTACAGTTAGCACATACCGCTGTGGTTGGTTTTTTCATTCTCATTACCTCCGAATAGTTCATTTTTGAGTAAGCACTTCATCAGAGCATCGAGCAACAGGAGCACACCCTTGTCTGCTGTACTGAAAAGACCCGTGCTGTATGCTCTTGTTCTCAGGTCGCTGAGTAATTTCACGACTGCTGCATTGTACTGTTCCTCAGTTACCACTTTGACGGTCGGTTCATCATCTATTAGTGCAGGAAACACGTTCTGAATGGCTTCGAGCATGATCTTCCGCCACTTAGGGTCTGCACACTCTACGTCAAGTTCGGTAAGTGTCTCTTTCAGGTGGTCTGCATCAATTGGTCTCACTCTGAATCACCTCCGAAAAGCCTATGTTCGAGTGTGCCAAGAACGATCGCGTTAACGAACACCCTCAGCGCACGGTCTGCATCATCGTACCGCCCCATGAAATCAGCTTCATTCGCTATACTGTGAAGCACTTCCAGAGCCGCTTCATGGAAACGTTCCTTGCCAACAGCTTCAACCGTTGGCTGTTCAGCTATGTCTGCTATCGTACTGCACACGTTCTCGGTGTCCCTGCACCGCTCTCGGTTAGGACAAGTGCTGCACATATACTCTTTCAGGGCTCCTGCATCTATCAACCGCATTCGTTGTCACCGTCCTCTCCGCCGTTGAGTATTCTTTTTATCCAACATTCGACATTGTCATAGGCATCTTGGAGCGCGTCCTGTGCAACTCTCGAATTACAGTAGTGCTGAGCATCGTTAACAGCATCAGAGTATGCCCGGTCAAGCTTATCCTCCAACTTGTCAAGTGCTTGTGCAGCTTCTTTCTTAGCCTGTGCGTACCCCTGTGCGTAGCCCTGTCTGAAAGCCTGCTCTACTTCATCATTAATGTGTATTGTAGCCTGCATATCTCACTCCCCCTTGAAGTCCGCGCTCATTCCTATCAGCGGAATAAGGTAAAACCACAGAATACCTATCCTGTTGAAGTGTATAGCTGCTATTGTTACGCCTGCTGCTATCATCACGTGCACTATGCCATTGGCTACGATATGCAGCTGTGCTGCCGTTGAATGCTTATTACTGTTCATCGTCTGCGATCTCCTTTATCTTCCGTGTAGTCATTATGCCGTATGATGTTCTGTATGCTTCAAGCCCCTTAGAGTAAAGGAGCTGTGCTGCCTGTTCATGTGCTGTGTCGAACTCGTACTGTGTTTTGAAGAACTTGCAGCCCTCACACTGCTTAGTCCGGAGGGCTGTGCATTCATCTCCACAGTCGAAGCAGCATACAGTGCTTCGATTACCGAGTAAGCACCCTATCAGAGCGCCGTTCATGCCTGACCCTCCCGCTTAGGCTTCTGGGGTATTGTTATTCCGAGCACCGTGAAATTGGTATCGAGGTAAGCGCATACTATGTATGATTCACGGAACTTAAAGTAACCGTATCTCAGGTGCTTAACGCCCTTGAAGTAACCGAGGAACTTACTGTTTATCCAGATCTCCGTACCGCTCTCAGGAGCACGCATCTTAACGAGCTGTGTGCCGTGGTTCGTCTGGAAGATGTCATTTGTAAGCTCTATGCACATAGAATTCTTAGCTTCATTGAACATCTGCACGAGGTTCGGCATAGCACGCCTGTCAGGGTGATTGATGTCGAGAACGAACAGTCTGTCAGGTACGCTTAACGCTGACTGACCTGTCGGGTCTGCGATATACACGTAACCGTATGTCGTATCTTTCTGAATGCGCATAGCTTCACCTTTCTTGATGCAAGCTTTCATTACTTCCTGCTGTATGGTCAGCATATAGTTGTAAAAATCCATGTAAGTTCCTCCGTTCCTGCCTTATGCACTCTTACGCCGTTTAAGGTGCTCGATTATAGGCTTGATGTCAAATATGGTTACTGTTTTCTTCTCAGCTGCTTCATGGGTCTTGATGTACTCCGTGAACTCCGCTGACTGCTTAGCTAGCCGCTTTCTGGTTTTGGTGAGTGACTTTTCCAGTGCCTGCACCTTTGCATCGTATATGAGTATGGTGATCTGCACCGCTGTGTCAAGCAGCAGCCAGTAATACCCACGTGCACTTCCTGTTACAAGCTGTGTGATAACAGCGAAGTAAAGGAAGCCCTCCCATATAAAGGCGAATATTGCCGCCGCCGTTTCATCACTTAACCGTTTCTTCTTTTTCATACTGCTTCTGCTTCCTCCCAAGCTTTGTAGAGCTTCAAGCCCTGAATTGCTATCCAGTCCACCATTTCCTCATTTGTTGCCCAAGCTGAGGTACTGTCTGAACTGTCCCAAAGCCCGCTCTCGTAGAAAAATGCGTGAACTATCTCATGTCTGAGTACTTCCCTGAGCATTGATATGTCAGGTTCAAACTCATAGTCGGTACGAATAACGATAAGCTTTGTGTGTGGGTTACAATACCCGCTCAGTCCGTCAAGTTCCTTATCGTTCTTACTGTTCCTCTGTTCGATACGGTATATCGTACCGAGTATACTAACCTGGTTCTTCATAGTTTTCAACCTCCTTGTAGTACTCGATCAGCAGCGGGTCTATGCTCGATATGCTGCGAGCCCACGCCAGAGCGACAGCCGCCGAGATCAGGATAACAATTACCAAAGCCACAGTATCACCTCATTCCTCTTTACGTTTCTTGGATTCACGTTCAAGTCTGCGGATAGTTCTCTCAGCTTCTTTTCTGCCGTTTGCAGCAGCAAGAGCACATATTGAGAAACCTAAGGGAGCACCTAAGGCGCAGCCCAGAATGAATAACGCAACTTCCGTCATGCTTTCACCTCCGAAGCACAAGTATATTATATCCGATATTTCGGTAATAATCAATTGACATTATTACCGAAATATCGGTATTATTTTTGTTTATTATTACCGTTTATTCGGTAACATATCGGACAACATATTTTCTCCGTATGCAAGGCACTCACGCAAAGTCGGGAAGTAGTCAGATATCGGTTTAGATTTGTGCCATATCATGCACACGGTCTTTTCCGGGTCGTACTCCCACGGCTTGGCACCTTCGCGCTCGATCTGATGCAGGCAGAACGTATACACCTTTGTGTCCTCTCCGCACTGAACCGAGTACTGATCGTCACCCTCGTTCTTGTACACACCCGAGCCTGCCCTAAGCTCATCTATGATAGCTCTCCGCAGTCCGTGAGCACGTGTGCCCTCAATTACCTCAGAGCCTTTCTTGTGCTTGGTGAGGTAGTACACATACGTGTTACCGCCGTCCCGCTTCTCGATCTTGTACCCTTTGTTACGGTCAAAGTTCCTGACTTCCTGAATGCAGTATACGTAGCCGTCAACCTCAGCTCTCCAACACATCCAGTTCTCTTCCCGGAAGAATATCCCTTTACCTATCTTCATGTCAGCACTCCTTGTCTTTGAGCTTGCCCCAGTACGCGAGATAGATAGGATCCTTTATCTCTCCGTCTGCTTCAAGCAGCTTGGTCAGATACTTGACTGCTTCCTCCGCTCTGGAAAGGCGGTACAGCACTTCATCATGTCCGATGTTCTGCCGTACTGCATAGTCGTTACTGAATGTGGCTGCTTTCCGCAGCTCTTCAAGTTCCTTCTTCTGGTATTCGAGTGCCTTAGTAGCTGTGTACTTCTGGTATTCCTCGAATGTACCGAATTTCTCTGCAAATGTCATGCTGTTATCAACTCCGAGTTAGGCAGGCTTTCTATCCAGTGACAGAAGTCGTGCCATTCGTCAAGCTTGTGATTCTTCCTGCTGTGGTAGATGTTCCTGAGCACCGCATAGTTTAGCTGCAGTGTAGCCCGCTGATTGTAGCTGCTAGGTAAGAGCTGTATGATCTGCCACCAATCGTCTTTGTCTCGATTCTGTATATACAGTTCTCTAAAGAAGTTCAAACAATTAATAATGGCATTGAATGGATTATTAATAACATCTTCATTTAAGTGTTCATGTGAGAAGTCGTCAAGCTCAAATTCTTTCTCCGTGATCTTGTGCATGGTGGAGCAGGAGTTCCGGACCGTACCGACCTTATATGTATCTGCTTCTTTCCACCAGTACATAGGAGCCGTGATATCAACAGTTACGTTTATCATGCGCATGAACTTCGAGTGGTCTGAGCCTGCTTTGACAAGATTCTTCGCAAGCCTTAGATCGTTCTCACCCAGAGTGTCGGTCACAAAGTCACTGTCCGACTTATCCCATGAGTTCATAGCATTCCGGGCTGAATATATGGCTCTTGCGATACCGTGAACCTCTGTATTTTCAAGTTTTATCATTGTTTTACCTCTTATTGTTTAATGTTCTCGTTGTATTTTTGGCTTGTTCGGATTTCGGGATCCATGTGCAGTTTTCCGGGCAATAATTGCCGTTTACGTCAACTCGCTCAATAGTCAATGTGTCCGTGTAACCATTAGCCAGAGCCCACTTCTCAAAATCCTTAAACTTATTCCACTTAGAGGAAATGGATATCCCTCGACCACCATAATGCGGATAATCTTTATTGTTTGGGTTTGTACACCTCTGCCGCATGGATAACCATGTCTGGTAAAGTCGGGTGTACCTCTTGCCGTGTATCGTTGCCCTTTCTTTGCTGTTATTCTTTCTGTAGCAGCCACAGCTAACGATCTTACCGCCCCTCAAATGCCCTGTCTGAACGTTTACCACATTACCACATCGGCATTTACAGCGCCAGACTGTCTGCTTCTTATGATTTTCTGCTCTGTCGATAACTCTTAGATACCCGAATATTTCGCCTGTCAAATCTATAAACGTGCCCAAGAAAGCATCACTCCTTTTTGAAATACGTTGCTACCCAACCGTCAGCTGCAAGCGGCAAACCGGGGGCCCACGGAATTGGGGAGCTCATTATCCTGACAACATCTGCAAGCATATCCTCAGCAAATGTATAGGGCTTGATATCAGCTATTATTTCATCATGGATATGGAACACGATCGGGTACCCTGCCGCTTCAAGTCGGTCAATGGCTACTGCTAAGCAGTCCCTCGCTATGGCTTGTACACAGTTCTCAACGAGCTTACCTCCGTAGGTCTCAAGATCTGCGAACTGGTTCTTATCGTTGATACCCTTGTATATGATACTTTCGCCGCCGAAACGATTAGTACCTATTCTCGGGCTTACGTAGTACAGCTTACGTCCTGAGGGGAGCTGCACCGTCATGAAGTAGGTTCCCGCCCGGTTACGTTCAAGAGCAAATGTGCAGCACTGCACCTTTCTCATACCGCCGCCCTTGATTACCTCGATAGCAGCTGAGTTGAAGTCCCACCACAGCTGCTGTATTCTGTTGTTGCTGTCACGCCACCTGCTGACGATATCGGGGAGCTCGTCCTCGTGCAGTCCCATATCAAGAGCTCCCATAGCTATGAGCGCTCCTGCGCCGCCCTGATATCCGAGAGCCAGTTCAGCGACTTTACCCTTTGCCCTGAGTGCGTATTCGGGATTGCCTTTCTTGATACGATCTATCGGTACGCCGAACATCTGCGCCGCAGATGCTTCATAGATCTTGCCGTGTGTGCGGAATACGTTCAGTCTCCACTTCTCGTCTGCAAGCCATGATATAACACGTGCTTCGATAGCGGAGAAGTCAGCATCTATCAGTACATTACCCTCTTTACTGTCACAATTTGACGACACAAACGCCGTTCGTATGAGCTGTGACAGTGTATCGTACACCGAGCCATATACTGCCTGCAAGCCGTCAAGGCTCTTGTTCTTGATAAGTTCTCTAGCCAGAGGGAGCGGGTCTGTGTACGTTCTCGGAAGGTTCTGCACCTGCACGAGCCGTCCTGCCCAACGCCCGGTACGGTTTGCACCGTAGAACTGCAGCAGTCCTCGCACTCTACCATCGGGGCACACACAGTTCCTGATTGCATCGTACTTCTTGGTGGAAGTCTTTCCGAGCTCCTGCCTGATCTCTAGCATTCGGTGTACATCGGGTGAATAATCTGCTTTCAGCATCGAGCTCACTGTGTCCTTACGAATGTTGTCTACATCTGTCCCTGTGTGTTCAGAGAGCCATGCTGTGAGCTGTTTACCGCTATTCGGGTTATCTAATCCGGTAAGCTTTACCGCTTCATCTGTGAGCCGCTCCGTAGTTCTGGCAGCTATGTCGAGTGCTCCGTCAACTAATGGCATATCCACCGCCACACCGCGACAGTTGATAGTCAGATCAGTTACCCACTGCCGCTGCACTTCATCGGGAACAGGTATGTCAGATAATCTCCGCTCTATCTCCATTTCAGTGACTACGTCCTGCCTGTTATACTCTTTGAACATAGCCCATTTCTCAGGGTCATGCTGCGGAAGGTTCCTTGTTCTGCCGCCGTTGGTTCTCGTTGGCTTGCATGGATTGCAGAAGTAGCGTATAAGTGCTTTACCTGTTGCCAGTTTCTGCTTATCCTCTGACAGTCCTATTGCCTTACCTGCTGCATCGAGTGATGCAGGATAACCGCAGTAAAGGGAATGCAGCATCGTATCTCTCCATTGATCTTTCGGCAGTTCTGTCCCGAGAGCCCTGCAGAAGCAGAGATATTCAAACGTAGCGTTATAAGCGTGCTTGATAACGTTCGGGTCGAATAGTGCATCAATGAAGCCCTGCGGGAGCACGTTTCCCTCCGAGAAGTCCAGCACCTGAGGCTCGTTCATTTCGCCCCAAAAGCAGTACGCATTAAGCAGTATCTGAAAGTCTGGGCGCTGTACATAGGCGTGTGCACCTGCCTTTTTGATATCAACGTCTGAGTAGGTTTCAAGGTCTATTGACAAGTGTCTTATGTTTCCCATGTTACAGCTCCTTACCACAGAACGGGCAATACTTTATCGGTCTTCTGTCGTGTACGCTTACACTGCCATGATAGTTATATATGAGCTGAATTTCTTTCTCTTCCCAGTTGATACTGGAAGATACGTAGCTGTCATACCCTGGTTCGAGATACCCAAGTCTATAGTACTTGAAACCTTTCTCACAGTCACAAGTTGTATGCGATTTCTCGCAGTTCTCAGCCTCTTCCGCTGTTGCATACATGGTCTTGCATACCTCGCACTCGTATCTTTGTACGTTTAATGTTTTCATGTTCTCATGTTCTCCTTCGTATGAAAATGTGTGAGAGATAGTTCCCTCACACATATCATCACTATATCGTTGTTGCAGTGTATCAGAAAGGTACGTTAACAGGCTGACCGGTGATAGGGTCAACATAGCCACCATTAGTCATAGTCTGAGCGAAGCCGCCAATAGCCATAGCCTGACCTGCGATAGGAGCCTGCTGTGTGGGCTGTGCGTAGGTCTGAGCGGGAGCAGCCTGAGGTGCAGCAGCGAAGCCGTTCATAGGTTGTGTGAAGCCCTGCTGCTGTGCCGGAGCCGCCTGAGGGATAACGCTCTGACCAATTCCTGCGAAGTCAGATGCAGCAGATGCGCCGCCGCTGAGTGTCTCACCGTCTCTGATTTTAAGAACGTTGCCCAGTCCGCAGCCTACACCCTTAGAGCCGTGTGAATCGTAAGAGAAGAAGTTAATGGTAACTCTTGCATACATACCGCTGTAAATGTCTGTCGGGGCAAGCTCAACATTGACATTGTCGATACCTACGACCTGAGGTTTCCTTGTAGAGGGGCTTGATGCTGTGATTACCCAGTGACCCTTGCACTCTGCACCGAAAGGTGTACCGTCTGTCTTGCAGCCGTCACCGTCATAGATCAGAGCGTTTTTCAGCTGAGGTCTTGCGCCCTTCCACTTGTTCTGAACGCCGTCCTCATATGCTGCCTGAATGGAAGCATCGATATCAGCCTTTGTTGCTACGTCAGTCTTAGGTATCAGAAGTGTTACCTGATATCTGGGGTCTCCGCCCTGCTTGTTCTGGTAGGGCTGTGCCAGATGAACATATGAAAGTCTTACCTCGCCTGTCAGTACCTTTGTTGCAATTCCGTTGTACATAATTGATTTCCTCCTAGTTTACTTTTGATTTCCTTTGGTTTACATATATTTGTTCACATACTCTTCGAGTATCTGAGAACACTTGATTACTCTCTTGCGCCGCGCATCGAGCCTTTTCAGCTCTATGGTGTTACGCTTCTGCAAGTTCCTGAGCTTGCTTGCTCGGTTTTTGTCTGCCTGCTCAGAGCTGTCAACGATATCCTCATACAGCTCTTGGTATCTGTCGGCTATCTTGTCGCTGACCATGAGCAGGAAGTCAAGGTCAGCTTTGATAGCTTTACGCCATGCACTTATGGTGTTCGTTCCGTAGACTATATCGCTCTTAACGCAGAGCTTCAAGAGATTACGGAACTTAGATGTGCAGGAGCTAGCGGATTCTATCTCGAACACTCCCGGTGGAACTACGTCCATAAAGCCTGTGTCCCACTTAATGCGTATAGGCTCATAGGGCTGTGTAACAGGTATGTGTCCGTCACCAAGCTTTATAGTCCAGTGTGGATAGTAGTTATATCCCATCATGTCACCCCTGCAAAGTCCGCCGCCGCTGCGTTGTACGGTTCGCGCTTGTCGCTTTCATCAACGAGTGTGGGCTTACCCATTGGCTTGATGATGTAGTCGGACAACAGTGCGCCGAACTGCTTCTTACCGATCACCTTTTCCAGTCCTGCAAGGGTCTTGGGCTTGTGCTCCATGAGCTGTTCATCGGTATAGCCCACATTCCGCAGAAGTTCAAAGACCTTAGCTTCATCGGAGAATGCTCTTGCGCTCTTGCCTGCCACTACCTTGAAGCCCGGCACTGTCTTACCCTCGAGTATTGCACCGAGTGCGTATTCCTGCAAATCGCTGTACCACTTCACAAGCTCTGCACCCTGTTTCAGCAGACTGCCGATCTCTTCATCGGTGAGCATATTAGGCACACCCAGAGCCGCACGAGCTTCCTGAGGGAGCTTAGCTATCTCGGGGGCTACCTTATCAGGTGTGATAAAGTCCTTGAAGTCTGCAAGAGCGGAGTTAGCTTCTGCACGTGCTTTGCACTGGGCTTTACCGCGACAGAACTTACACCATGCGCCGCTGTGATACTCACCCTTGCCGTTGTATGCTGCATCTGCAAGAGGTTTGATGCTTTCGCCCCATGCTCTGAGCTCGTCAACGGTCATTTCTTCCTCGGACGGATATTCAGAGATACGCGGCTGACAGATACCCATTGATACGGTCTTTATCGTATCACCGAAGATCGCGCCGAAGTGTTTCAGGGCTCCGAGAGCATATAACCGCATCTGAGGATTGCCCACCGCTTCAACTTTAACGCCCTTGCCGTGCTTGTAGTCGGTGATATGCAGTTTGCCGTCACCTATCATCACACAGTCGCACGTACCGAAGCCCTGCGGTACGTAGTCGGAGAAGTCAACTTTGATCTCCTGCACTACGTAAGGACTGTTGGGAAATGACATAGCCTTTTCCACGAGATACTCAACGTATGTCGTAGCCGTTTCAAGCATTTCGGGGTCGTAGTATTCAGCTCTTTTCAGCTTGGCAAGTTCAGCGTTTATCTTCTTTCTGTCGAGGTTCACACCGAACTTGCGCTTAGCGTATATCTCACATATTGAGTGCGCCAGTGTGCCTTCGTCTGCATATGCGCTCGTTGTCTTAGGGAACTGTGCTTCAAACGAAGGAGCCGCTGTGCAGTTCAGCCACCGGTGAGCACTTGATGCAGACAGAAAAGCGTGTGTGCCTGCCATATCAGATCACCGCCCCGAGTGCTGTTATCTTAGCTGCGAACTCGGGCAGCTGTTCAGCGGTAAGGTGTACCACCGAGGGGGCACCGAAGTTCTGCAGGAGTGCAAGCATTTCTGCCATTTTACCCTGCTCAACAAGTCTCGCTGCTGCTGTGCATACTCTGCTGCGGTATGCTTCATCGATTGCAGGAGCAGGAGCAGGAGCAGGAGCAGGAGTTGTGGGTGCTGTCTGCTGCGCTACTGCAGCGGGTGTGGGTGCTGCCTGCTGTATCTGGGGCTGTGCCTGAGCTGCTGCAACAGGTGCAGGTGCTGTCTGCTGTATAGGTGCTGTCTGTGTGGGCTGTGGTGCGCTCTGCGCTACGTTAGCCGCAGGTGTAGCAACATTACTCGGTGCGGTCTGCTGTGCCTGTATAGGTGCTGTGCTTTCGTTCTGCGCTATCTGTGCAGGCTGTGCATTAACTACCTCGATTGTCTGAGGTACCTGCACTCTGGTGAGCACCGCGCTGAATGTCTCGGTGAGCTTGTTGATTGCTTCCACGATCGCGGGAGCATTGATGTTAACTGTTACGTCCATTTCTGATTTCCTCCTGTTTTTTGGTTTGTTTACTCTATCGCAAGGATATCCGCAGGCTCTATCGCTAGTACCGTGCATAGTAAGCGGAAGCTGCCGACCGACATCTCATCGGGACTGTGATACCATCGTGATACGGTCGATCTGTTCACTCCTAGCCGTTTAGCAATATCTGCCTGAGTATATCCTTTGCTTATCTGTGCAGCCTTGAATGCTCTGCATATCTTCACTGCACGTGTGATCTTCTTAGCAGGCATTCATCACACCTGCCTTAGAACATAGCTCCGAATGATACGGAGTAGTCTGTGCCGCCGTACTCGAATGTTATAGCGGCATCGTTACTGTCAGCCCTGAGAGACTTGATCTCGGCACAGCTGCCGAAGTTCTCTTCTATCGCAAGTATCATGCTCTGCAGAAGTCCTATCACTTCTACGCCTTTAAGGGCTTGACATTTCTCTGAAAATGTGTTATTCTTTATAGGTGCAGAGTTGTTCTGCACAGTGTTATTCTTGTTCTCGGGCTCTGTCGCAGTTGCAGCTGTGGCGGGCTCTTTTTCTTTAGTAGGCTTCTTAGCGGGCTTTACGGTTTCCTTAGTGGTTTCCTTTGTGGTTTCCTTAGCAGTTCTCTTGGTGGTAACATCAACACCTGTTATTGCACTTATCGCGCCCTTAACTGTCTTAGGGTCAACGCCGAACTTCTTAGCAGTAGCACATATGCTGTGTCCGCTCTGGTACCATTCAACCATAGCCTGCTTTGTCTGTGCCGAAGGTGCGTAACCTCTGCCCCGCTTCTTAGCTTTCAAGGCATTTCTCTCAGCTACGAAGTCTGTAACTGTCTGCCTGTCAAGTCCTGTGTCAATGAGTATTTCATCTATACTCATGCCTGCTGCATTCATAGCTGCAACTTGGTTTTTCTGTTCATTGGTCATTTCTCATTAACCTCCCATTACGCTGTCCTGATAAGCTTTAAGAGCGGCAAGCCCCTCATAGCCGCGTTTCAGGTCTGCGTAGTTAACTTTTTGTTTCTTCTCCGGTACAAGTCTGCGGTAATCTACTTCACCGACCGAACCGAACTCATATTCAAGCCCGAACTTAGCAAGTTCTTTCTCGGGCTCTCTCGGCTGTTCTTCTTCCAGAGCCGCTTTCAGTTCCTGCATTCGTTTGTCACCAAGACCGAACTCTGAGCAGGTCTGAACAAGTGCTAGCTTGACGTTGTTCACGAGAACTAAGATGTTCTGCGGAGATCTGATGCTCGGTGAGTTACGCTTTACGAACTCGGTGCACCACTGGGTATCAATGCCATATTCTTCACACCATTGTTCTAGCTTGTAGTCGTAAGCATCTATCGCATCAAGCTTGTTGGTCTCCGTGCAGTTATCCTTGTAGGCAGTTAGCCATTCGGTTATGCGCTTCGGATAGAACTGCTTCGGGAAGGTCTTGTTGAGTGCTAGCATTATGCGGCAGAGGTTTCGCACGTTCTCGGTCATGCAGTTGTAAAGGATACGGTTCTTATGAAAATCTTTTATTTTCCGATTCGTCATCGTCCTCGCCCTCCGCATACAGGAGATCGCAAAGTATCGCGATTCGTTCATTGAGTGTTGCTTCTCCACCGGCTTTCTTCGGAAATTCCACCGAGCCTAACACTCCGACACACAGTGCTTTCAGTTCCAGAAGCAGGTCTTTTGTTGAGCCTTTAATCGAAAGCTGTACAGAAGCACCCCCGTTGAACAGTTCTGATTTTGCCTTTATCATGGTTTAATTCTCCTTTCGGTTTTTATATCAGTTGCGAAATGCAACTTACTGGGCAAAAAAATATAAGCCGAAGTCGCCCGCTTCGATGTTGAGCAGCTCTGCCAGTTTTTCTGCTTCGTTCAGATCAAACGGTCTTACATTGTTGATCTTCTGATTAGCTGTAGGCTGCGCGATTTCGAGACATTTAGCGACATCTGCTTGCGTAATCTCCAACTCTTTCATTCTGCCTTTAATCTTGTTTGTGTTTACCACGATTACCACCTGCCTTTCTGTTTGCGTTGCGTTTTGCAACTTTCTATGCTTCTAATATACCACACATTTTTCGATTTGTCAATAGCATTTTGCAACTTTTTTTTATTTTTTCAAAAAAGATATTGCGTTTTGCAATTTTTTGTGTTATAATGCTTATAATGAAAGGGGGTGAACCTAGTGGAAAAGAACGTTGAAATAGGCAAAAGAATAAAGAAGCGCCGTGAAGAACTCGGCATGACACAAGAAGCACTGGGCAGTCCTTTAGGCTTCAACAAGTCTACTATCCAGAGATATGAAGCAGGGAAAGTCGCTAAGATCAAGCTACCTATACTTGAAGCTATGGCACAGCAGCTTAACGTCAGCCCTGAGTGGTTAGCCTTGAAGTCAGATGATGTAGGTGAGTACCACGGAGCTCCTGATAATCTACCGGAAACGAAAGTCAGCTCTAACGTTGCTGCTGTTCTCCCGCAGGAGAAAATTCACATGATACCTGTTTTCAACAGTGTTGCAGCAGGCTTCGGAGCTTACGCAAGCAGTGATATAGTGGAATACATTCCGCTGTATATTGAGAATGACTTCGATGTAGAGGACACGATCTGCATCACAGTCCGCGGACAATCCATGTACCCGAAGATAGAGGACGGTGACAGAATAGTTGTCCGACGGCAGGAATGTGTTGACAATGGCAGGATAGCTGTTGTGATGATCGGTGACGATGCCGTTGTCAAGCGAGTGAACTTTGACGGAGAGCGGTTAGAGCTCACTTCATTCAATCCTGAGTACCCACCGAGAATACTTCAAGGCGCGGAGCTCGCCAATGTCAAGATAGTTGGACTTGTTCAACAAGTCATAAAAGCTTTATAGTTAAGAAAATCTAAACAATGAAAGAATTATAGGGAGGTATCTTTATGATGAAAAAGTATTTTGCAGTTATTATTTTAGCGTGCTGCCTTACGGCGTGCGGTTCAAACACCGGTGCTGCCGATAAGCAGCAGAGCACGACAACAACCACAGTGACTACGACAACAGCTGCCGTTGAATCCGAGCCTGATTCAGAGCCGGAGGAAACCACGACAACAACGGCTGCTGTTGAATCGGAGCCTGATTCCAAGTCAGAGGACAGCTCAAAGGCAGAGACTACAACAGCTCCCGCGGAAGAGAAACCAGAGGTCACCACGTTTAACACAGAGTGGCACCCGAGCGCATCTACTACGAACCTCGCGATAGGCGCAGGCAGACACGTCTATGCTGCACCCACGATAGAATCTGAACAGATAGGCGAGATCAAAGCCGGGGACGTAGTTGTGTGCGTAGGCTACGTAAACGAACACTGGAACGTCATTCAGTGGAACAATGACGTTGGCTTTATCCAGACAAACTTGTCTGACAATGTGCAGATAGATGAACCTGTGTACGATGAACCGGTATACGAGGATCCTGCTAACTTTGATGAACCTGTGCAGGACAATACCGCTGTCGAGGATGATGACTTCTACTTAGCCTAAGCACATCGAGAATGAAACGCAAAGGCGGGTGATATTATGGCTAAGATCGAGAAACTGCCGAGCGGGAATTACCGTATCAGAGTATACGACAGACACACCAACACCCGGAAGAGCTTCACTGCTCCGACCAAAGCAGAAGTAAAGCTGCTTGCTGCCGAATGGGAAACTAAGCGAAAAATAAAGACCTCACCGAGAGCACTAACGCTCAGTGAAGCCGTGAAAGAATATATCGAATCGAAGGAAAATGTGCTAAGCCCCTCAACAGTCAGAGGGTACATGATAATCTACCGGAACGCTCTGGGTGACTTCGGGAAGATGCAGCTGAAAGATATCACCGAGAAAGACTTGCAGAAGTGGGTAAGTGATAATGCAGCGAGGTACAAGCCAAAGGGCATACGTAACCAGTTCGGGCTTGTTACAGCTACCCTCAGGCAGAACAGAATTGACTTAGATCTGCGAGCTATCAAGCTCCCTGAGAAGCAGAAGTACGAGCCGAACATACCGACCGAAAAAGAGATAGCCAAGATACTGACCATCGTTGAGGGGACTAACGTTGAGCTCCCGGTCACGATCGCGGTCACTCTGGGTCTCAGACAATCGGAGATAGCGGCGCTCAAATGGTCCGACTATGACGGACAGTTCCTGTACATCCATGCAGCAAAAGTCCCGAACAAGGATAACAAGCTCGTGGAGAAGGACACGACCAAGTCTAAGGCAAGTACAAGACTGCTTGAAGTCGATGCGGTGCTAAAGGCAAGGCTTGACAGAGCTGAGCGGAAGTCTGAGTACATAAGCACCATGACACCGAACTCGGTGTTGAAGAGATTCCAACAGCTCTGTGAGCTGAACGGCCTGCCGCACTTCACGATGCACGGTCAGAGACACGGTAATGCATCACTCATGCTAGCTCAGGGCGTGCCAGATAAGTACGCTATGGAACGTCTGGGGCAGAGCTCACCAAACATGATAAAGAACGTCTATCAGCATCTGTACGATGCCAAGAAGAAAGAGATATCGCAGACCATGTCTGCAAAGTTCTCGGAGATACTGGACACGAAACTGGACACAGACGATGAAAACCAGGAAGTTTACGAGGTTTAAAGTCGAGTGAACGAGTATTCGAATCCCTCCTTCTCCGCCAAAGCGAAAACCGCTTGTTTACGTAATATCGCGTAAGCAGGCGGTTTTATTATGCTCTCAACAATAACTGTATGTGCATGATATGCACAGAAAAACTGTATTTTTCACAAAAACTGGACATGAAAACTGGACACGCGGACACAAAAAGAGAGCCGGAGAACTCCGACCCTCTGCCCCTATATTCTTTCTTTGTTTTCACCGTCTAGCCGTACTGCTCGATAGCTCTTGCAGCTTCTTCAAGTGTTGAATAATGTTCTACGCTTACCCTGTTGTGTACTTCTACGTCACCGGGAAGAACCGACACCCAAGCGACCACTCCATGTACATCTGGTCTGTGTGCTTCCCAAGTGAACCTGTCGTCATCTGACTTCATGAAGATCACGTTACCGATCACTACCGACATATTGTGACCGCCTCCCTGTGTGCGTTGGTGCTCGCTGTGTTCCAGATCGAGACGAAGCGAGAACCGACATAACCGTTCTCTTTGCAGAGCTCCTTGCAGCGGACGTATACTTCACGGCGTTTACTGTATTCAGCAGGCTTGCCGTATTTCTCCCACATTTCCCTCATAGCATTCTCGCAGTATCTGATGCACTCTCTTATAGTCAATGGTCTCATGGTTTAATCCTCCTCCTCATATTTGCTGAACCGCCACTTCTCCTCGACCTTTCCGGACTTCCACTTTGATGTCTTAACGGTAATGTTGTAACCGTCAAGGACTTTTCCTGTCTTTGCGCTCTTGACCTGCAGGTCATCGTTTATGAAGTAACTGGTCGAGAAGAAGTACTCGTTGATAAGCTTTTCAAGCGTAGCCTTATCAGGTGCGCTTGCAATACATTTCGTTTTCATGATCTTACCTCCTTGATCTCTATCCAACTTGTCTTGTCAAAGTCGCGGTTATCGTTCTCGTAGCTGTCAACAGCGGCTATGTCAGCCAGACCGTCATAAGCTTCTATGTGATGTTCTGCAAGCTCTTCCTCCGAGTGCTCGTTGATGAAATCATCAGCATCAAACATTCCTGCTGTGATAGCCTTGCTGATGATCTCTGCATTTTCTTCATCGGTCTCACCGATAAGTACAGCGGGTATCTCGTTCTCACCCCAGTAATACCACTTGCGGTGCGCTCCGTCCAGCACCAGGACACCGTATCCGCCGTTGTCGCTCTGTAAGTACATCTTGTTCTCTGCCATTGTGATTACCTCCGTTTAGTTAGTTATGGGCGGCAGCAGAGCCGCCCTTGTGTTTTAGTCCTCTATGAAGTCAAAGTGATAGGCCGCGTACTCGCTGCACCTGTGGAGCAGTATTGCCAGATCGAAAAGGAACTTCGCTTCATTTGCTCTGTCAATCCTTGCCCACGAGGAAAAGCTTCTATACCTGGCATCTGCATCAAGATATCCTACGTTGCAGCAGTTCTTGTCGGTGAAGTATATCGAGATCGTGATGTTGTTACCGTCCTCATAACGGACGATGTATTCATCGGTTCCGGTATCTTCCATCTTGCGAACGTTGGCTGTACCGAGCTCACTTGCGCCCTCGAGTATGCCTATAAGCCTGCTGATGAACTTTTCATTTACTGTCATTGTGATTACCTCCGTTTATCCTTCCATGAACTTCCGAGCTGCTTCAAGTTCGCTTGTCAGCTCCTGTATCTTCTTCTCGATCGCTGATATCCTGTGCTCCGTTTCGTCACGCTTCAATATCTCTTTGTTCCTCTCCTCTATCAGGTCTGCCAGTTCATTGAACGTGATCGGTGCAGCGTTAAGTGCTGCACCTATGAACGTATCTGTTTTCATGGCTTCACGGTCGTATGCCATGCAGGCGGTCACCGAATAGTCGTGCTTTCCGCAGATGCCCAAGTCCATGACCTGATGCTCCGCGCTGTAATTGCTCTCTGCGTTTACCTTTGTGAGGAAGTCTATACCGTTCACTCTTGCGACTATCATGTAGAAATCTAACATCTTGTTCACCTCGCTGCAATATCTTCATCTATGGCTGCCTTAGCTTCTTCTATGGTGCTGTATGCTTTCGGGGAGAAAGCTCCGTAGGGAGCTATGCAAACAAACAGGATCCTCGGGTTACCTGTGATGGCGTATCTTCTGTACTCGTACAGATCTGTGTCTATCATTCTCAGTGTATCGTTCATGGTTCGTACCTCCTGTTCTCAGTATGCCTTGTGCTTCCTGCACATCTTGTCAAACTCTTCCCAGTCCACGAAGCAGGTGTGAATCACGCTCTTGACCGTCTCGGTGCCCAGCAGGTGAAGTTCATCATCCTGCATGATTACGTTATAGCACTCGGTTTCGTCTCCGTCTATCACAGTCTCGTCTATCTCATCATCGTAATAGCTGAAACTGTTCATGTAGTCGTTAAGTGCTATCAGCAGCTTTTTCATTCTCAGTGTATCGTTCATATCTCTATGCCCTCCTTCTTGACTTCCGCTGCTTCCATGAAGTAGTGGTAAGCTGTGCCTGCCTTGTTACGTCTGTTGCACTCTTCCTGTGCTTCACGACCAGTGCCAATGATGTAAGCGACTATCGGGTCTTGTCTTGTAGCGAAGTTGCCTATCTGCTTGAATACGAGATACATTGTGTCTTTCATTGTTCATACCTCCTCGTGGTCTGCCTTAATGCTCTTCTTACAGTCTTTCCAATCCCGCATGAATTCGGTGTAGTCTTCCTTATCGTCTACCTCACAAAGAGCGTAACCGTTGGTCACGATCTCGATGTTCCAACCACGTACTTCCATGAGGTATGCGATTCTGTGTATCGCGTTTTCCTCTTTCTGGTTTTCATCGTCCCATGAGATTTCAGCTACTCGATAGTTGTAATCTCTATCCATGCCCTTGTAATTAACTCTCATTGTGATACCTCCTGCGGTTTTGGGTTCGTGTTCTCTTACTGTGCTTCTTATTATATCCGAAAATTCGGTAATATTCAATTCGCATTATTACCGAAAAATCGGTATCATTTTTGTGCAGAATGTTACCTTGTTTTCGGTAAGGTTTTATGATACAATGTAAGCGGGAGGTGATATCATGTCGTTACAGTACAAGATCAATGTATTAGCAGCCCTGAAAGAAAAGGGTTACTCCACATACCGTCTCAATGTCGAGAAGATCATTTCGCACAGCTCTATCCAGAAGCTGAAAGAGGGAAAGATGCTCGGTGCTGACGGTATAGCTACCCTGTGTGAACTGCTCGAGTGTCAGCCCGGGGATATACTGTCCTACGAACCAGAGCCGAAAGAGTGAGGTAACAACATTCGCGCTCGCGCGCGTATACGGGCGCAGATATGGCGTGTATGGCGTATATGTGCCCTTAATATGCTATTTCTAGTCTATTACCTATTTTTATGTTACTTTGTTACCTTTATATATGAAACATAGTAAAATAGGGCATTTCAGGGGTAACATTTAAGGTAACATTAGGGGTAACAAGAAAATAAACAGGGGTAACAGAAAATAGGGGTTTCGGCAGAATGTTACCGCTCTTTGTTACCCCACTACTTAGCCACTTTTGACAATGTGAGAAATGATTTTGAGGGGGTATATTATGCAAATTACCGATAGAGAAAAATTCAGACAGCAGCTCTCAGAGTACTATGCTAGAGATATTGAAGGGCTGAATGATGGAGATCTGATAGCAGAAGCACTCGCCACAATTGAAGCAGTGTTCAGCCACATGTACGAAGATGATGTGCTCGAACGTTCACGCCCTTATGCGGTGTCGTACCTTGCGCTGTGCGCGGCTCAGGAGCTGATCTCTAAGAAATGAATATTGCTAGCAATAACAAATCCTCTCCCGGAACTGCCCGAGAGAGGACTTTTGTATATGTGGAGGTTTTAAAAATGGCTATTTATGCTTTTACATCTTTTTGGCGAATCCTGCTGCAAGGCATATCCACCCTGCACCGCTCTTAAGCTTGCCCCAGGTCTGACCGTCAACGACCTTATCAGCCACTATGGTATATACGCCGTGATCTTTGATGCTGCCGACCACTTTGTTTGATACGCCTGCTCCTGACCTTATATTGAGATCGTCATGCACGACTTTGACCCTGTATGTCTTAGCCGCTGCCACAGCCGCCGCAGGATATACCGCGTTACCGTTTGCATCGAATACCTTATATCCTGCCTTGCAAGCCTTCTTTGCATTGTCAAGGCTCTTGAATGCACCTATCTGAGACTTACTGTCAGCCCAAGACTTGCGCACACGGTATATCTGAGAAGTACCGCCGCCAGTACCGGGGTTGGTCACCGTAGGCTTAACAGCAGGCGCGGGTGCAGGAGCTGCAGGTGCTATGGTGAGGAGCTTGTTTACCTCAGATGCAATATAAGGGAACTTACTGCCCAGATAAGGACCGGGGCAGCCGGTAGCGAAGAACCACCTGTGCATGGTGAGGTTACCTGATGTATCTCCGGTGTAGTTGATGCGCTTAATACCGTTTCTTCTGCAGATATCAGCACACAGCTTAATGCAGGCGTTGAGTGCTGCATCGGTCACCTTCCAGTTAGGCTCACCTGCACCGGGGGCATTGGCTACTTCGATCGTTACAGCCCTCATGTCGTTTTCCCTGTTGGAGCTCGTCCATGCTCTGTACTTCTCGTCTATCATCACGCCGATGTTGCCGTTACTGTCTATGCAGTAGTTCGTGGATCCACCTCTGGACTGCACCGCATTACAGCAGCCAGACAGCGACAAATTACCTGCCATGTGGTGGATTGTTATTTTATCAATGGCGTGATCTCTTATGTTGTAGTGGTCAGATATGCCGCTCCACTTCCACTTTGCAAGACTACTATTGCTCATACGTCAACACTCCTTTACTTCTCGTGGTTCAGATCTGCGTTCATAAGTGCTGATATGCCTGCTGCTATTGCCGCAGTCAGCAGAACTCTCAGAGCCTGACTGTCTGATGTATCTGTCAGTGCTATGTTAGCACCGATGTAACCGATTGCCGCCTGTCCGAATGTCCTGAGGGCTCTGTACAGCCACTCGCTCATTTTCTTCTTATTCATGCTACCCCTCCTATAATCTATCATAGGACAAACACAGCCGTTCGCTGTGCCGCTTCTCGGGCTTACCTCGTGAAGTTGTACCCCTCAGAGGATAAGCCCCTCAGAAACGCGCTCTCGTTGTCCTAGTGGTTTACGCTGTTCTCCAAAGCATCAAGCCTGTGATGTGCAGACTTCGTGGACTGCTCGCACATGATAAGTCTGTCGCGTATCTCCTGCAGGTCTGCTCTGGTATGCCTAACGTCTGCTTTCATTTCTGATATGTTCGTGTTCAGCGTTTCGAGCTTGACTATGACCGTAGTCATTTCAGCTGCTGTCTGCCTGTTGTCCGTAGTCTGATTACGTTTGAGGTTTGTGAATCCAACGATAGCAGCTACCGCAAGTGAGAGGATTGATATGATAACACTGATCTCCATTAGCTTACACCTCTATTTCTATGAAGTCCTCGATTGCCATAAGCAGGTCGGGAGCTATGGATATATCCTCGCCCGATATGTTTATCCTGTCGGGCACATCTACCTCGACAGCTACGAGCTCACTGAACTGCTGCGCGAACTCTGCCTTTTTGTCACTCGGTATGATATACTGCTTGCCGTCCTCGCTGAGTGTACTGCCTACGCTCTGCAGGAGCTTGATGCGCTGCTCATTGAACAACTCAACCTCAGCGGCCACAGCTTTGATAAGCTTAGCTACCTTGTACGCCGTAGCGATCTTGAGGTCTTTTCTTGCAAGCTCACTAAGAGCTATCTGTGCATCGAGTATCTTTTCAAGTCTTACTTTCATATTGATTTCCTCCTGATTTCGTCAAGTTCCTTCTGCTGCTTCTTGACTATTTCCCAAAGTATGGGTATGAACTGTGTGTAATCGAGATAGAGGTCTTTTCCGTCACCGTAGTGATCGTGATATCCTCCGAAGTCCTTCTCCGAGAGCCCGACTTTCTCCATAGCCGCCTTAACGTCCTGAGCAATAAAGCCGCACATGGTCTGGTCTGGGTAGGATTCTTTATATTGGAACGTAGTAGCTGAGAGATTATCAAGCAGAGCCGTGTATCTGTCGTCTAAGTCTACGATGTTCTTTTTCTTTCTGCGGTCCGATGTTACGACATCGTTACCGGATGTGTATGCTCTTGCTCTCAGATATATTTCTGAACCTCTGATATATGTTGGGCAAGCGTACTGTCCGCCGATACCGACAAAGACACCGGGGTTTGATACGGTATTATCGTAAAGGAAAGCCCAGTTACCGCCGTAGGATATGCCTGTATTATCAGCAAACTGTATTGATGATGCGATCTTAGCCGCAAATCTTATCTCCGAGCCTTTGATGTATGTGGTGCAGGCGTTAGTGCCTGTTATACCAACATTCACACCTGAGCCGTTGACGAAGCGGAATGCTACGTTACCGCCGTAGCTTATACCGTAGCCGTCAGTGAATTCAAAGTTGGATTTCACCTTACCGTTGACGAACTTCAAGTCACCCGAGAACCAGTGACGGCAGCCATAGCTTGTATAGTAGTCACTGTAATTCATACGGTAGTACGGAGTTACTTCGTGATTGTATAGGGTACCTATCATAACGCCCTGGAAGTTCGTGGAGCCAAGTAGAGCATACTGTGCCTTAGTCGGGTCCGAACTGCTGACCGCAGCGCCCAGACCGCCGACACGGTTATTGTTAAGGTATGCGTGCACCTTACCGTCCATCACCTTAATTTTACAACCTTGCTCGTCCGCTCCGGTCTCGAACGTACCTGTCAGAGTTGCATTCGTTGCTGACATTGTACCGGAGCTCGATACAGAGAAGTTCTTAGCTGATATAGAGCCTGTGGAGAGGTTGATGTACGTGCCCGCCGTAACACTACCGCCTGACGTAGCATAGTTCGATGATTTGATAGAGCCACCTGTCAGAGTAAGGTTTGATGCGGTTACGGTACCGTTCGCGGAAAGCTTGAAGTACGTGCTGTCCACAACAAATCTGTTCGAGGTCATCTTTATCTGACCTGTGCTCGCGTTGATCTCGGACACCAGATTAGCACTCTTAACACATAGATTGATATTGCTAGCATTCTGTGTTATTGCCGTCTGCTGACCGTTCACAGTGCTGACTAACGTGGTTATCTGGTTAGCCTGCTGTGATATCTGCGATTCAGCTGTTGTGAGCTCAGATACGATAGATGTTATCCTGTTCGCCTGCTGCGTTATCTTCGATTCTGCTGTTGTTACTCGGCTTGCTATGCCGTTAACTGTGGTCTGTGTAGCGTAGGTCTGCTGCACTCTCGATTCAATGCCGCTAGCTGTCTGCGTAACAAGCGTAGTATACTCGCTCGTGACCTGCTCATAGAAGTCACCGTCTACATACTCTGCAAGCGTTTCCGTAGCTGATACCGCAGAAGTTATCCGGTCAGAAAGGAGCTGCAGGTCTGACGTGTGTCGGGTTGATGTGACGTAGTTCCTCAGCTTGTTGTCCGTCTGCGTGTTAGCCGCATTATACGCCGCCGCTGCCTGACCCTGAGCATATGTCATAGCACGTGTGGTCTGTGCTGTAACTGAAAGAGATATCTCTTCCTGTGTCTGCCTGATAGCTGTGTCAAGCTGTTCTGTGGTTACGAACTCAACGAGCCGCATATCCGTGTAAGCCGCTGCAGCCGCTGCCGCTGTATCTGCCACAGCATTGATGTTCTCCTGAACGTCCTCAGGAGCTTGTCTATAATCAGATGCTTTCGTTGATGATTCAAGCATCGGGTGCCAGATGTAGTATGTTCCCGCGGGTAAGTACAAGTCACATGAGCTGTTAGCTTCTGCCGAAGATGTGCAGGTATATACATTCCACTCCGAAGTGACGGAAAGCGCGAAGGGTGTAGAGCCTACATAAGCAGTTACAGTCCTTGCGGAACTAGCCTTTATCCAGAGCCTTAACGTATAACTGCACTCTCGCGCTATCCCGGCAAGGGCAAAGAGCCCCGCCGAGACAACTTCGAGAGCAGCCATAACACTTGTATCACCGTTCGGGTCTATGCCTGTATAGCGTGATACAGAGTTAGCCATAGTTAGAAGATTCCTCCCTCTTCGGTAAGTGTCGGGATAAGCTCTTCAAGTTCGTTGATCTGATCGCGGAGAGCCTGTCTCTCAGCGTGCAGCTTCTTGATATCGTAAGGAGCTTCCTTTCCCACTGCCTTATACTCTATGTTCTTGATTACTCTGTAATCGGAGAGTGTCAGCAGGTTCTTGATGTGGCTTATTTCCTGTCTTGCTTCAAATCTGGTCATATGCTCACCTCCTGTGAGTGTGGGGTATCTATCCTATATCCTGTCGGTATTAACCGAACAGGATAACAGGGCGAACGTAGATCGCGCTTGATGCGCCGTTACCGCCTGCAAGGCCTGAGTTATTGCAAGCGCAGAAGAATGTATCGTTCATGACAGCACGCAGCCATGTGTTGTTTCTGCCGTACTGTGTGGGGTTGATGAAGTTGAATACCGGCAGTATCTTAGTATCGTTACCAACATCGAATGCGGAAGAACTCCACAGAGTTGAGCCGTAGAGCTGTACCTCGTTCATGAGCTGCAGTTCAACTGTGCTCCATGCCGCGGTCTTAGATGCGCCCTGCATACCTGCTGCGGCCGCTGTGGTTGTCGAGCTGTCAACCGATGTAGTGAGCCAAGACCTGTGCTGCAGCAGGTGATTACCCAGTGCAGTCTTGAAGGCTTTTGCGTAACACGGTAAGATTATCTGATGCATATCAGAGTTAGCATAACCGCCTGCTGTTGTGTTGGTGGGGTTCATAGCTGCTGTGGTAGCCAGTACACTACGAGGGATAAGTACCGCGTGGTGTGTACCGAGTGCTGTATCACCGTTGCCATAGTAGTAGTCAAAGCCTGCGAACATCAGAGCAACGCTCTCGGTCTTTGTCAGCTTAGTGGCATAGATCTTGCCGCTCTGAGGTGTAGCATCTGAGGTTGCAGTCCATACCCTCTCGTTGATAGTGCCGCTAGCTTCGTAGTAGGTTGTACCGCTGTCGAAGGTAGAGCCTGTGAAGTGTGTGTAGATGTCTGTGGTGATAGATACTGTGAAGTAGTCACCGAGGAACAGATCATCAAAGTTACCGCTGTGTACCATGCTGTACATCTGAGCAACAGTATACACATTGGTGAGGTCTTTACCTCTGAAAATACCGTTGTGAGGAGAACCGTTGCCCCTCAGGGTCTGGAATGTGTCCGATATCTTGAACACATCGTCCAGATTAGCACGTGCGAACGTGCCGCCGTTGTCGATGTAGACCTTTGCACCCGCTGCTACGGAAGCCGCTGCATCAACCTGTGTGATTTCCTTTGTTGCGAGATTTTCATTAGCCATTAAAGATTCCTCCCTTGAATCATTAATCATATAACAAGCCATTTGCCGTTATCTGTGAGGGCAAATGAGCCGTCTGTCAAGCCGTTGTTGTAGAAGAAATGAGTTGTGCCTATCAGATCTATACTGTTCAGTATGAGATTTCGTGCACCTACCTCAAATGCTTCATACTCTGCCTTAGTGGTATATGTGCTGCTTACGGTCTGTAAGATGCTGCCCTGTGTCTGCTCGATAGCACTCTGCATCTGAGCTGTCGTGCTGTATGAGGTCAGCAGATTATCAGTGTAGCTGTTAGCCGCTGCCGCTGCTGCATTGGCTTTGCTTGCCGCATCTGCCGCCGCTGTTGCTACTGCCGCCGCTTCTGCCGCATCTGCTTTGCTCGTTGCATCTGTTGCCGCTGCCGCTATTGCCGCCGCTTCTGCCGCTCCTGCTTTGAGTGTAGCATCTGCCGCCGCATCGTCCCTCACTCCGTCCGCGTAGGAGATAAGCTCCGTGCGGGTGTCGGTTATGGTCTGGGTGATACTGCTTGCGGTCTGCTGTATCATTGACCGTACATCGGTAGTCGTGCTGTAATCAGCTATCTTTACATCGTAGTAGTTCTTAGCCGCTGTCTCTGCCGCATTGGCTTTGCTCGTTGCATCTGCCGCCGCCGCAGTTCCTACACCGTCAGCATAGGTTACCGCATCTGCATAAGTTGATGCACCCTGAGCTGTGACTTCTGCATGAGTTGCATATGTCTCCGAGACTTCCTGTGTGATAGAATCTATCGCCACATCAACATAGGAGTGCATCTGAGCTGTTGTGCTGTAATTGGTGAGTAATGCGTGCTCTATGCTGTTAACGCCTGCGAGAGCCGCTGCAGCATCTTGTAGAGCCCTTGATACCTCACTGTCTCGGATAAGCATCCAGTAGAAGTTACTGAGCATATCACCGCCGTCCGTGAGGACTACGCCGCCTGCTGTGAACACGTTCTGCGACATGAAGCGGTATGAATAACCGTTGCTGTCGTAGTACATATTACCGATGTGCTTCTGCAGCTCACCATTTGCCGCCCAGTCCGCAGCAGGATAGTTTTGCAAGGTCGGAGCTTCATCACCAACGAAGGTATTCGTTGCACCGTCAATCTGCTGCTGTATGCTCGATATCTCCGAGCCTAGTGCTATGCTTACCGAGTTGATGTTCTGGGTGAGCGTGGAGTACTGGGTGTTCATGGTCTGTGTCAGAGCATCAGATGCAGCAGTGATATCCTGCTGCCATATCTTAGATGATATCTGACCTTGTATGGTCGAGATCGCCGTACCCTGTGAGCTGATTGTACTGCCTTGTGTCGTAACAAGTGTAGTCAGGTTCGTGAACGCTACGTCAAGGGTTTGGTTTTCGGTATCGAGTTTGACTTTCGCGCCGCTCAGGGTGTTCGAGCCGTCCTCGTTTATCGCGTTGAAAAGTGAATCTATGTCAAGCTTGTAAGCTGATATGTTGGCGTTGTCCATTACAACATCATTTCTGATGACTTTTCTCGTGATGCCGTCAGCCGTAAGACCGAGCGCATCAAACATGAGGTTTCCTTCATCGTCCCAGATGTATATGTTGTAATCTTCCTCTGCATCTTCACCGATCTGCACCCTGACGTTAGTACCGTCCGATATGCTTATCGTGTTATCCACGATAGACAGCTTGTGAGAGTTGTCACCGTAGATACGGACTGCATTGGTGAAGATGTTACCCGCGCTGATCTTGCTTGCAGATACACTGTCTATCATAGCACTCTGTATCTGAGCATTACCGAGCTGTGCTATCACAGCATTTGCAAAAGATGTCTGTATGCTCGTGCCTGTCGCAGAGCCGAACATCAGAGTATCGATATCCGCTACGTTCGCTTCAACGGAGCCTATCCTTGCGGTAGCCGCCTGCAGGTCAGTTATATTAGCTTTCTGCGCTACCAGTGTACTGATATTCGCTGTTGCAGCTTGCAGATTAGTGATATTGGCATTTACTGCCGTGATATCCGAAGCATACAAGCTGTGGAATGATGCCACGTCACCCTCGAGGTACTGTACACGTGCTGTCACTGCCGTGAGGTCGGTAACATCTGCCTTGTCAGCCCTCAGCTGTCGGATATCCGCTTGTGCAGCTGTCAGCGTTCCGGTTATCTCAACGTCTACTGCTTCAAGGTGTCCTATGACAGCATTTGTAGCTTCAAGGTTCTCGATAGTAGCGTAGGTTATCTCCGCTACATCAGCCCTCAGGTACGAGGTCTTTATCTGGTTTGCATCACGCTTTAATCTCTCGATCTGCTGATGTGTACTGCTTCTATCCTCGTCCCTGCTGTCCGTAGCCTTTGCGGAGAGCTTGTCAGTCATGCTCTGGAAGCCTGCTAACGTTCTCTCGAAGATGTACGTCTCAATCTGCTCTCCGTCAGAATCAATTGTTATCATGTCCCCGACTTCTAACCACGGTCTGCCTGTTATCGGTGTGTTGTGCCCGGTGTAGGTGATACCCTCGAAAGCTCCGTATATCGTCTGTGCTACTCTTGCGAGGTCTGCATCGTTGAGATCGTAGCAGAGGAAGTTATCACTGATCGTGTAGGCATTGAAGCCGCCCTGTGCAGGATAGACAATACCCTGTTCGTTGGAGAGCGAATAAGCTATTGCCGCTTCTATCTCAGGAACTTCCCAGTTCTCGTGCGTGGCTCCCGCCTTGTAGTGGTCTGCACCACCCTCGAAGAGTGTTATGACTGATTCGGTGCCCAGTCTGACGAAGGAAAGCTGACCCTGTCTGTTGATGTGACCGAATGCACCGTTTATCTCGCAGATAGCTCTTAACGCCTGCCGTCCTGTGAGGTTGATATCCACAGCATCACTCTTCGTGATTACCATATCATCAAGCGGTAACCGCTGTTCGGGTGCTGTCTCAACGCCCACATGAGCGCACAGTGCAATTCTGAACTGCTGTAAAGTCATCGGGAACGAGAGCGAGTTGTACCACTCGAAGATCTTCACATCGAACTTAATCATGCTGTCATACGCTGTCAGAGTGTAGAACCATGTGTTGTTCTCGTGTGGTACATCATCGACATAGAACGTGCCCATGTCGAGCTCAACGGACACATTTCCCTGTGAAGCGTTGAGCACGACAACAAGCTTCTTGTCTTTCAGCTCTGAGCTGTTGAGGTTAGCAAGCTTCACAGTCAGCACCGATGATTCACAAGCACCTATGTCAAGGCTCTGAGCGGAGCACAGACTTTCCTTTATGGTCAGACTGTTGTCAACCATCTTTTCTGTCGGTATCGTGAACTCGGGTTCATCGTCAGAGTTGTATACAACTATCTGCCAATTCTTGACGGTACCGTTTGCTAGCAATATCTGCTGCTGTTCGCTAGAAATGTCTATCATCGCTGCTCACCGTACCCTATGAATTTGAATGTCGTTGATTTGTATATCAGGGTGTTATCCTGTATACGGCTGTATGTGAACGTCATATCGGGCATATAGAACGTATCTGTGCAGTAGGCCATTCGTTCATCATTCCAGTATGTGAGCGTGAGTTTACGCTCCATACTGTTGATGATGCCGCTCTCGATAGCTTCTTTGAATGCCGCTACCTGGTCAACGTTCAAGCCGTCAAGTGTCGTTAATTCAAGTGTTGAAGTCACCCCCGGCAGAACATTTCTGTGAAGTATGCCGTAACCGTCTCGGTACGAATCCTTATCCTGCCTTTGGTCAGGGGTGCATTTAAATCCCTCTGCAGCTAAGTACTGATCGAGGATAGTTCCGTTGTAGGCTTTTACCAGATAGCCCCTAAAGTTGCTCATACTCAATCACTCCTGTCTTATACTGTAAAGGGATTTCTGCCTGTCGATTTCTGCTCTTTACGAGCACTAATTTTCACGCTGCTGTATATCGCATCGTCTGATATGCCTGTCTCTTTGTTGTCGATTGCATCTACAACATCACCAAGCCTGTTTACTACCGCATCTAAGCGGTCAGTGATTGCCGCTATATTAACGGAACTGTCAGTTCCGCTTGAATCGGAGTTGTCATACTGTGCGAGCTTGTAAGGTACCACGCTACCCGCAGCCACAGCAGGAACGGAGAACGTCACATTACCCGCGATAGCTTCAAGCCGCTCAATCATGTCCGTGAACGCATCTGTTATCTTATCTGAGAAGTTGTCAAGGAAACCTGTGTACTTGTTGTCCGCGTTTATCGGGATAAGTACGCTAGTGTCCTGCGCTTCATCGGAGATACCCTGTGCGAGGTCTGATACGGCGTTAAGAGCTATGCTCTTGTTCTTGTTGATACCCTCAGCCATGAGCTCCAACATATCAGGCATATAGGTGTGGAAGTTACTCAGAGGACCCTTCTCAGGTTCGGAGAATCCGAGGTAGTCTCTGATATCTCCTGCGAGGGAGCTTACCGAATCCCATACACTGCCTGCCATGTTACGAATACCGTTAGCCATGTTATCACATATATCCGCGCCCCATGTCCAAGCGTTGGAAACGAGGTTTGAGAATGTGCCTGAAACTGATGACCAGATACCCGACACAGCATTTGATACTGTGGACTTCATGGAGCTGAATCCGTTTGAAATGCTCGACTTAATGCTGCTGATCTTGCTTGTTACGGTTGAGTATACGTTGCTGAATCCGTTCGATACCGAAGTCTTGATACTTGACATCTTAGAGGAGATCGTGTTCCAAGCGTTTGTGAAGCCCTCGGAGACCTTCTGTTTGATGCTTGATACCTTTTCGACTACCGCATCCTTAGCAGCCGAGAACTTCTCGGAGATCGCAGCCTTTATCTGTGAAGCTGATTCCTTTATTTTGCTTGTAACCGCATTCCATGCTGTTGAACAAGCCGACTTGATGCCGTTCCATGCGCTTGTACATACCGACTTGATGCTGTTCCAAGCGTTTGTGAAGAATGACTTGATAGAGCCCCATGCGGCAGAAATGCCGTTTTTCAAGCCTGCTATCAGGAAGCCGCCCATTTCCGCCATGACTGTTGACGGAGAGTGTATACCGAATGCCGCCTTGAAGCCGTTGATAAAGGGGTCGAAGATGTTCGTTACTATCCAAGAGCCTATCGAAGCTAAGCCCTCAACTATACCAGTCAAAACACCTTCCCAGATGTTGCCGCCTGCTTCCTTGATCTGTTCGGAGAAGTAGCCTTCAACGGCAAACCATGCAGTTTTAACGCCCTCCCACAAGGTTAAGAAGAATGAGCCGAGAAGTGATACAGCACCGCCTATTGCACCGCCTAAGAGCTCGAATGCCTTAGCGATAAGGCCGCCCCAGTCAATGCTTGTAAGCATACCGACCAGACCGTTCAGCACACTACTTGCAAGCTTACCCCAGTCCAGAGTGCCTACAAATCCTGTGATGAGGTTCAGTGCACCGGAGAGGATATTGCTGAGCATGGAAGTCAGGCTCTTAATTACGCCTACCCAGTCAATATTGTTGATGAACTTCGCGATATCCGCGCCTATCTGTGAGAAGTCAATGGACTTGAACGTTTCAGAAACAAAGTCGAAAGCGTTCTTTACTGCCGTTGAGAGTGTCTCACCGAGCATACTCCAGTCCACAGCTGCGAATGCGTTGTTGACTGAACTGCCTATGCCCTTTGCAAGGCTCTTGAAGTCGAAGTTATGAACTACGGAGTGTATGAAGCTGAGAGCTGATTGGAACATAGTTCCGATAGTCTTACCAAGCTTACCCCAGTTAACTCCATGAATGAAGCCGTTCAGTCCGTCCATGAGGGACTTGCCGAGGTTCGCCCAGTTAATGCCTGTGACTAACAGGTTTATTGTGTTGACTATCGTGTTAACGCCCTGAGCTACCGTATCACCTATCAGTGTCCAGTTCACGTTATCAACTATCGAGTTGAATGTCCTTGTAAGTCCGTTCGCGAAAGCGGTTATCTTCGGGCCTACGTTGTCCCAACTGATAGCAGAATTGATTTTCTGGACTATGCTGTTGAATTTATTTGCTATCGCTTCACCGATTCCCTCAAAGTCGCCATTCTTGAAAGCGTTCTTGATCTTATCAGCTATGCTCTTTATCTTGCTGTCGATCGGTACCGTCTCAAACATATCAGCAGGGTTCGTATCTCCCGCATTGTTTGAGTTGTCCGAGCCCGATGATGTGTTGTTCAGTTCATCGAAGCCCGCTACTGACTTATTGGCTTTGTCTGCCGCTTTTGACGTTTCCTTTAGTGATGCCGCGTAGTCTTTCTGGACTGTGACTGCCTTCTTGAAGGAGCTTGCACCCGAGAGTGCAGCTACGAGCATACCTATCTTTGTAAACGCATCTGACAGCAGATTTATCAACGTTGTCAGTATCGGAGATACCACAGTGATGATAGGCGCGAAAGCTGTTGCAAAACTGTTTTTCAGCTGTGCAAGCGCCGTCATCATAGCAGACATTGAAGCGTTAAGTTCGGGTGAGACCTGCGAGAGGTTCTTGATACCGTCTACCGCTCCTGAGAACAGAGCCGATATAAACCTACGTTTGAGCATACTCTTGATTCGAGTACCGAAGGAAGTAAACACCTTCGTGAGCTTCTTCACGGCCTGCATGGAGCCGTTTGAGGACTTGCCGAAAGCCTTCATGTTGCTTGTCGCTGCCGCTATGCTCCTGCCCAGGAGCTTGAAAGTGGTAACGCCCACCTTAGCCATGCCTTTGAGTGTAGCTGACAGAATACGTGTTCTGCCGTTCGCACGAGATACCTTGTTCTCATACTCAGCTACCCTCTGTTCGAGCTGCTGTATCTGGCTTGCAGTCTCCTGATAAGCTGTCGTATCTGTACCGTCAACTCTATCAGTTCCCGCAGTTTCCATTGTAGCCTTCTGTGCTTCATACTGCTGCAGCTTCTGTTGTGCAGCTGTAATTGCCTGTTCAGTCTTGCGCCATTCCTCAGAAGTCCTGTCCGTACCCTGAGCGAGCATCTTATCTCTTGCCGCTAAGAGGTCATTCAGCTTAGCCCTAGCCGCTTCAAGGCTCTGGTTAAGTGTGTCGTATTCATCGGTTGTTACTCGTGTACTGCCGAACGTTTCAAGCCGCTCACGCAAGTACTGTATCTGCCGCTGAACATTAGCTACTTTGAATTCAAAGCTATCAACAGCGCTTTCACTGCCGCCCATAGCTTTCTTAGCTGCGGGTTCAAGTCCGTATATCTTATTTTCAAGTGTACGAATGCTTGTACCTATTGAGTTGTAAGCGCTGTTGAAAGCTTTCGTTTCACTTTCAGCGCTTCTTATATCCTGCTTGACGGTCTGCCATGCCTGCTTATTCTCGGCTGCGAGCTGTTTAGTGCTTGCCCTTGCCGCTTCTGTCTGAGCTTTCGCCTGAGCGATCGCAGCAGTTTCAGCCGCCTTAGCTTTCTCGGTCTCGGACTTTACCCTGATGATCTCGGTCTGCATACGCTGTAAGGAAGCTTGCAGGTCATCATATCGGGATATCAGCAGTTTCAGACTGTCGTTATCCTTAGCACGGACTATCTCGCCGCTCTTGGACTTAACGCCTGCTCCGTAGACTTCCTCTATCTTAGCACCGAGCTTGTCAAGACTGCTTTCGGCAGCATTTGCTTTCGTTTCAAACTTTGATATGTCCTTAGCGCCGCCGCTTGATGCGTTGTCGTATGCTCTTGACACATCTGTCATTTTACCCTCGAGGGTGTCAAGCATCTTCTGGATAGCTCCGATACTTGATTCAAACTTCTTCTCGGGGATAGCATCTGCCCATTTAGATATCCAGTTCTGAATATCCTCTGAGCTTGTCTGGAAAGATGTTACACTCTCGGAGAGTGCCTTATCAATCAGTGGTGCACCCTCTTGTACAGCTTGTACACCCTGATTCATAGCACCTTGAAGTGTGTCGCCCAGCTTCTGAAACTCGTTCATAGATGAATCGATGGCATTCTTCATTCGGTCTGAGCCTGCTTCAAAGCCCTGAGTGTCAAGGTCTGTGCTGACAACTACCGAACCGTCAGAATATCCACTATCCGCCATGATTACACCTCATTTCTTATCTAAGCATATTTTTCAATCTTTCCTTAGCAGCCTTTTCTTCTTCGGAGAGTTTTGGCTTGATCTCGCACAGCTCGCGGTTCGCATTCCAGAACTCCTTCTCGGTCTTATCGAGAGGGGTTTTGCGGTTCTTTTTCTTCTGCCTGAGCCGCAGTACAGAGCCGAACACACCGTCTGTTGATATCTCCATGAAGTAGCCCATGAACGTCCACCAGTGAAGGTATTCAACCGACCTTGTCTCGAATCCCGCTATCTTGTTGATAGCAGGAAACAAGATACTCTCGTCCTGCTCCCAGTCCATTGTGCGTGCACTTCCGGGCTTTTTCTTGCCCTCTGGCATACCGCAGTCAATGAACTCCAATGCGGCCTTAAAAGCCGCTTCGTAGTCGCTCTCGGGCATTTCGTCAAAGCCCTCATAGAGGATGTGCAGGCAGATGTATATCTTCTCTGCGTTATCAATATTCGGGTCGTTGAAAGCAACGATAATTTTCAGGATATCTGCGAAGTGTGTCCTGATATCCCATTCCTCACCATTGACGACTAAGCTTCTCGGAAGCTCACCTATCATAGCTTATCAAGCCTTTCTGTGCTTACCGGGTGCTGACTTGTAGCCCTTAGTATAACCGCTTATGCGCTTCTCAACGCCCTTAACGCTTCTCTGGAACTGTGCAGCTATGAACTTGCCTACGCTGTCAAGTGCGTTTTCACAGTAGAACATACCGCTGTCAAGGGGAGAGAATGGGTGCATACTGCCGAAGAAAGCTTCGGAAAGATTACCGTTGAACAGATAGTCGCACAGCTCATACAGCTTGCTTTCGCATTCCTTCAAGGTCTGCATCTCAATGTCTGAATCTGCTGTACCATCTGCATTGATGTTGATGTTTTCGAGAGGTTTGAAAACATCGGGCACTTTCTCGATGATCTCATTGTATCTGTCGATTATGCCTATATCCGTAGGTCTGAAATAGAACTTGCCTATCTCAGTACCGAGTGTATTAGTTATAGGAATAGCCCTCATACCATCGTCTACTGTGATATTGAGAGCTGCTGCATTTGTGTTTATTTCATTGGTTTTGGTGATAGCGTTCATAATAACTAGCCTCCGTCATAATTATCAATTATTAGTTACTATTGGTTACTATTGGTTACTATTGGTTACTGTCTGGCTTGCTCCCTCCGGCTTAGTTGCCTGAGGTGGGAGTAAATGTGCCTGTTGAGGGGTTGAAAGAACCGGATACTCTGTTACCGAGATTGTATACAGAGAACGGAATCTGAACACCGGAAGTGTCACCACCGATAGACTTAGGTATCAGTGCAACATCCTCACGATATGCCCATACAACAGTACCTGTTGTGTCATACAGTACATCGATCTTGGTAGTCTTGCAAGCCGCGCCTGTCTTTCTCTCGTTAGCGATCTCTGCAAGCTTTTCCCACAGAGCACTACCCTCAGTAGCATAGTAAGGATCCACATCGGACTGAACCTCATAGCCCTTGTGGTCTATGGACTGTTCGCCCTTAATGTTCTTCTTGATCTCTACATCGGGGTTAAGCTCCTCGTTGTACTCTTCCAGATCGTCACCCAGTCTGGTATAGGCGGGTGTCTCGCCGTTAAATGTTTCGTCAACGTAGTGCGCAAGGTATTTACGCTCTATCTTATCTGCCATTGATTACCACTCCTTTTCACTTTACACGATAACGTGATCTGCGAATGCTGTATTGTTATCAATCAGTACAGCACCGTCAAGTGCATATACCGTATTGATAGGCGTGAAGGTCTTGGTGCTGACATCGAATATACCTTTCACGCGGTTACCTCTGCTGTAAATACCGAATGGTATCTGTATGCCTGAGGTATCACCACCCACAGAACTAGGTATTACCGTAACGTCCTCACGGTACGCCCACACTGTTGACATATCTTCCCTGAGGAGCACATCAATCTTAGTGGTGTTACAAGCATCACCTTTAATTCTGCGGTTCGCTATGGTTGAGAGGTTGACAAAGAGCAGGCTGCCGTATTCCGCATAGTAGGGGTCTACGTCTCCCTCAGTGTCATACCCGCTGTGTCTGATGTTCTGTTCACCAAGTATGTTGGTCTCGAACTCTACGTCAGCATTGAGCTCGTCTGAATACTCTTCAAGATCATCACCGAGCCATGCATACTGCTTAGCTCCGAAACCTTCATCTATATAGTGCGCAAGGTATTTGCGCTCGATTTTGTTATACATGGGCTATACCTCGCTTTATAACTGTTATTACTGGTTAGTGTCGTACTCATATTTGTACCGCACAAGGATTGATACAAGCCAGTCCTCAACGCCGTCCTGATATGCAGCGTTGCAGTGTGCGGGAGTACTGCGTGCTATGTTTGTGATTATTCGTCCCTCGTCAAGCTCTGGGTAGTCGTGCAGCTGTACTACGGAACCGCTGACCACAATAGGCTGTTTTTCGAGCCACTTTCCGAGGGTATCAAGGAACTCCTTGACCGCGAGCTTCTGTGTCTCACTTTTCACAGCAGCCCTGTATATGACATTGAAAGGGTACGCGCATTCAAGTCTCACATGACCTGTTATACTCTCTTTCCTTGAAAGTATCGCAGCTCCGCTTGTCGGGAAGAAGCCGAGCCCTGACTTATCCTCTAGGGTCGAGAACTTTATCTTTTTACCATTCAGTGCAGGAAATTCGTTAATCAGCTCCATGAGCGCCGTGCTGATTATCTCCGAGCCCTGAACATCTATTGGTCTTTGTGCCATTATGCACCACCCTTTATTATTCTGTCACATTCCGCCACCCATGCAGGGAGGTCTTTGTCTTTTGCGGGTTGAAACCACTCTGCCTGAGCCGTAGGCTGTGAATAGTTCAGCCGCCTTTCCGTAGGTACAAGAGTTGCACCTTTGCGGAAACGTAAACCGATCTCTACGCCGTTACGGTCATGTATCAGTGCCGGGCCTTTGCCTGTCACCGAATCGACCATTACCCGACCGCCGTACTGATATCTACCATACGGACCCGGGAACACAACTTTACGTCCGCCATCGTCAACGTAGGAGCGTTGCTGCAGGCTTCCGGTAAGCAGCGGCATAAACACCTTACTGCTCACGAGAACCGCTTCACCGAGCCGCTGTTGAGCTCTGGCGAACCTTTCAGGATATGCGGAGAGATCAACGTTGATATCGACCTGCACCATGCCTTTGACGAACGCCGCCTTACCTGAGATAGTCCAGTTAGGCATTTACCTCACTCCTATCTCAAAATGCGGTATGAGCTCGTAGTAAACAGCTGTAGCTATCTGGTGCACGCCATCTCGTGTGCTGTTGATATCATCATAAAATCCAGTCTCATAGTCATCATCGTATATAGGCTCTGTGCTTTCGTACTCACCTATCAGAATGAAGTCCGTCTGAGGTTGGAATGTTATGACGGATTCCACACCGTCCGCGAGAGCTTCATACGCTTTCGGGCTCACATACGGCAGCACCGAATTGTCTGCCGCTATGATCTTGCTTGCATTGGTCTGTATCAGCACCGTGCCCATGTCGGAGTTAGTATTGCCGCTCTGGGCTGTGGCTGTTGCTCCGTCTGATATTCCAACGGCATCTACCCCATGCAGTACGTGTGGATAGTAATAACCATCCTTGAAGTTGAATACCGTGATAGTATCTCCGAACATATCAGTCCACCCCCGCATACAGCAGATTAACGCCGTTGGCATCGGGCACATTGGCAAGGTAGGTCTCCACGATGTATCGTGTGTAGCTATCCTGCGCCGCTGTGTTGCTTGCAGCCGCTGAATAGATCGAAGCTGTGCCGCCTGTTGCATATGATACCGATTCTTTGCCGCTGCTTATCGAAGCTATTGCCCCGGTTACCCTGCCGTCAGAATTGGTACTTGCTGCTCCCGCTCTGCGCTGTGTATCGATGTAGCAGAGGGCATCGGCAACAGCACACACAGCTTTCTTTACTCTGATAGCATCTGCTTCCACCTCTGGGAAAGCCGTTTCAAGCCTGCGGAATGTGATAGTATCAACATAGTCCGAAGCTCGGTCAAGCCACTTGTTAGCGTTAGCAGCTGTCAGCGCATCGCCGAGATATGTGTCGGTGTAAAAGCTATAATCTGCGTACATTGCCTTTGCCCTCCTTCATCACTTTTTCTTGGACTTGTCCTCAACTGCTTCTGCAGCAGTATCAGGTGCTGTGGTCTCGGCAGGAGCTGCGGTCTTAGCAGCCTTGCCGGGCTTGTACACCTCATACATGGGGCTCTCGTTATAAAGCCCCTCTACATACTTATTCGCGGGTTTGAGGATAGTACCTGTTCTCTTGTTAATGAAAAGCATCGTTAGCCCTCCTTATTCTGTTGATGTTATAGGTGCCTGCATCGTGAGATATACTGTGCGGGTAGGTGGCGTTGCAGGCGGTACATATTCAACATATACATCGGGCTGTTTCAGCCATTCTGCTATAACGAACTCGTTGGTCGATTCAACGACCGCGCCTGTTAAGAGGTTAAGAAATGTCATGGTACCCGCTCCTTATCTTAGTTGCCTTCGCTAGGCTGTGTGAAGTCTGCGCCGAAGATCAGGTCAGGGGTTACTGCCTTAGTACCGTAGTGGTAGAACAGCTCAACGCCGACAGCTTCGGAGAGAGGTATCTTCTCAGCTACGTACTGCTCCATCATAACAGGCTGTGCTACTGCACCCTTTACCATGAGCAGGATATCGCAGCCGACAGGCAGTCTGGTGCTCGAGTTGGTCTCTACGCCATGCCATACGTAGAACTCTTCGACACCTGTGTCCACGTTGCTTCTCTCGCACTTGTCGAGGTGGTTTCTGATCTTGCCGTAGTACTCGGTAGAGAGAACAAGGCTCATCATATCACGAGGTACACCGTCAACGAAAGAGTTGTGTGTATTCTCGCATTCCTGGATGATCTTTTCGAGGATATCAGCAACATCTGTCAGACCGTACACGTTTACTGCGGTAGCGTTGGTGTTAGCTTCTGCGAAGAAAGCTCTGTCGAGGGCTGTTGCTACGGTCAGAACGTGGTTGTTAGCACGTCTGTCAAGTACGTTATCAACAGAGTACAGTCTAACGTCCTTAGCTTCCAGTTCCTCTACGATCTCCTTGTCCTGGTCGATAGCAACAGTAACAGGCTTTGCCTTAACTGCTGCGCCCTTGCCTGCGGTTCTTGCGGAACCATAGCTTGCGGAGGTAGCGTTGGTGAAACGTCTGCACTCTACGGTACCCGAAACAGGGTCGCCGCTCAGCTCCTGGTTCTTGATCTTGTAGGACAGAGTGTTCTTCTGAATGTTCTCGATAACTACGCCGCTGAGCTCAGCCAGGTAGTCATTGGCTGCGGGAGAACTGCCGTCGATAAGAATGTTAAGAGATTCAATTTTCATACTATATCCGTTCCTTTCAGTTTGGTATTACCAAACCTTGGGGATTTCCTTTTTCGTGTCGTCCTGCGGTTTAGTCTGTCCGAGGGGAGCAACAAAAGAGGGTGCATCTCCTTCGAGTTTGGTCTGTTTTTCGGCTGCTGCCTTTTCATCTGCTGTCTGATACAGTGATGCGTCCTTAGCCTTTGCCGCTTTCATGAAGTCGTCAAAACCAAAGAAAGAATTATCTTTCCAGGTCAGACCACTGTCTGCTGACATGAGCTCCGATGTAAGAGCGGTTCTTGCATAGGGTGATGTAACACCGTATTCATCAAGCTTCTTTGATATCCAGTCTTTCTGATCGCGGGCAGTTATCTGTGCTTTGAAACTGTTCTCTGCATCTTCTGCCTGCTTCTTGTACTTCTGGATTTCTGCCTGCATTGTCTCGGGTGTGTTGTCCCCGAACTTTGCAAGGGTGTCATTTGCCGCATTGAGCTGTGTGCTCAGGTTGTCCCTCTCTGCTGTAATGTCGCTGTTGCTCTTAGTGAGCTCGGCGTTAGTCTGCTGTAATGCAGCTATGTCCTTACCGTGCAGAGCGAATACGCTTTTAACCTGTTCATCTGTCAGTCCAAGTGCTGTTAATTCTTCCGTTTTCATGCGGAATACCTCCTTGTAATATCGTTAGGCGTTTTAGGTCGTTGCCATGACCTGATATCTGCTATGTTAAGGCTCATAGCTGCCAATAGTAGACCGAAGAGGAATCGAACCTCTAACCTCTGACTTATAAGGTCAGTGCTCTAACCAATTGAGCTATCAGTCCGTATCACCTACTCAGGCGCTCTGTGAGCGCCCTTTTGGTGTGGAGGTGGGGGATATTCATGCGCCTGCGCCCTAGTTGGGTGTAGAGGGGTTTCTAGTTCGCATAAGGCGTGTGTATTTAGCGTTTTCAAGTCGGTCATACTGCTTTTTCAGGTTGTTGGTCTTGCAGAAGTCGTTGTATGCTTTCATGTGCTTCTTCAAGAGGTTGACCGCTTTGTCATAATCGGCTTGATACTTCTCACGTTCACTTGCAGGACAGCTCCTGAGTGCTTCGTCCCTGCCTACTACGTTCTCTTTGTCGCGCCTGATCTTGCGCTCCATAGCTCTCTGCTTCTGAGAGAGATCGTAAGCCTTTTGGTTCTCTTCGGTGTCGAACTTCTCATAAGGATTGTGTCCGAGAATACCGGGCCCGAAGCTGTGCCGGCAGTTCCAACCGCACAAGCCCTCGCCTGAGCCGTAGCCGCACACATCGAAGTTCGGCAGTTCCTTTGTCTTGCCAGTCCTGCTGTACTGCTTAGCCTGCCACCAGAAGTGGTTACCAGGGTTATGACCGCCGTCACCGTATCGGGCACCCATGTGTCCTGAGACCTGGATAACATCATGCTCATTGTCAATCATGCCCTGCAGTGATATGTTGCCGCACGCTTGCGCTGTGCCTGTTCTCACCGCTCTGAGCGTTGCTACCTCGATAGTGTCTTTGTGGTAAACATACTGACCACTGGGAGCATCACCGTATGTGATAGTGAGCTGTGTTGTACACAGTTTATCGACTGCCTGCCTGACTGCTTCCTGATAGGACGTAGCACCTGTAACAACTTTCATGTGCGCTTCATCGAGAAGTCCGATAAACCGCTGCTGCGAGCTGTGTGCTGTTGTCCTGGTCAAGTTGTGGAATGTACCATAGGTGCGCTGCATTGTGTCCTGCATGATCTGCACCATTCGGGGGAGCTCGTTGATAGGCAAGGTCTTTTTGCCCTGCGATTCATAGATAGCTCTGTCTGCATCCCAAGCTGTAATACCTGCATCCTCGAAGATAGCTGCTATCTCTCGGTCTGCTTTACCAGTCCACTTTGCAAGCTTGTTCTTGACAGCTTCATAGTGTGCATTAGCTTCTTTCAGCACTTCTAACTGCCAGACATCTGACTGGGACAGCTTGAAAGGATCCTCGTGCTTTAGCCGCGCCATTAATCGGGAGACTATGTCTTTCAGTATGAAAGTATTGAGGTCGTCAATCAATGGCTGCATAGGCTCGATAAGAGCATCTATTTCCTCAGGAGTTAGCACTAATCATCACCCTCTGCGGAGAGCTGCTGTTGGAACAGCTGTACTTCTGCATCAGCTATCTGCGCTTCTGCTATCATAGCCTTTGCTTCTTCCTCGGTCATCTTTTCAAACTTCATGAGGTATACCCACTTAGGCACCCACCCCTGCATAGCGTACATACGCCAGTTCGCTTTATCTTCCTCGTAGGAGTATGTGATATCACCGAAAGCAAACTGCAGCTCGTATTCACCAAGCGGTGCAAGGTTCATGAGAGTTGCTATCTTATCAGCACCCTCAATAGCCTGTTCAAGTGCGGCCTGCAGAGCATCGCGGTCGTCCTTAATGGTCTGTATGGTATCTCGGTCGTCGCTTTCTATCTGGGTAGCGGTTACCATGCCACGCTGTCCATCGAGAACGAATACGCCCTCAGAGAAACCGCACTTAACGCCTGCCATTGAGAGGTTAAAGTTGATATCCTGCAAGCGGGATTCGGTAAGCAGTGTAGCTGTATGCTCCTTGATGCTGCTGTTGCTTGCATCGTCCAAACCGATACCGAGCTGCTGCACAAATCTCGGTAACTTGAAGTTCCTGTTATCGGCAGAACGTTTAATGCTCTGACCGATGAACGTCATGTGCTTGCTGTCCTCGATCTCGGTGTCCTTGCGGGAGATCGCCACATCAATGGCTCTAAGCTCGGTCAGAGCGTTGGCAAATATCGACACACCGAGAGGTGAGGTATCATCGATAGTGTTTGAGCCCGGTACGCGGTAGTAAGCGAAAAGGGGCTTAGTCAGTCCGCGTATGTAAGTGTCGGGCTGCAGGTGCGCCCAAGCTCTGACCTCAGTTAGAGGAACAGGTGTACCAAGTGTTGTGTTACCGCTGATATCTGTACCGTTCCTGAATGCCTTGTTGGTCACCTGATACAGCGATTCACCGTCAACATCGACAAACCTGTGATATTCAAGGCGCGTATAGGTGTTGTTACCTTCCACCGCCTGAACTGCGAATATCGCGCCTGTTATTTCGCGGTTGCCGTTTACTTCGGTTACTCCGAAGTTACCCGGAAGAACGAAGTCCCAGCTCGTGCCGTTCCATCGTATCATCATACCGCCGAGCCTATCTGCTTCGCACATCTTCTCGGGCAGTCTCTTTATCAGATCATCGGTTATGTTCTGCAGGAAGTCAGCTCTTGCAGAACTGCCGCTAACGTTAACGCCTATGTCAAGGGTTGTAAGCTTTGCTCTGGTATCGGCTATGAACTTAGCCATGTTGACGGTCTTTATACCGTCCTCACGATCTACCCACGGAGCCTTACCCTTCGAGATGTTATCCCAATTGTTAAGCGCGTTCTGCATCTGCGAAGATGATATAAGCTTAACACCGAACTCACGTCCTATATCCGCATTGGTTGCACCGAACAAGTTGCCTAACCTCCCAAGCAGGCGTGTAAAAATACTCATATCATCACCGCCCTATATATCAAACATTAATTCGTCTCTTAGTATCGTATAGCAGAAGTACCTCAGTTCATCCATAGCGTGGTCGTTTTCCTTGATGACCGTGTCCACACTTGCATCTTCTTTCCAAGAGTAGCTGTCGAACTCCTTGATAGTGGACTTGCAGTCGCTGCAGAAGTGCAGCACGCCTGCATTGAGATACTTCGTAACTGTCTGTATGCCGTTGAGTACGTCATTAATTGCCTTGCGCACATCGTACTCGCCATACTTCAAGATCGTTTCGACCATAGCCGCAGCTGAGGGGTCGATAACGATACACTCTATCGGATAATCACCGATGAGGTCTTTCAGCATCTTGTAATACCGCTCGTTGTCAACTCTCTTTGCGGAACCGCCGCGGTAATACAGCTCCTTGATCTTCGTAGCTGTCTTATGCGTTGGGTCGTAGTCGTAAAGACCCGCTGCAAATGGGTTAACTGTACCATAGTCCACAGCAACGAAGTATCGGTGCCGTGCGTTGAACGTTGGTACAGTATCGATAAGATGCTTTTCTCTGTCGAACATCGGGTACACAAGACCCTCAGCTCTTACCCAGAGACCGAGAATGTAACGGCGGTAGAACACACCTGTGTACATCTTCTCGTATCGTTCTTTTATCTCAGGTGATAGCGACAGATTGTCGTCCATCGTGAAATGGAGATACAGAGCGTTCTTCTTCGTTCTCTGCTGGATCCACTCCAAGTAGAACCAGTGAGAGGGGTTCTCGGGATTGCAGTTAAACCAGAACTTTGAGCCCTCTACCGAACAACGCGCCATAGCCTGCTCAACAAATGACCTGGGCATGAGGGCGACTTCGTCAAAGAACACGCCTGCTAAGGTCATACCCTGTATCAGAGAGTAGCTTGATTCGTCCTTACCGCCGAAAAGGTAGTAAGTGTTTGTCTTGCCGCCTGCTGATACGACTATCAGATTCTCAGACCTACGCTCTGTTATCGTGTACACTCCCTCTAACCATTGGCTGAGGTGTGAGATAACGTTACGTCTGAGAGCTTCAATTGTTTTTCCGCAGATAGCGAAAAACTGATTGTTGTATCTGGTCATCGACCAGTTAATGAAGCCTATCGACATTGACAGTGTCTTGCCTGATCTGATAGAGCCGTCACAGATTATCGCATCATAGTTCCTCAGATTCGGGCGATTCCACCAAGTCAACGTCAGATTCTGACGTTTCCCGAATTTCCGGAATATCATCCAATTCAACCTCCTGTGAGCTGCTCTCCTCGATCATCTTGAACAAGTTGTTTTCCTTGTCCTCGCCCTTAGCTGCACCAAGTTCTCCGATCGAATCAAGGTACAGTGCTATAGCCTGTGTGTTACCTGTCTGTGCGGTCTTTACGAGCGCATCAGCTATCTGGAACTTCTGTGTCAGTTCCTCATCAGGTACGCCTAAGTTCTTCAAACGCTTACGTATTCGTGCATCTTTGATAGGCAAGCCTGAGTATAGCAGCAGCAGGTCTGCCATAGCTTGGCGCTTCTTGCGTGCTTCATGTGAAGCCTTGCCGCCTGCTGACTGTATAGCACGAGCTTCCTCAACAGGGATTTCGTTGAAGAGCCTTAGGTTCTTGTTCTGTGGTCTGTACTTCTTCTCTTTTTCGTCAGCCATGCTATACACCTCCTTGCTTTAGCGTTATGCTGATACTGGGGGCTTGCTGCCGTGTGTCTGAAAAACGACTATTCCCGCAGTCGGTAGGAATGAGCCCTCGATTAAGGCTTGACCGCCGTAGCTTCTCATCGTGTCCGAGCTTGAATAGCCGTTTATCGTTGTTAGTTCTGTCGGTGTATCACTTGTTGTTGGTACCGAGCACCCCGCGCTGTGCTCTGTCAGTTACGCGCTTGTTCATCCACATGAGCGCTTCTTCGATGTGGGTAAGAGCACAAGCATTTTCACGGCAGGCGAACTCGCCGCTCTGGAAACCTTTGAGCCTGTCGCGGACGATCTCCAACAGATCAGTGTCCAGTACACCCG